>Ga0116193_1000702_pt1 | contig 30164 bp, 21 predicted proteins | sample AD_UKC115_MetaG_FD_89892 | JGI IMG/M metagenome (GOLD analysis project Ga0116193, IMG submission 89892) | Active sludge microbial communities of municipal wastewater-treating anaerobic digesters from Hong Kong - AD_UKC115_MetaG | ecosystem: Engineered > Bioreactor > Anaerobic > Digestate... | reverse complement strand
GTGACTACGCCAAGCGTCTCCGCAATCCACGAAAACGTTCGAGGATGGTGTTCGGAAAAAGGGGAGCTTGACAATCTTGCGGGCGCAATATTTATACAGTATGGTCGTGAGTTAACGTACTTTACAGGACGATCATACGAAAAGTATGTGGCGTTTGGTGCACCGTATGTACTGCAGTGGCAGGCGCAGTATTATGCGATCAAAAACGGTATTACGCGCTTTAGTTTTCATACAACGCGCGGTAATTTCAGTGGCAATCCAAAGCAGCATGGGGCATTTCGCTTCAAAAAAGGACTTGGTGCCATTGTAGAAGAGCGAATTGGCTATTTCGAGATGTACCCATATGCGAGCAAGTCGAACCTACTTGCGACAGGACGCGGTGGCGCGACCATGATGCAACGTGCGCGTATGCGTCAGTTTGTAGTGCCCGAGCGTACGGCATCTCGTGGACGGCTAGTGACGGCAAGTGTGATTGCCTAATACGCCATATATAGATCAGTAAAATATATGACAGCCTCAACTAGTTGGCTGGGGTAGTATAAATCGTGCAGTTCCTCGAGCGCTAGGAGAAGATGTTGTTTTCAGAAAGTAGACAATGTTGTCATACCCATGGCGATGGTCGTCGATGCATTGGTGAGCGTATGTGGGGTGCCCACTATTGCATTGTGCATATCGATGACCACACGCTGGAGCCATATGAGCTCATGGCAGCAGCGACCACTCGGTCGTAGGGAGGAGTTGCAACCTCGCCCCTTGAGAGCATACGCTCTCGGGGTGAGGATTGCCATTGTCATCTATGACGCTCTCGCTTATAATGCGAAGCAAAGAGGGAGCAAAGAGAAATATAGTGACAAAAAAACGGGGCGCATTTTTCGCTATCATGATCCTGGTTGTTGGGCTGATTAGTATTTTTGCTAGCACCCAATCGTCAAAGGCTGATGTGCCGCTAGCTGCCCGACTACTTGCTGAGCCGTATGGGTCGACTGGCGTACGGGTTAATTTGAGTGGCCTTGGCGGCAATATGCGTGGACTTGCAAACGATGGCACAACGATCTACGTTATGAATACTAGTGGTAATGTCATGACTGCATCACTCGGGGCGATCAACATGACACCTGCCCAGGCACCACAATCGCTTTCTGGTACGATGCATACTGTTGGGTGGGGTAGCAACGGTGCGCCATCATTGCCAAGCATTAACCAGCTGAGCATGTCCTATAGCCATGGTTGCCTGTGGATGACAGATAGCAGTAACTCACCAACGGACTCGAAGCTCTACTGTATTGACGTGTCTGACTGGTCTGTAACAGAAGTGAGCGTACCGAGCGGTAAATTACTGCCCATTGGCTACTATTTTACGTTTAGCAACATGATCGACTTTCCTGATGGGCGCATCGGTAAGGTGTCGGGCTATACCAAACAAAGTGACTATTACTTTACCTCAACATTGCGTACCTACACGGTAACGGGTACGGGCAGAGATGCTACGATTGCCTGGTCGCATGATTACGTCATGAAAGATACCGATACGGTATATAACGACAGCGCTGGCTGGGCGCGCGATGAGCATGGTATTGCTACAGACGGCACGTATTTATATAGGATTCAGTGGAACTCAGTGAGCCCAAACACAAAGGTTTGGGCGCTGACTGGGGATGGCACCGAAGCTACCACGGTCTTCGGTGGTAGCTATACAATGCCGTATGCCAATATGCATTACTTGTCGCATAATCATACAGCAAATAATTACATAGTGGGCTATTTTGACGGTGCGTCGCTATTTATCACCACGGCAGCAGACCCCGGTCCGGGGCCAGGCAACCCACTAACACCAACATTTGCTGCGTCGCATTCAGTGTCACATGGTTATACGGTGCAGGTCACGAACTACGATAATAATTACGAGTGGTCTGTGGTGTCGAGCGCTGGTACAGCAACAATCAGCGCAAGTGGGTTAGTAACGGTCACGGGACTTACTCCAGGGCAGTCTGCAACTATAACAGTTACTACCACAAAGCCAGGCATGCCTGACGGTTCGGCAGGTACATCAGGCGCGGCACTTGGTGTTGATAGTAATGGCGATGGTGTAGCCGATGTCGATCAAGACGATGTGGTGTCGGCAACAAACAGCACAACAGGCAAGACAATTGCGGTATCTGCCGAAAGCAGTGCGGGCAGTTGTGATTTCGGCAGCTTTGCCGTCAAACAACCAGGCGACTTAGTGGTAGACGATTCCTATAAGTATCCGCTTGGCCTTGTAGGGTTTACGGCAACGTGCGGTACTGCTGGCTTCACGGCCACTATCAAACAATACTATTATGATCCGCCAGCCGGAGATTTTGTTTTGCGTAAGTACGTGAACAATGCATATCAGACTGTAGGGGGTGCCACGCTCGAGCGAACAACGATCGACGGTGCAAATGTACTAGTCATAACTTACGATGTGACCGACGGCGGCGTATTGGACGACGATGGTATCGCCAATGGGGTCGTTGTGGATCCAGCCGGACCCGCACTCTTGACCGAATCAACCGTGCCAGGCGCGCCCAATACGGGCATTGCCCCGATTATTTCACGCGTAGTATTCAGCGGGTGGCTAATCGGTCTTGGGCTAGCACTTGCGCTAGTGATCACCACTATGAGCGTGCGCAATCAACGTCGCTAAATGCAGATGGGTAAGGCTATTTTTTTGACAGTTCGCGGCGATTAACGATGAAGTACATAGCACCATAGGTTGTAATGCCAGCAAGAGCAATAGTCATAAGCTTCGCGAACGTGCTGCCTGTGTCTGAACCGGTCTCTGGCAATTCGAGCGGTGTGCCACTGTTCGTTGTAACGGTTGGATCACCTATGCTGCCGCGACCTGGTGTACAGTCAAAATCTTTTACGAGGATTTGTGATTTGCCGCTGTAGATGCCAACAGATGCCTTCCATAGTGTGAGCGGCACGCTGGTAGCCACACTGCTTTTCGCAGGTACAGCTACTTTCTTGCCATTGACCCACGCAAACCCGTTAGTATCACCATCATTCGTTAATGTTATAGCAACACCCAAGATATTGCACTCCGCAGTGGCGGTAATATCGGGGCAGCTTTTGTTGGTAAACTCAAGTGTCCACAAAGTGGTTCCGGTGAGAATATAGAGCTCACTCTCAGGCTCAGCAGTAATAGTAACGGAGCTGCCATCTACTGTGTACGTACCGGCATTTTTCTCGACGCCATTTACCTTATACACAACGCCCTTTGTTTTTGGAATTATGTAACGATCGTTTTTCGTGCCACAAGCATCTTTTTTAATAGTTGCTGGTGTGGCGGTAATAGTCTTTTTGTGGCGATTACCAAAGTCTTTGTCGGTGATTGAATCGCCAGAGCCATCAACAACGATTGTGTAGCAACCATTGTTGTCTGCTGGCGCGGTCTGTAACCAGCCATCCTGCTGTACTTCACAAACAGTGTAGGTGCCAGCCAGTAGGTTGTCAAAGCTATAGCTGCCGTCTTTGTCAGTTGTCGTGGTTGCGAGCACAGTACCGCCTTGTGACAGTTGAATTGTCCAGCCGCTGAGTGTTTCTTCGTGTTTGCCCCGTTTACCATTACCATTGGCATCATTCCACTTCACACCGCTGATGCTCGCTTTATTTGGTGTGTTGATAAATGTACAAGTGACGATATTGTGAGCCGTCACCTGGATGCCGGTTACCGCATTGCCGCTGAGAGAACCATTGTTACTAGCGCCCATACAGCTTGCCGATACAAGATGGTAACCAGACTGAGCCGTTTCGTTGACTGAATAGCCAGCTGGGGTAGTTACTTTAACGGGTGGAGTTAGGCCGTTTTCGTCTGTAGTCGTAGCATCAGGGTTTGAGCCGCCGTTGATGTCGAATGACCAACCGCTTGCGGGTGTCTGGTCGTTTGTTGTTGCAGGATCACCATCAACGTCAATGATCTTCCTGGTTGTAATTGTGCCGCCACATGTTTGGTCGGCGAAAGTCGCAAGCTGCGCAGCTAGGTCGTCAAAGTCGGTGGTAATGACATCTGATGTCAGCACGTCACCAGTGTTGGCGGCTGGGCCCGAGATGGCCTTGAGATTATCTACCGACAAATCATTGCCGATGCCAAGTGCAAGTACGCGTGTTCCCGCATTTTTGGCAATATCGGCTTGTGCAGCAGCAGCATCAACATCGGCTTGATTGACGAAGAGCCCCAGGCCATTCGGCAAATTTGGATTACCGTCAGTTGCAAAAATGATGAGGTTTGGGTTGCTAGGTCGTGGGTCAAACGTGCCATTGGCCGCAATAAATGCATCTTTCCAATTAGTGCCGATAGTAAAAAGATCAGCCAGAGGTACGCTATCGATCTTTGTATTAACAGTGGTGACATCGCCCGTGAATGATTGTAGTACCGTGGCAGAGTTGTTGAACCTAGTGACAGAAAATTGTGTCGGCGTACCACTGAGGGCGGAGGTAAATCCTTTAAGAGCATTTTTCATACTCGTGAGCTCAGTTGCATCGATACTTTGTGAGTTGTCGATGACAAGTGCAATGTCTAGTCCGCAGGCCTGTGAGAGCGTTGGGTTGGCGACAGGTCCCGTGGCAGCGTTCGCAGCCGCTACCGTCAGTACGCCAGATAGGTTGACTGACATGACAGCAACAACAAACGCAAGGCTAACGTTGGTAATACGACGCAAGATGTGGTGGCTCATTTGTAAAATCCTCTCAAACACAGCCCACCGCGTTACTATTTAGCGTATGTTAACAGTATATTTACAAATTGTCAACGCTATATCATAGCATAAACATAATGACGAAGTATCACCATAAAAAATAACACCCGGTAGTTCCGGGTGTTATTTCACTAGAACGCTTGGGTGAGGATCCAAATCGCGGCGGCTACTTCGATAAAAAATAGCCCAAGCCCGACAGGTGACCCCCAACTGAACCAGCTGCCCCATGCTCGCCAGTGTACGTGCGATCGATCGTACCAGTCTAGTTCTTCTTGCTTTGTCATTTTTGACATCACAGAGACTCCTATTATGTTAATAAAAGCCCCCAATCGTATGCTGCTGCCGCTGACGAGGTGTTCCTTGGGGAGGGCTCGCTGTGTATGCGGGCTGATGCTGCTAGTTACTAGTATACTACAAGCCTGTTATTACGAGAATTGGGCATTGTAGTATATATTTAATATAAATAGCTTAAAAGATGGAGGGTGATGTGAAGAAATTTATACCGTATATTGTTGCAGTGATCGTTGTACTAGGTGGTGCAGGCGTGTGGTTTGCAGTAACGAATAGCAGCAAGAAAAGTACAGATAACGCATCGACCGCCTCGGCAGACGACAGTAAGCAAGTTGCTCGCAAATATAGTGATGCTTGCAAGGTGTTCACGAAGGAAGAGCTTACCAGTGCACTTGGTGGTACTTATGGTGATGGTGAAGGTGAGGAGACACCAAGTAGCGGCACTCCAGGTACCGATGACTATGATGAACTACGTGGTTCGATGTGTACGTTTAAGCAAGACAACGATGGTTCGACTGCCGGTATGACTGCGGCGCTCGATTTTTCGCTTACGATCAACAACTATGCGTCGACAGATAGTGCCGATAGCTTCATGAAGGAACTGCATAATCCGCCAACAGCCGAAGGTCAGGCTGCTATAAACAAAATTACCGACGTGGCCGGTGCAGGTGATCAAGCATTCTTTGTCGTCGTGGCATCGGCAAATGGTGTCGCTGACAAAACAGAAGCACTCTACGTACGCGCGGGCAAACAGATCCTTGTGCTTAACGCTACCAAACTAGCTGGTCTCGACCATACAGCGGTGCAGACAGGCCTTACTACGCTCGCCAAGAAGCTCTAATACAACACTTGGTATGCGTGGTTTGGTATCATATATATATGAGTACTAACACCCACGCGTCCACGATCACATTTAGCGCCACGCCATACGTGCTTGGCAAACAGGTGATTCTGCGATTGCCAGAACCGGCGAGCAAACAGTTGTCGTCGCGCGGGCAAGTGGCGGTTGATGCCAGTGTGCATGATCATACATTTCGAACAGTGCTTGAGCCAGACGGATACTGGGGGCATTGGATGCGGATCGGCAAAGAGCTACAGGCACAGGTGGGCGAGGAGTTACAGGTTGCACTGACACCCACAAAAGATTGGCCCGAGCCGCAGCTACCAAAAGATTTTGCAGCTGCGCTAGAGCGGGCTCCACAAAAAGTGAAAGATAAATGGCGAGATATCACTGCCATGGCGCGTTGGGAATGGATACGTTGGGTAGGTGCTACGGCAAATCAAGATACGCGGGGCATACGAATTGAGAAGTCGATTTCAAAGCTGAACGGCAAGCATCGTCGCCCATGTTGCTTTAACCTCGCAGCGTGTACTGACCCAGAGTTGTCAAAGAGCGGCAGACTGATAGAACCGGCGGTTTAGTATATATAACGGTATTGGCTTGCAGGAACAGTTCGTGTGCCCACGACGCCCCAGCCTGCAGGACCGTTCATTTCAGAAATAACGATTGTGCCGTCACCATTGACCGATTCGACGTAGGCAACATGACCGGTCGTTTCTGCAACTGCACCTGCGCGCGGTGCTGAGCCTGTAGCATAGCCTTGGGCTGCAGCGTTCGCTACCCATTGGCCACCATTGCCGAGCCTGTTGGGTAGGTCTGGTCGACGCTGTTTTGCATACTATATTCTGGTGCAGACAATCTTGAGGGTCAATAAGGATAGTCGCATTGTCGATGCTATCGGCAAAGATGTAAAGGGCACCGTGAGTGCGGTGCTTTATCTGGTAGGGGCAATTATTGCGTTCTTTAATACCTATGTCGCCATTGCGATATATGTGATGGTGTCGATCATATGGCTGGTTCCTGATCGACGATTAAAACAATTATTATAAGGAGGGGTTTATGGACCTTAGCACAATAAGCAATCAAACTGCGCTCGCCGCGATTACTGCTTTGCAAAACGGCGACAAAGCAGCGTGGGCGGCGTTGTTCGCTGACGATGCGATCATGACTGACGATGGTAATTCACGTGATTTGGCTGGATTCACTTCTGCATCGGTCGGTGTTGAAAAATTCTTGACCATCGACTCAGTGACTAACGACGGACGACATATTGTTGGAGATTTCAACGCGGGAAAATGGGGGAAGTTCAAGGTATTCTTTCGATTCACGCTCGGTGATGACGGTAAGATTAGCCGCCTTGATATCGGGCAAGCCTAGGATTGCAGTACACTATTTGTACAATTGTTTGGACCATTCTACACTAATAGGCAGAATGAACGACAAAGGCGACTGATGAAACTAGCTGTCATTGCTGCAAATGGTAGATCGGGTAAAATTTTTGTCGAGCAAGCATTGGCCGCCGGCCACATAGTACGAGCCGGTGTGCATCGGACGAATAATCTAAGACCGCATCCGCATATGTCGGTCTTGTCGTGTGATGCCACAAAGCAATCTGATCTAGAACGGCTCATCAAAGACCAAGATGCTGTCGTTAGTTTTATTGGCCATAGCAAGGGCTCGTTGCCACACGTGCAAACCGATGCCATGCGTGCACTCATTGCCGCCATGCGTCACCAAGGTGTGCACCGAGTTGTCAGTCTGACTGGTACGGGTGTGCGTTTTCACGGTGACCACATTACCCTGATTGACAGGATTTTGAATGCAAGTATTACACTCATTGACCCTGCTCGCGTACAGGACGGGCAGGATCATGTTGAGGTGCTTAGGCAAAGCGATCTTGATTGGACGGTACTGCGGGTACTAAAGCTCCAAAACACGCATCCCGGACACTTTGTATTGCGCGAGCACGGACCCACAAAATGGTATGTCAGCCGCGCCGAGGTTGCCACTGCCGTGTTGCAAGTTTTAGAGCAGAAGACCTTTGTAAAACAGGCTCCAATTTTGAGCAAACCGTCATCTCACTAAAGCAGCACAATAGAGCCCAAAACGTTGCTCGTGATGCTTTGATTAATTGGCGATCGGGTAAACGAGAGATGTTGCGCCTCGCTTTTTTGGATAGCGAAGGTATCATTACGGCAAAGGATACAATACCCTACTGTTTTTTGGTATAAGGGATTGTTATAATCAAACGTAGATTATGGGGCATGAGGTGAAAAATAAAAAGATACCATCGGCTTGGAGCCGTCTTGTCTTCGGGATGGTGCTGCTTTTGTTGTTGATTTGCTGGCTCATCTGGTCGCTACAGAGTCGGGTGACACAGCTACAGTCTTCGCTTCTTGAGGTGCCAAAATCCCTCGCAGGAAGTGGGTTGAGTTTTACGGGTTCGGTGCTGTCTATCGAAAGCCCGTCGTGCACGAGTGGTCAAGTGCTGCAATGGACAGGCAATCAGTTTAGCTGTGTGCAAGGAGTAGATGGGCAAAAGCTAGATACTCAAACCAACATCAATCCTGCAACAGGCACAACCACCACTACGTTAGGTATAGGTGGTGGCAACAGTGTGCTACTCGTCGACCGCGATACAACGTACGCTGCAGGAAACGGCCTTTTGCTAAACGGTACGACATTCGTCAACAACGGCATATTGGGCATCACCACATCGACTGCGCTGGCAACGACAGGTGGCCAAAACCCGAGCATAGACTTGAGTGCAACGGGGGTAACGGCTGGCTCGTATGGTACAAGCAGTGTGTCAGTAGCGCAGCTCACGGTCGATAGCCAAGGACGGCTAACGTCGGTGCAGAATCGTACTTTGCCGACGGCAGATACGAGCACGACTGGTGTGGTGAGTTCAGCTGACTGGAATACCTTTAATGGTAAAGAAAACGTGTTGACTTTTGCCGGTAACGGCTTGTTTTCACGGGCAGGCAACACAATAACTGGTCTGGCGTGTGCAGTCGGCCAAATCCCAAAGTGGGGTAGCGGGTTTGCCTGCGGGGCAGACAACGACACCACTTACACTGCCGGCACTGGTCTGAGTTTAAGTGGTACGACGTTTACGAACACTGGTGTGCTTAGTGTGGCGACCGACAGTTCGCTCGCAAGCACAGGTGGGCAAAACCCAACACTAGGCGTCAGTACCACGGGCGTCAGCGCCGGTACGTATAGTCCCAGCGATAACGCCAATGGTTCGATCATGGTACCGAATTTCACTGTTGATACGACAGGTAGGCTGAGCGCGGCAAGCACAACATCAGTTACGCCAACAGGTATTGCAAACGCGCAGCTTGCCAACAGCTCGCTGACGATTACGACAAATGGGCCACTGACGGGTGGAGGTGTCGTGTCTCTGGGTGGATCACTCAATCTTGGATTAAGCTTGAGTGCCACCGGTGCGGCGGCAACCGCAACAACAAGTAGCGGGTCGGGACTTGAACTTTCGGCTGGTAGCCTGAGTTTGCTGCGCGGCTGCGCCAACACACAAATCTTGAAATGGAATAGCGCCACCCGTGTGTGGGCGTGTGCGGTACCAACTGGGACTGGCACGGTGACAAACGTGGCGACGGGCACGGGGCTTACTGGCGGGCCGATCACCGGTACTGGGACAATTGCGCTGGCGAACACAGCCGTTACAGCCGGTACCTACGGCAATACGGGCGTTAATGTGCCGCAGCTGACCATCGATGCCCAAGGCCGGATTACGAGTGCGACCAACCGTGCAGTCGTGGCGGCTGGCAATGGCTTGGCACTCGCCACTTCAACACTGAGTATCAACTCGCCAACTTGTACGGCAGCACAGCGACTGAGCTGGACGGGCACAGCCTTTAGTTGCGTCGCGACTGGCAGTGTGACGAATGTGACGGCTGGTACTGGGCTGACAGGTGGCGCTATTACCACGACCGGCACCATTGCTTTGGCAAATACAGCGGTCACGGCCGGTACATACGGCAATAGCACGACGATACCAGTTATTACAGTGAACGCCCAGGGGCAAATTACTGGTGCTACGAACACCGCCATCCCAACAGCGACAGCCGCAGCAACCGGACTTTTGACGGCTGCCAACTGGACGACCTTCAATGGCAAAGAAAACGTGCTCACATTTACCGGCAACGGGCTATTTAGCCGTAGCGCGAATACCGTCACGGCGGCAACCTGTGCCACGGCTGGACAGGTGATGAAATCGACCGGCACAGCCTGGGCGTGTGGTGCCGACAGTGGTATCACGACGCTGAATGGGCTCACGGGTGTGGCGCAGACATTTGCTGTTGGCACCACTGGTACGAATATTACAATTACCTCTGCTGGTACAACGCATACATTTAATTTTCCTGACGCTAGCGCGACGGCTCGCGGCGTGGTAACAACTGCTGCTCAAACATTTGCTGGTCTCAAAACATTTAGCGGTGGCATCACCTCGTCTGGGCCAGATACCCATAATGGCCTAACGACCTTTAATGGCGGGGCGGTTGTGCTCACGGCAGCGAGCTGCGCAAATACGACAACGACGGTAGTATGTAATGGTGGCAATACTACAGCCGCTGCACTGACAATTGGCACCAATACGGCAACCAACCTCAGCTTCAAGACGAATGCTGTTACCCGTATTACACTCGACACGACGGGGGGTATCACTATTGGTGATGGTGGTGCAACATCGGCGGTGACTATTAATGCCAAACGTCTGGTTGGTAACGCCAACTTCCGCGGTATTGCTCAGCCAATCGCGGCCGGAACCACCTCAACTGTCGTCACGTTTGGCACCGCTCGGCCTTCAGCTGCCTATGCTGTAACGTGTACGCCAAATTGGAACACGAGCTGTTGGGTAACCAGCAAAACCACGACGGGATTTACCTTGAATTACACCCTGACAGCGGCTGCCCAGACGGCCGACTGGATAGTAGTCGATTAAGTTACGGAAACACTTACGCTTTACCTACCAACATGGTATTATAGAACTACATCTGGTTCTAAGCCGGATTTGTTATATGCATGGCAACTCCCACTCACCAAAATAGACGACCTGCTCTATCATTTCGACAGATCATTTCTGCCGGTTTTCTGTTAATTTTGCTTGCTGTCGCTGGGTTCATATGGTACAACAACCAACAAAACTCTCTTACGCTCCTTACTTCCTCGACTGGTCTCAGCACTACCGACGGAAAGCTACCGATTCGGATTCACGCGGTTGACGCACTCAATCCATCAACCGACCTGTACAGCCTTGATGCTACTGCGACTGTCAAGTCTGGACAGCTTAGTGCGCGCTGGGACGTTCCATCTTCTGCCGTAAAACGACCAGCATACATCGAGATCTGCACAACTGATACCAAAAAATCTGGCATGACTGTTGATACTAAAAACTGTCAGAGTACCAATTACAACAAAGTGAGCTGTCCGTACTATGTTTCGGCAAACTCAACAGATTTCGTCGGCCAAATTGCTGGCTGGAATACAGTTACCAATGCTCAGCGGATCGGCTGTAGTGACAAGCAATCGTTTGTTGAAGGAAGCGCCGTTTCCAAACTTGCTGCAGCTCAATCGGTCGGACTTACAACGACCGGCAATGGCGTACTAGTGAACCGTAATGGTGCCATTCAGTCCGTGAGCGTTGAAGAACTTGTGAAAGACTTAGTGACGCAACAGGTTACGAACACTTATCCAACAACCTACCTTACGACGAACATTCCCGTGCCAGGACCTGCCGGTACGAACGGTGCAACCGGCGCTGACGGGGCTCAGGGTCCTGCGGGCGCTGACGGGGCGACGGGCGCCACTGGAGCTACAGGCGCAACTGGTTCCCAGGGTCCCGCTGGCCCAGCAGGAGCGACTGGTCCGCAAGGACCTACGGGAGCAACAGGTACCACTGGCGCAACGGGTCCTCAGGGTCCTCAAGGAACCCCGGGCGTTCTCTCTACCAGTAACGGTGGGCTTGTTCTCACTGGTACTGACCTCAGTCTTACCACGAGCTGTGCAACTGGTCAGCTTTTGAAATGGAACGGCACAGCCTGGGCGTGTAGCAATGACACAGACACCAATACCGATGCCCAAACGCTTTCCCTCGCAGGTAACAGCTTGGCAATTTCTGGTGGAAATGCCGTCGATCTGAGCGCTTACCTTGATAACACTGACAATCAGGCGCTCAGCTGGAACGGCGGTACGCGCACCCTGAGTTTGACCAACGGCGGAAGTGTCGTAATCTCGGATGCGGATACCACCTATACCGCCGGAACTGGCCTCACATTGACCGGTACCGTATTTAGCTCAAATCTCGGCGATACCATCGAGTCCAGTGAGATCACCGATGGTACGATTGCGAGTGGAGACATAGCCGACACTGCCATCATTACCTCAAAATTGGCGGATGGATCAGTAACGACAGTCAAGCTGGCTGATGATTCAGTAAGTACCATAAAAGTGCAAGATGGTGCTATCGTCACGACGAAACTGGCTGACGGCTCAGTGACTACAGTGAAGATCGCAGCCGATGCAGTCACGAGTGCAAAAATTCTTGATGGCACAATTGCGACGGCAGATCTCGCAAACGCCAGTGTCACAACAACCAAAATTGCACCAGGTGCAAACAATCAAGTTTTGGTGACTGATGGCACGGGCGCTGTAGCCTGGATCAACAAAGACGCATTTGGTGCAGTTGCCGATCAAGTAACCATCCAGGGTAGTGGCACGACGGCCGACCCATTCTTGGTCAAAGATCTCGGTATCACTACCGCGAAATTGGCTGCCGGCAGTGTTACGCTCGGTAAGCTCGCGGCCGATTCAGTTGATAGTAGCAAGCTAGTCGATGGATCAGTCGCTACGGTTGATCTTGCAGATGCCTCAATCACAACCCAGAAAATTGTTGATGCAAGCGTGACGAACATCAAAATTGCTGCCGATGCAGTCACGAGCGCAAAAATTGCCGACGGAACGATACAGTTTGCTGATATCGGTGCGAATGGTTGTACGTCTGGGCAGATTTTGCAATATACGGGTGCAGCTTGGGCATGTGGTTCACCGGCTGCCGAAACGGTCCTGACCGCCAACGACTCGGCAACGATTGATTTTACTACCAGCGGCACAGCCAACCACACACTGACGGCGAGTATTGTTGATGGTTCTATCACGTCGGTGAAGCTGGCTGATGGATCGGTCACAACAGCTAAGCTTGCTGACAACTCAGTCACAACGGTTAAAATCGTCGATGGTACCATCACTACGGCCGACATTGGCGCTGGGCAGATCACCGGTGGTGCGGGTGGTGTGATTGCCGACAATACCATTAATGCCAACGACATTGCCGCCGGTGGCGTCGATACATCAGAAATTGCGAGCAATGCTGTCACAAATGGCAAATTGGCCACCGATGCAGTCACGACCAACAAGATTCTGGACGGCACAATATTGTTTGCCGACATTGCGGCCAATGGCTGTACGAATGGCCAAGTGATCAAATACAACGGCTCTGCCTGGGCGTGTGGTGTCGACAACGATACGACATATACTGCCGGCACGGGTATTAGTTTTAGCGGCACAACAATTAATAATACTGGCGTTTTGAGTGCAACCGGCACTGGTGCCGTCACCAACACTGGTACAGCCCAAAACCCTATCTTTAATTTGACAAACACCGGCGTTACGGCTGGAACGTACAACAACCTGACGGTTGACACCCAAGGCCGAGTCACCAACGGCAGCAATATCGCCTATCTGACTAGCGAGCAAGATGGGGTAGTCGGCAACGAAATCACCGACGTCGTGGCGAATTCTGGCTTGGTACGCTCAGGTAGCGGCACGGCTGGCGATCCATATAAAGTTGGGCTCTTGAGTTCATGCGCCAGCGGTCAACTGCTCAAATACAGCGGCAGCGCCTGGGTGTGTAGCAATGACATCGATACCGACACCGATGCGCAGACTCTTTCTCTCGCCAGCAATACACTCAGCCTGACAAACGGTGGTAGCGTTGATCTGACGCCGTATCTCGACAACACCGACAGCCAAGCCCTCAGCTGGAACAACGGCACCCGAACCCTCAGTCTCAGTGGTGGTGGCAGCGTAGTGATTCCCGATGCCAACACCACTTACACGGCGGCGAATGGCTTGACGCTCAATGGCACAGCCGTAGAACTGGGCGGCACGTTGACTGGCAGCACCACGATCAACCGAAACGGCAATAACCTTGCGCTAACCGGCGGTGGTCTGCTCAGTAATACCGACGGTGGCGGCACGACCAATTTATTGATCGACAATGACAACAACGTGATGAGCGTTGGCGATACCGCCACGAACCTTTCCATTGATTATGCCAATGGTAATCTGACAATTGGATCGGCAAACACCCTGAGTATCCTGCCTGGTGGCGCCACCGGTAACGCCGGAGACGTCCTCACTACCGACGGCACAGGTGCTGTCAGCTGGACGGCCGCTGCGAGCTACAGCGCAGGTATTGGCATTAACCTCGTCGGCACAACAATTCAGGTCAATGCTCCCACTTGCTCGTCCTCGATGTATCTGAAATGGACCGGCACGACCTTTATCTGTAGTCCACCAGCCTGGTTTCTGACTACCAACGGTGCGGCATCGCCACAAACCGTATCGCCAACCGACATCGTCAGCTTTAATAACGGTACTGGCACGACTGCATCGCGTAGCGGCAGCACTATTACTTATAACTTGAACAACACCGGTGTTACGGCGGCAACCTATGGTTCAACCACCAGCGTGCCCGTGATTACTGTCGACGCCCAGGGGCGAATTACCAGTGCTGTTTCGCAGCCCATCACATTCCCGTCCGAAGCTGACGCAGTAATTGGCAACGAAGTCGTAGGCGTCACCGGCAGCAACTCTGGCCTGGTGCGATCGGGCAGTGGCACGGTGGTCGATCCCTACACGTTGGCGGCCAACGTCGGCGCGGGACTACAAATCGCCAGCAACCAAATCCAGATCAGCAGTAGCACCTGCGTGGGTACTGATAAGTTGCAGTGGAATGGCAGTGCATTTGTCTGCGCGACCGACCAGAACACGACCTATTCGGCTGGGCAAGGCTTGGCGTTGACCGGCACGACGTTTAGCTTGGATCAACAGGGAGCTACCGCAAACCAAGTGTTGGCCTGGAACGGCACAGGGTGGGTGCCAACCAACAGCACGAGCCTCGTTACGGCGCAAAATGGCCTGACCAACACCGGAACGGCGATCGAGCTGGGCGGCACGCTTAACCACGACACCTTGGTCGACGCCAACGGTCAGCGGCTGGAGCTGAACAATGCCAGCTATCTGCAACTGGGTGCTGGTGGGAATCAAATGGTTGACATCGGCGGCAATAGCCTGAATAGCACCACCAAACAGTTTGCCGTGGGTTCGGACAACCGGCTCAACGCGGATACACAGGTTGCTCTGGGCTTTGATAATATTATTGAAACTGGCTCGACCTATGTACTCGGCCAGAGTAACAACGCGGCACTGTATGACCTCGGCGGCACAGTCATTGGCCGCACCAACGACGTTCGCTCGGACGAAGGCTACACGTTGGTACTTGGGTCGGATAATGGTGTCACCGTGAGTTCAGGTGGAACAAAATTTGACATCATAACGGGCACTGGTAACCGAATTACCAACACCAGAAACACCTTGGTCACTGGTAGCAACAACCTATCCGATAGCGCCAATCTACTATCTATTTATGGCTCGAACAATACCGTAAACAAAAGCACTGACAATGTGGCAGTCATCGGCAACGGCAATGGTGTGGCCGATGGCATTACTGACGGCTTGGTTGTCGGCTACAACAATGTGATCAAAGACAGAAACACCTTCGTCTTTGGCCGAGATATCACCAATGGAACAGCCGGCACGATCGATTTCGGTATCGGTGATGCGGCAAAAATGACACTTAACGATAGCGGGCAGCTCACTTTACGTGGTGCATTGTCATTTGCTGGCGATTTTGGCACGGCAGGACAAGTGTTAACATCGAACGGGGGTGGCATTAATACGTGGGCAGATGCTGGCAGCTTGCTGAGTGCAGGAACGGGTATTTCGATTTCTGGCAGTACCGTCTCTGTCACGAATGGCGGATCTTGTGGCGCTAATCAGCTGGTGACCTGGAATGGTGTTACCTTTGGCTGCGCCCCGCAGATAAATGTTTCTGCTAACAACGGTGTTGGGCAAACGCTCTCGAGCGGCAGCAATATCAACTTTAATGATGGGCTTGGCACATCGGTCACTCGCTCGGGCACAAGTTTTAAATACGATATTAACAACACCGGTGTGACCGCTGGGTCGTATGCCCCAAGCGCCAACGGTAGCGGCGGTTTGGTCATCCCTCAATTCACCGTCAGTAGCCGTGGACAGCTGACGGCAGCTTCGACGGCAACTGTAGTGCCAACCGGTATTGCCAACAGCCAGCTGGCAAACAGTGCTATCACGGTGAACACCGCTGGACCACTCAGTGGCGGCGCAACTGTTTCTCTGGGTGGAACAGTGAACCTGGCGCTCAACCTCAGCGCCGCGGCAGATGCTTCGACGGCTACCACCAGCTCGGGTTCTGGCCTGGAAGTCAGCGGCGGCAAACTTGGCTTGCTACGCGGCTGTAGCAACGGCCAGGTGTTAACCTGGAACAACACCACCAAAACATGGGACTGTACCACAAGCAGCGGGTCTGGTGGCACCGTCACCTCAGTCGCCTCAGGCACCGGCCTGACGGGTGGACCAATCACGAACAGTGGCACCATCAGCATTGCAAACACCGGTGTCACGGCCGGGACGTATGGTTCGAGCACCAGCGTGCCGGTGCTGACGGTAAATGCCCAAGGCCAAATTACCGCAGCATCAACCGCCGCCATCCCCACAGCAAATACGACTACAACCGGCCTGCTCACCAGCACCGACTGGAATACCTTTAACGGCAAGGAAAACGTCTTAACGTTCAATGGCAACGGATTGTTTAGCCGCACCGGTAACACCATTACCGGACTCAGCTGTACGGCAGGTCAGATTCCAAAATGGACCGGCAGCGCTTTTGCCTGTGGTTCAGACGCCGACACTACCTATACTGCTGGCAATGGTCTGACATTGACGGGCACGAGCTTTAGCGTCAATGCCCCAACCTGTACTGCTGGTCAGTACACTACCTGGAACGGCACAGCATTTAGCTGTGGCACACCGGCTGACACTACTAATTTCAACATAGCAGCCAACGGTGCAGGTACGCAAAATGTCGCTGCGGGTAATACCGTCAACTTCCAAAATGGCACCGGAACTACTGCTAGCGTGGATGCCAGCAAGAACGTCAGCTTCGGGTTAAATAATACAGCCGTCACCGCTGGAACCTACGCGCCAAGCGCTAACGGCAGTGGCGGACTAGCGGTACCGCAATTCACTGTCGATGCTCAAGGCCGATTGACCGCTGCCTCAACGACGACCGTTACCCCGACGGGTATTGCCAACAGTCAATTAGTCAACAGTGGTGTTACCGTTAATACCGCCGGTCCACTGAGCGGTGGTGGTGCAGTCAGTCTGGGTGGCACCTTGAATCTGGCAATTAACCTGAACGCTGCTGGCGATGCAGCAACTGCTACCACTACTTCAGGCTCTGGTCTAGAAGTATCGGGCAGCAAGCTCGGCCTGCTGCGTGGTTGTAGCAACGGACAGCTACTCAAGTGGGACAGCACTAACTTACGATGGGGTTGTGCGGCCGATACTGATACCAATTCTGGCGGCACTGTCACCTCAGTCGCCTCAGGCACCGGCCTCACTGGTGGACCAATTACGAACAGCGGCACTATCAGCATCGCCAACACCGGTGTCACAGCTGGTACCTATGGCTCAAGTACCAGTGTGCCAGTACTGACGGTAAATGCACAGGGACAAATCACCAGCGCCACCACGGCGGCCATTCCCACAGCAAACACCACAACCACTGGTCTGCTCACCAGTACTGATTGGAACACCTTTAACGGCAAGGAAAACGTGCTGACCTTTAATGGCAACGGACTGTTTAGCCGTACTGGCAACACGATTACTGGTGCAACCTGTGCTACCACAGGACAGGTTCTTGCCTGGAACGGTACCGCCTTTGCATGTAGCACACCAACCACTGGCACCGTGACTTCTGTGGCAACAGGTACAGGTCTCACAGGCGGTACTATTACGAGTTCAGGCACTATATCACTGGCAAACACAACTGTCACTGCAGGTACATATGGATCAATTGCGGCCAACGCGGCGGCAATCCCTACCTTCACCGTTGATGCTCAGGGTCGCTTAACCACTGCAGGTTCATACACATTGAGTGGTACAGGAGCAATATCGGTTTCAAGTGGCGGCGTAATATCTTCAACGGCACTGACTACTCTCAATGGTCTCACACCGGCATCACAAACGTTTGCTGTCGGTAGCACAGGAACTGATTTCGCGATCACAAGTAGCGGATCGGTACACACGTTCAGTATACCCGACGCTAGTACGACCGCTCGTGGTCTTGTTACAACCGGTGCTCAGACGCTCGGAGGTGTCAAAACATTCAACACAGGTATCGTTGCGAGTGCGGCGGCTTGTGCATCAGCCGCTACAAGCAATAACGTCTTCTGTCAGGGGGGTAACAGCTTTGGTGCGACGGCATCGCTTGGTACTAGCGATGCTCAGGCGCTCAGCTTCCTGACGGGTGGCAATGTTCAAGCAACTATTGCAAATGGTGGAGCAGTTGTATTTAAGAATTCAACCAACTCAACACTCGCGTTCCAAGTGCAAAATGCAGCCTCACTGCCACATCTTAGCGTCGATACTACGAATAATCGTGTCATTATAGGTAGTAGTACAACAGATGCGACAGCGGTGTTGCTGACACTCGATAGCTACAACAGTGCTACTGACCCAACAGGTGTTGCGGGCGGCATGTACTACAATACCAATCTCAATAAATTCCGTTGTTTTGAGAATGGTGCGTGGGTCAACTGTATCAACAACACCGTGAGCGGCATGATTGTTTCGTCAGTTGATCGCGTGGGCCTCGCCCCAACAGCTACCGCGGCAACGACAATAGATCCAGACTTCAATATTAGCGTTCCTGCGGGTAAGTCCCTAGAGGCACATTACACGTTACGTTGGGCTGAGTCACAGAGCACCTGGGGACCGGCTGTCGGGTTCCCGTCATATACGAGCGGCCAGACGATTAGTGGTATCGCAAGATGGGTATCGAACAGTACTCCAGCTGCACAAGGTGGAGGAGCAAATAACCCTAGCTGGTATAGCTATACATTGTCGCCATCAACACCAAGCTTCCCACAAGTCTCAGCGGTAGGAACGTATAACTCAACCTTCCCAGCGGCTGGTACAAACCATGTTTATATAGATGTCGTATGGGTGAACAATACAGCGAGTACCGTCAACTGGCAGATGAACTTTGCGACAGATATAGCGGTAGCAAACGCATCTGCAGCTCCGACAATCAAAGCAGGCAGTAGCGTTTACTATAGTATTTACTAGACCAGTTTTTGCAATGCATACCGAGTTTTGATATACTGGGACAAGTAATTTGATGGGGGATATATGAAGAAGGCTGGTTTTGGTGTGAATAAAGTAGTAACTATCGTGCTTGCAGTGGTATTGGTTGCTGCCGTAGCAGCAGCAGGGTATTTCTACAAGCAGGCACAGGATCTTCGCAAACCAGAAGGCCAACAAAAGGCAGCCGAGCAAGCTGCTACCGACCTTAAAAATAAGGTTTCTAAACTGACGCTTCTACCAAGTGAGACGCCAACGGTTGCGACCGTCCAGGATATCAGCAAACTGAAAGACCAGCCATTTTTCAAGGATGCAAAGAATGGCGACAAAATTCTGATATTTACCGCCACAAAAAAAGCCATTGTTTATCGTGAATCAGAAAATCTCATCATCAATTCTGGTCCAATTGCAGTTACATCCGATAGCTCAGCCAAGAAGATTGCAATTTTGAGGTCTGGCAACTCCAACGAAGCGACCAAAACAGCGCTATCAAAGCTTAATGGTATCTCTATCGCCAGTGAGGCAAAAGCTGCAAAATCATACACTGAACCGCAGGTCTTCGACGTCAGTGGTAATAATGGCGAACTTGCGAAACAAGTTGCAGAAGCTATAGGCGGTAAGGTGGTAACATCTGCACCCGCTGATGAAACAATACCTAGCGGTACAGAACTCGTTGTTATTAGTACGAAATAGTTCCCCGCAAATAGTGTAAATCAATGTATACAAAAAATAACACCCGAGTTCTCGGGTGTTATTTTTGCTAGAAAGTCTGAACAATGATCCAGATTGCCGCGGCTGTCTCAATAAAAAACAACCCGAGCCCTATGGGTGACCCCCAACTGAACCAGCTGCCCCACGCTCGCCAATTTCTGTGCGATCGCTCGTACCAGTCTAGCTGCTCTTCTTTTGTCATTTTTACATGATTCATAAGAGACTCCTATTAAGTTAGTTAATAATAAAAGCCCAAATTGCATGCTGCTGCCGGTGGTGAGGGATTCCCCTGGGTAGGCTCACGGTGGTCCGGACTTATGCGACGTTAGTAGTATACTACACTATAGAAAATAGTGCCTTCGTTTTGCTATGATTAACGTATGACAGTGGATAAAAAAATAACTTTTACTGCAGTGCCATATGTAGTAAAGACGCAGCTCATTTTACGGCTCCCCGAAACAGCAAGTAAGCAGTTATCATCACGTGGACAGATAGCCGTGACCGGAGTGATCAAAGGTCAAGAGTTCCAAACAGTACTTGAACCTGACGGTTATTGGGGGCACTGGATGCGAATCGATAAAAAACTGCAGGCTAGTGCAAGGATTGCAGCCGATCAAGAAGTGACTGTCACGCTGGTGCAAACTAAGAATTGGCCAGAGCCAACGCTACCAGGTGACGTTGCCGCAGCTCTCGCACGGGCACCACAAAAAGTAAATGACAAATGGCAGGACATCACACCCATGGCACGCTGGGAATGGGTACGATGGATTGGTGCAACGACGAGCACCGATACACGGGCTATACGAATCGAAAAAACAGTCTCAAAATTAAACGGTAAACATCGCCGTCCATGCTGCTTTAACCTTGCGGCTTGTACTGATATGGAATTATCAAAGAGCGGTCGCTTGATTGAGCGAGCAGACTAGTAAATGTAGCGTGCTGAACTTTCGCTGATTGTACGCGTACCAACGACGCCAAATCCAGCGGGTCCATTCATTTCAGAAATGACGATTGTGCCATCACCATTGATAGCCTCAACGTACATTACATGCCCGGGAATTTCGGCAATGGCGCCAATACTGGGCGTAGATCCTGTTGCATATCCCAGAGCTGCAGCATTGGAGACCCACTGTCCACCATTACCAAGCCGGTTTGGCAGATCAGGACGACGTTGCTTGGCGTACCATGTGCAGTAACCGTAGTAGTAGGTATTACCTGCACTCGATGATACTACTTTTTGTGTTGCACCTGCGCTTTTTGCAGCCGACGATGGAGGCGTAGCGACAACGGGTGCTGCGGCGACAACTTGCTGTTCGCTTAACCTTTCAGGTAACTGCTCATCGGCAGTGGGTATACGTACTTTGTCGCCAGGATTAATCACATCGGGATTGGTAATAAACTCGTTGGCATTAAAAATACGCACGTATGTTGTGCCGTGTGTGTCAGCAATTGCCGAAAGTGTATCGCCTGGCTGGATCTCAACCAGTATAGGGGCCGGTTTTTCGTCTTTTTTCGTGCTCTTTTTTTCTTCTGCATTTGCGGTAGGTGCCAAAATAAGCACTACCGAAAAAACAGCGATAATCGCCGTCGTGGCTGATCTAATTGTCATGAATTTTCTCCTTAATGGGCCGTGTCAGTTGCTAAAAGGGATGTTTGTATTATTGACACGGATAACTGTATGTTTTTACGTATATTTTGTAAAAACACAAGTACAAGCATAACCAAGATCATAGTGTATGTCAACCATTCCGCACACCATATATGTTGTTACAAGGGGAAAATGTGCGTTGTTTTTATCACAGCTTATGTAATTATTTTGTTGACCGCAAACATGTGCTTTGCCACGAAGTAGGTAATTTTACACCATTATTTATGCGCGTTTTCCGCTACACTAAATGCTGGTTATATAGTATGCCGAGTGGCAATAAACACAGAAAGGCTGACGATTATGAACGACGATATTTTGGCATCAGAGCAAGCACAAAAAGATAATTACCAAGAAACTGATGTGTTTGCGTGGGCAAACAATATACTGCAGTACAAAGAAGAGCTGAAGATCGAACTGTTTCTCATTAGTAAAAGTTATATACCCTATCGGACAAATCTTGCCCCAGAGCTTAAAAAACAGCTCGAACCACTGCTCATAGATGGGCTCTTAGAGTATTTGTTTGATGGTGCCGAAAACGGTATGACAGTTCGTGGATTTGAGCAAGCAGAAGCGGAGGCGGGTGTATTGCAACGTACGCAAGTATTCAAAGTCGAGAAAGCTCGCGAAACTCTGCGATGGATCAATACACAAGAGCATGAAATCGAAACATTTAAAGACGATGATCATGATTTTGGTCGTATGAAAGGACTTCTGGCACGAGTCACCCACCCAGGGCTAAAGCAAAAAGTATACATAGCCAAAGTATTACCACGCTCAAATGTGATGCAAGGCAAGGCTGGTTGGATGGTGCGTGCTGGTAAATTTGTGCCATTTGATGCCGATGCAGCAGTCCGTATACCAGCTGACAATCAGCTGCTGATTATTAACGATGACATATATGTGTTTAGTCAAGCGCGGCTAAAGCAATTGTTTAGTTACGATGCAAAAGAAGCGGCAATTGCCGAGAAAAAAGTTGAGGAGATTAACGCGAATTTCCGGCTGAGTTTTCCGGATGGCGAAAATCTCAACACTATGGTGGCCAGCAAAAAAGGCGCGGTCAAAAAGCTGCAAAGGATCGACGCGACTGCCATCAAACAGGAACAACTTCTGGAGCATGCCAATGAGCTCGGTGTTGACTTAATGGAAGACGATTCAGGTGCAATAATTATCATGGATGAAAAAGATTTAGGTAAGTTCGTGAACCTGCTCAATGATGACTATATGGAATCACCACTCACCGGACAGCGCTATGAGATTATCAAAAAGAAATTACTGAAGCCGGATGACAACCAGTCTGCACCTGTGTAGTGCTACAATAGGCACAAATAACGTAACGAAAAGGAGCGAACATGATTTCTTACCTGCGCTCTACTCAGCACCGACCGACTATTCGACAGTTCGATGACGTAAAACCTGGCACATGGATACGGTCTGAACGTCCGAGCGATGAGGAAAAGCAGCAGCTTATTGCCTATGGCATCGACGAGGACCTCCTTGCCGATGCCCTTGACCCACATGAGGTGCCACGTATCGAATACGACGCTGGCTGGACGTATTTCATCACGCGCGCGCCAGATGTTGGCGACGACTTTAATGATTACACGACACCGATTCTTTTTGCGCTTGGCAAAAACAAGACGGTCACACTGAGTCGTGATCCACTAGGTCGTTTGTGGCAGCCATTTATTGAACGTACACGGGTTGATACAGGCAATCAGACGGAGCTTTTTCTGACAATGATCGAGATGATTCTGCAGTCATACCAGACACGCGTGGCACTCATTAACCGCCAAATGCGTGCGGCAACCAGCGACATCGTGAACTTGAATCCAAAAGACATTGCAACGTTTGTGGAATATGAACGCAAACTCAATGATTACCTGGACGCGCTGATTCCTACCAATACCGCACTGGAAAAAACACTCAACCAAAAGTTTAAATTTATCTTGCTCAAGGAAGAAGATCAAGAAATGGTCGAAGACCTGTCGGTCGATATTGAGCAGGTGATTGCTCGGTGTAAATCACTGCTGCGTACCATCACCAATCTCCGTGATTCGTATCGTGCTGTCATGGACACACGACTCAACGAAACAATTCGTCTACTAACCGTCGTGACGCTCACGTTTACTGTACCAACGATGTTTGCCGGGCTCTATGGTATGAATGTCGATCTACCTGGTGAACATTCGCCTTATATGTTTTGGGTGGTAGTGGTGGCGAGCTTTGTCGTTGCCGGTTCGCTGGGTGTGTATTTCCTCCGCAAACGATAAGCAGTATGATATAAAGAGTCAAATAGGTGAGGAGTAGGAGAGTATGTCGTTTTTTCATCGTGATCCAAAAGAATCAGCAACGCAGGAAAAGGTGGCTAAGAAGCCCAAAGTGTTGAGTGGTGATAGTACCGTTGCCGAGTGGCTTGATCATCCGGTGGGTGGCGTGATCTTTCGTGACATGTTGCATAAAGCAGGCCAAAACGAAAACGTGCTGCGTATTGTGCGTCGCCTGTCGCTCAGTCGCTTGATCGATATGAGCAAAGGGCAATTCACCAAGGAAATGCTCGACGATATGGTACAAAAAGCAAATGCAGGTGAAGTGCCAGAAGGTATCGAAGCAGCACCTGCCACTACCTCGTCTTCAGAGCATGTGACCGAGCCATTACCCGAGTGGCACGAAACGATTACTCCAGAGCGTTTTGCCGGTAAGACAATCATTGTGACTGGTGCCGGGTCGGGTATTGGTAGGGCGACGGCCAGTCGAGTAGCGCGCGAAGGTGGTCGCGTGATCGCAGTCGACATATCGCAGGAGCGACTCGACGAGTTTAAAAACGAACTTGGCGATGCAGATATTGTCACGATTGTTGGCGATATCACAAGCGACGAAAGCGTACAAAAAATAGTTGAGGCTGCAGGTGGGCAAATAGATGCGCTTGCAAACATAGCGGGTATCATGGACAACATGACACCTCTGCATGAAATGAGTGACGACGTATGGAACCGAGTAATGAATGTGAATGTGCTTGGCATGATGAAGCTGACACGTGCCGTATTGCCAAAGATGCTCGCGCAGCGTTCGGGTTCTATCGTCAATGTTGGGTCAGAAGCATCACTCAAAGCATCGGCAGCTGGGGCGGCCTATACAACGTCAAAGCACGCTGTCGCTGGGCTTAGTAAAAGTCTGGCATTTATGTATGGTCCAAGCGGTATTCGCACCAATGTGGTCGCACCTGGTGCTGTGCTAACTAATATCGAAGCAAAGTTTGAGTCAGAACTTGGTGCCGATCGTGTGAACAGTATTTTGCCAACAGCACCCGATGCAGCAGAGGCCCCAGTGCTTGCTGCGTCAATCACATTTCTTCTCAGTGATGATTCAGTGAACATCAACGGCGCGATTATCCCATCAGATGGCGGCTGGTCGGTGCAGTGATGCCATGCAACAACTAACAATTGAACAGTTTGAGTCAATGCTGGCAGACGCACCAATAAAACCGCGGTTTAAACGAGAACTAAAATTTCGCCAGAGTACGCCACATATGAATGAGTTGGCGTGGGCAGAAACAGAATTACTGGCAATCTGGAACAAAAGTAAGACCGGTGGCATTGTGCTCGCGCAGCCTGGCAATGAGCTATTCATGATTCCATTTGACGCATCGAAGCATACGGCGGACAAAACTGGTCGGTCAAAGCCAGTGATCTGTGATTTATGCTATACCTGGCAACCGAGCAGTGGTGGTGGATTTGTGACGTTTTACCCAGACAAGACTGGCAGCAATTCCGTGTCGCTCCTTTGCTGCCTCGATCTTCGCTGTAGTGAACATGTCCGTACCAAAACTGCAGCAGGGCTGACGTCACGTACTCAACTGCGCGAACACATGACAAACGAAGCACGAGCTGAGCGACTACGGCAAAGATTGCAAACATTTATAGTCCGGCTAAGTAATCAACCAGTGCACTACTAGTTGATTTCACTTATGCTATACTAGTGCAGTACACTACTAAATAGACGTATCCAGAGTGCAGCGAGAGAACTAGCTTGATGACCTGCCGGCAACCTATTTGTTTAGGTGCCCCTTCTAGCCCTAGCGGAAAGATAATATCCTTGACTCCTTTATCTAGCTGCGTGGGCGGAAAGATACGTGAAAGGAGTTATTTTTATGCCAACCTATAAAACCGCAGAATCGGTGAGTCCAAAGCATCCCGATAAAATTTGTGATCAAATCAGTGATGCACTGCTTGACGCACACCTCAGGCAGGATCCGGATGCGCGTGTGGCAATCGATGTGGCGGGCGGTCACGGTACGGTATTCGTGACAGGCGAGGTCACGTCAAAAGCAAAAGATATAGATGTTGCAAATATTGTGCGGCGCATTGCTGGCGATGTTGAGGTGATCGAACATGTTTCCGAGCAAAGCCCCGAAATAGCACAAGGTGTTGATACTGGTGGTGCGGGTGATCAAGGCATTATGGTCGGGTACGCTACAAATGAAACGGAGGAGCTGCTACCGCTCGAAGTCGTGTTGTCGCGACGACTCAACCAGTATCTATATGAACAGTGGCCATATGATGGTAAGACACAGGTGACGCTGCGTGATGGGGAGGTTGTATCGGTTGTGGCAAGTTTTCAACATGCACCAAGTACCGAGCTACGGGCGGCAGTAAAATCATGGCTGGACAACGAGGCGCTTGTTAAAAAAGCCGCGAGCGTTGAACTACATGTTAATCCAGCTGGTGATTGGCAGCTTGGTGGTTTTGATGCCGATGCAGGTCTGACAGGCCGCAAACTAGTGGTCGATAACTATGGGCCGCGTATACCAATTGGCGGTGGTGCATTTAGCGGTAAAGACCCAAGCAAGGTCGATCGATCGGCAGCCTACGCAGCTCGTAGAATTGCCGTTGATTATCTACATGCACAGCACGCCAAAGAAGTCTATGTGTATGTCGCCTATGCGATTGGGCATGATCAGCCGCTTGAAGCCACCGTTGTTGTTGACGGCAAAGAGCAGCAGGTTGAGGGCTACGATCTATCACCACGCGGTATTGTTTCACTGCTTGATCTCAAGCAGCCACAGTACGAGCAAACTGCCCGGTACGGTCATTTTGGTCACGACTTCGCTTGGGATAAGCATTTGTAACAATTTTCACAATCACATCGCTTGCCTGCATGTATAGTTGAAGTGTCATTAAATCATAGAAATGGAGGGTGATATGGTACTAGATGTCGTGTTATGGGTGTTGTTTGGAGCACTTGCAGGGTGGATTGCATCGATGATTATGGGCACAGACGCAAACCAGGGTGCAATTGGTAATATTGTGGTTGGTATTGTCGGCGCGTTTATCGGTGGCTTTTTGATGCGCATGCTCACCGGCATGCAGGTTGAAGGCTTTACGATAGGCAGTCTCATTGTGGCGATTGTTGGCGCGGTCATACTCCTCGCAATCGTTAGGGCGTTTCGCGGGGGAAGTCCTCACCACGCATAAGGTTTGGTTTTGCAAAAGAGCCGCTTGCGGGCGGCTTTTTTGGTGCTATAGTGATGACCAGAAGGACAGTTCATGAAACGACCCGATACGCCTCAACAACTCAAAGACATTCAGTCAAGCACAATGATGCGGTGGCCAAGTTTGTCGTATGCCACACTGCCACTTGTGATCATGCTACTCACAGTGATTATCATTACCATTGGCTATGGTCTTGCAAATGTTAATCTTGAAGCTTCTCGTACACGAGGTATTACCCGCACACTCAACGAAAATAAACTACGTATTGATGGCGTATTTGATTCATACGCTCACTTGCTGTGGGGGAGTACTGGCAAGCTGCAAACGAGTGGTGGCGATGACACTTCGTGGACGGCGTTTGTCGATGTATTTAACCTTCGCAAGAACTTTACTGGCATTGAGTCCCTGGGACTAACAAATGGTACATCGCCAACAGACCAAACACTTGTGTATGGTAATCCAAGAACACCAGAAACAGATGCGTACATGGGCCAAAATATCGGGCAGCAAGCCTTGCTGCAAGATGCGTTGGTTCGTGCAGCCAAAAGCGGTACTACCGAAATGAGCGTACCGATTCCAAAGCTCTTTTCTACAAAAGATGACATTACCAACATGAACACAGGATTCCTATTGTTTGCACCATACTACGACCAATCACTTCCGCAAACAACTTCCGATGAGCGCTTGCAGGCGCTGCGCGGCTACACGATTGCGATGTTTCGTGGTGACATATTTTTCCAGCGAATTTTTAAAGATGTCGACCTGTCGCACGTAAAAGTTGGCATATATCTTGGCGACGCAGTGCAAAAGAATTTGCTCTACGAAGGCGGTGCATCAAACGGTCACGATACACGTGTTGTCACCCAAAAGATTGATTATTACGGCAGAACGCTCACGCTGGTTTATACATTCGACACCGCCTACATATTGTCGTGGTGGCTCACGAATTTTCCGCAAATACTCATTGTCATCGGACTCTTTATTGGCATGCTTTTTGCCGGCATTTCTGGCTACCTACTACGCAGTCGCTACAAGCGTCTCACATATGAAAAAGAGCGTGATGTAAACTTTGCAAAAGACGAATTGCTGTCGCTTGCATCGCATCAGCTACGCACACCAGCAACAGGTGTCAAACAATACCTCGGTATGGTGCTTCAAGGTTTTGCCGGTGATGTACCAGAAAAGCAACGGGCATACATAGAGCGGGCATATGCGAGCAACGACCGGCAGCTGCATGTGATCAACGACATACTCCATATGGCAAAACTTGAAACGGGGAGGATTGTACTGACTGAGCGAAAATTCGACATCGCCAAAATGCTCCGTGATGTCGTGGATGAGCAGCGGGATCAGGCACAAAAAGGCGACGTGACCATTGAACTAAAAGCTCCATCGCAGGGCTGGATCATGGGCGACAGCCATATGCTTTGGATGGTCATAGAAAACCTTGTAAGCAATGCCATCAAGTACACGCCGCCTGGTGGTGTGGTGAACGTTCGGTTGGTGCGCCGCGCAAATCGCTGGGTGCTCACGGTCAAAGACACTGGTGTTGGTATTGCCAAAAAAGATTTCCCAAAGCTCTTTAAACAGTTTAGTCGTATCACAAATGCGCGCAGTGACTTTGTGACGGGCACTGGCGTGGGCTTGTACTTGGCGTATCATCTCACCATACTTCACGGCGGCAGCGTTGGGGTTGTGTCGACAAAAAACAAAGGCTCAACCTTTACCGTACGGTTGCCGCGCAAGTTATAAATAAGCAGCTTGTAATAATTGTGAGATATTTCATAGATAGACGCCCCCTATGGGGTATACTAAGGACTAGTACTGGAGTAAAACGTGACAGGAAAAAGCCGTAAGAAATCGATCCTCGTCGTTGAGGATGAGCCGGATCTCGCTGAAATATATCAAACACTGCTCGAGCAAGCGGGGTATGACGTTGCTGTTGCGCACAATGGCAAAGAAGCACTTGACCTTGCGCAGGCCAACGAACCACATGTAATTCTGCTCGATCTTCGTATGCCAGTGATGGATGGAGTCGGATTTTTGGAAAAGTTCGATCTCAAAAAGGCGCATCCAAAAGTAAAAGTTATTGTGTTTAGCAACTACGATATGCAAGATGAAATCGACGACGCGTATCGACTGGGCGCCGACCGCTATGTGCTAAAAGCATGGGCCTCACCACGTGAACTGCTGCAGATCGTCAAAGACAGCTTGTAAACAGCTTGCCTTAGTCGTGTAGCCGTATGGTTCCGAAGCTCTCGTCGCCAAGCTGTCGTTCAAGCTCGCGCCGATATATGGTGTAGCCTTTGCTGTCGTAGGCAATGATCTTTTTGCGCTTTAAGCGCCCAAGCTCCATGGTTGTTGTTTCGCGAGTGAGACCCATCAGACTACCCAGAGTTGTGTGAGTCAAATGCAGGCTTACCAGGTAGGTGTCCACAGTGATTTGCTTGCCGTAGCGAAACATCAGGTAATACATCATAAGCAGTAATTTTTCGGCAGCACGCGACTGTTCAAGAGCGGTAATCTGCATAAGTAGGCCGGTATAGCTGTTCACGATGTAGTCGAATACCTGCTCGTGAATATCGGGGTGTGTGGCAAAAAGTTCAAGCAGCACGGGTTTTTCAACAGTCAGCACTTCTGCGTCTTCGAGAGCTTCGTAGTAGTAGAGTGCGCTCGATGTTTTGCTAAAGATCCATGTTTCAGGAAAAAGATCGCCTTTCGTGCGAAAGCCAACGATCTGCTCTTCGCCAAAGGTACCGAGTCGATACACTTTAAACACCCCTGAAAGCACGATGTATGCTTGCCTGGGTATTTCGCCTTGGTAAATCAAGATCGAGCGCTTTTTAACAACTCGTTTTGTTGACTTCGTTGGCAGAAGCTTGGCAATATCTTCCACCTCTTTATAATAGCATTTT
>Ga0116193_1000700_pt1 | contig 30181 bp, 23 predicted proteins | sample AD_UKC115_MetaG_FD_89892 | JGI IMG/M metagenome (GOLD analysis project Ga0116193, IMG submission 89892) | Active sludge microbial communities of municipal wastewater-treating anaerobic digesters from Hong Kong - AD_UKC115_MetaG | ecosystem: Engineered > Bioreactor > Anaerobic > Digestate... | reverse complement strand
AGCGAATGGAACCTAGGGTATGAAAGCCAAAGGATAATAGCGCATCGAAGATGCCGCCTAACATCCACAAGAGAAAGAAACATCGTGGCAGATAGGACGCATCTTCGAAGCTCACTTGTCTTTACGCGCCATCACCCCACGTTTGCTGCGCTACACGTGGGGATTCGACGAGGGCCGCATCTCTGATGCTCTCTTGTATAACAATTGCTATCGTCTGTCTGAACGATTAGCGAGACTTGTCCACGTACGAAAACACCTTTATTCATCCGATCCAATGACTTATTTTTATCGGACAGCAAAATGATTTTATCCTTCGTCCTGGAACTGAAGGGGCGTGAAGCCGGTGGCTTTCTTGAAATAGCGGCCAAAGAAGGACTGGCTAGCGAAATGGAGCATTTCGCTGATCTGAAGCATGGAATAGTTGCGGCTCTTGATCAAGGCTTTGGCTTCGAGGATGACGAAACCTTCGATGTAATCGCCGGCGTAATGACCGCTCACTTTATAGATCACCTGCGACAGATATTTGGGCGTGATGCAGAGAAGATCGGCATAATACTGGATGTTGCGCTCCTGCTGATAATGATCCTGCACGACTTCGATGAAGCGGTTGAACAGCTCCTGCTGACGGCTGATCCGCACATGCGGCTTGACAGTTTTGGCATCTTCCTTGATGATGGACGAATAGATGTTGTAGATGAGCGCCTGCAGATAACTTCTGACGATGACTTCCGTGTACGATCCGCCCTCTGTGATGTGGCGCTTGATGAAATGATACAAGGCGACGTTTTCCTCCATCTCGCGATCCGTGAGATGACAATAGGGATGCGTCATCAGCAGCTGACGCAGACGCGTCGCATCGGCCACCTCATCGAAATGGTAAAAGAAATCGTTGGAGCAGGCTATGACAATCAGCTTCGCATCGGCTGTCAGCTCGCTCAGTTCACCGATCTGCCCGCTGCGGACAATCATCACATCGTTCTTGCAAAGATGATAACGCTGCAAGTTGAGCTTCTGATCCATCGTGCCCGCCAGACAAAACTGAATCACCGTGAAAGAGGAAAGCTTGTTGGATGTGCCCAGATATTTCCGATTGTCCGGCGCATTCAGATCGATGTAATGATCGATATTGTCATTGAGCAATATCTTGTCGCCCAAAGCGGCCACGGTGCCTTGATCAAGCATCATCTGCATGTTCATATTGTCATACGGATATTTCATAACGCCTTTTCTGATTTTTATTCTTATCGTCAACAAAAATAGCTTCTTTTTTATTGATTCGGACAAGAATCCGACCAATCGAACAAAACTCTATCCTTTTCGTCCATTCCTATCCTTCACAACAACCGTAACTTTGTTGCGCTAATGAGAATGTATCTTTATCCACGTGGAATTAATTTTATAAAGCTGTAATAGAAAAACATGAAAAAAGAAAACCGTATCTTCGAGCATCTCTTTGCATCCGAAACAAGATGGAAAACGATTTCCTTCGTTATTGCATTGCTTTCTTTAAATTGTATGGTCATGAACGCACAAACATTCCCATCATCCGACCCCAAGGATATTGCCTTATATCCTCAACAGAATGAGTTCCGCAACAAGCTGGACCTTTCAGGCGTGTGGAAATTCAGAAAAGACTCTACGTCCGTCGGCGAACAGCAAGCCTGGCAGAAAGGACTGACCGACTGCACCTCGATTGCCGTCCCCGGAAGCTGGAACGAACAGATCGAAGGCCTCAGCAACTATCTGGGTAAAGTGTGGTACGAGACATCGACCTATGTCCCGCAGAACTGGAAGGACGAACGTGTCTTTCTACGCATAGGCTCAGCCGTATATGCAGCCAAGATCTGGATCAACGGAGAGGCACTGGGACAGCATTTGGGAGGCAACGTTCCCTTTGCTTTCGACATCACTCCGATGGTGAACTGGGGCAAGAGCAACCGCATCACGATTCTAGTGGAGAATGAACTGAAGCCGGACCGCGTCCCACCAGGAAACGTATCAAAAAGTGCTTACAAGGCTTTTCCCAATACTACCTATGACTTCTTCCCCTACGCCGGACTGAACCGCGCCGTACTGCTTTATTCCGTACCGAAGACGGCTGCCATCAAGGACGTCACGCTGAACACGGACTTTCATGAGACGACAGGTGTGATTCATGTCGCTGTCGAGAAGAGCGGAAATGTGACAAGTGGCAATGTGACGGTTTCTGGAGGATCGGTCAGCGTGAACAAATCGTTCTCCTTCCGGAAGGACATGGCTCATGTGGACGTGGAGATCCCGAACGTACAACTCTGGTCACCCGAACATCCTTTCCTTTATCAGGTCACCGTGGAGATTGGAAACAAACACAAGCCTGTCGATGCCTATTCCTGCAACACGGGCGTTCGCACCATCAAAGTCACAGACAAACAAATATTGCTGAACGGAAAGACCGTCTATATGAAGGGCTTCGGACGTCATGTGGATTTCCCGATCTTCGGACGTGGCACGGCACTGCCTGTCATGATCAAGGACTTCAGTCTGATGAAATGGATCGGAGCCAATTCTTTCCGAACCTCTCACTATCCCTACGACGAAGAGTTCTACGACATGGCCGACCGTGAAGGATTCCTGCTGATTGACGAAATTCCGGCTGTCGGTCTGAACTTCTACGACGGTGACGAGAATATCGCAGCGCGCAAAGCCGCCTGTCAGCAGTATATCCATGAAATGATAAACCGCGACAAGAACCATCCTTCCATCATCGTATGGAGCGTGGCCAACGAACCTGAACCCAGCAATCTCAGCAGCGGATTCTCCAGCATTTCACAGAAACTGGACCAGGCGGAGAATGACAGAGCGAAAGAATTCCTCGGCGGACTGATCGACATGGCGAAGAGTCTGGACAAGACGCGTCCTGTCGTCTTTGTAGGAGGAATGGGAATGCCGGCAGAATGGTTTGAGAAATGCGACATCCTCTGCATCAACCGCTACTTCGGATGGTACACTCATGTGGGCGACCTGAACACAGGACTGTCCTACTTCAGCAGAGAGATGGATATGCTGCACAAGACTTATAACCGTCCGGTTATCGTCACGGAATTCGGTGCTGAAGCAGATGCCGGGAATCATTCGCAGAGCGAGGAGATTTTCTCTGAGGAATTCCAGAATCATCTGATTCAGTCCTATCTCGACGTGGCAGACTCAAAAGACTTTGTCGCTGGAATGCACATCTGGAACTTCGCGGACTTCAAGACGGCACAGACCATCACGCGTCCGAACGGATTCAACATGAAAGGTGTCTTCACTCGTGACAGACAGCCCAAACTGTCGGCTCGCATGCTGCAGCAACGCTGGAACAATACTTCTGACAATAAACATTTTTAATATTTCAATATGAGCAACAGATTATTTACCCTTTTCGTCTGCATCATCTGCGCATGCTGCAGCGTAAGCGCCCAGAAGAAACTGATCGGCAACTATGACTCTTACGTCTCATCCGACAGCGCCTTCCAAAAACCGTACATCGACAAGGACGAGATGCGGACCGTTCCCGCTCCGCACCGCTATATCCACGGCGGATTCAGCAACGGCACCAAGTTCTCCCTCTATTTCCCGACGAAGGAACAATACAAGGGACACTTCTTCCAATACATCACCCCGTTCCCCGACAGTGAGAACATCATGCAGAACATGGTGGGAGAAATCAACTACATGGGATCGGCCATCACCAACGGCGCCTATTTCATCGAGACCAACGGTGGCGGAAGAACCGACTTCTCCAACATGAAACGTTTCAACAACGATCCGACCATCGGCGCCTATCGTGCCCATGCAGCCTGCGCCCAGTTTTCCAGACTGATCGCATCGAAGGTCTATAACACCACGAAGCGTCCGTACGGATATGCTTTCGGCGGCAGTGGCGGCGCTTATCGTACAGTAGGCTGTTCTGAAAGCACCCAAGGCGTATGGGACGGCTTCGTTCCGTTCGTACTGGGTTCGCCGATGGCCATTCCGAATGTATTCTGCGTTCGTATGCATGCCATGCGCCTTCTGCACAACAAACTGCCGCAGATCGTGGATGCTGTCGAACCGGGCGGATCGGGCGACATGTATGCCGGACTGAACGACGAAGAGAAGGCGGCTTTGACAGAGGTCACCAAGATGGGCTTTCCGCCCAAAGCGTGGTACGGCTATAAAGATATGGGCATCCACGGATTCCTCGTGCTCTACCAAGGCGTGGTCGCTGCGGACAAAAGTTATTTCGAGAACGACTTCTGGAACAAACCCGGCTATCTGGGTTACAACGCGCCCGAATCGCTCAGGAAGGCACGTCTTCAGAAGAAATCCACCATCACGGCTCTCATCAACAGTGCCAAAGGCGTACAGCTGGGACTGACCGAGCCGATTGCAGAGAACGAACGCGGCTCTGCCGACAAAGCCTGGAAGAGCATGGGCGGCGCAGGTGAAGAGATGCCTGTTGCCTATCAATTGAATGACGAGATGCCGGATGTCGATTTCCTGGGCGGCGATCTGATCATCCTCTCGGGAAAAGCCAAAGGCGCCAGCCTCCAGATCACGAAGGTCGAAGGAGACAAGGTCGTCCTCGCTCCTACCAATCCGACAGCCACACTGGTCAAAATCATGCCGGGCGACTCGGTTCAGGTGGACAACTCCAACTTCCTCGCCGTACAGACCTATCACCGTCATCAGGTGCCAAGCAAAGACTTCTACGTATGGGATCAGTTCCGCGACAACAACGGCGATCCCCTCTATCCGCAGCGTCCGATGCTGCTCGGTCCTATTTTCACCCAATCGGCTGCCGGCTGTGTTCCGACCGGAAAGATCCATGGCAAGATGATCGTGCTCTGTTCCATGATGGACCGCGAAGCCTTTCCGTGGCAGGGCGACTGGTATCGCTATAAAGTGAGAGAACATCTGGGCGACAAAGCCGACGCTAACTTCCGTCTCTGGTACACCGAACATGCCATCCACGGCTTCACGGACGACTCCACGCATGCCGTCAGCTACGAAGGAGAACTGGAACAGGCGCTGCTCGACATGAGCGACTGGGTGGAGAAAGGTATCGAACCGGCCAAGACGACCAACTATCTGATCCAGGACGGCCAGATCGTCGTCCCAGCCAAAGCCGACGATCGGAAAGGTATCCAGCCTGTCGTCAATGCCACCATCAAAGGCAGCAAACGGGCCGACATCCAAACCGGCGACAAGGTGACGTTCCATGTCACTGTGGATATTCCGCAAGGCAAAGGCAAGCTGGTCTTCGCCAAATGGAACTTCGACGGATCGAAATCTTACACGAAATATGTGGATCTCACGAAGGCCAAAGTGACCAACAACGGCTGCCACATCGAATTCGACACGACGCAGGCTTTCACGAAAGCCGGCACCTTCTTCCCGACCGTCATGGTGGCTGCCCAGCGTAAAGGCAATACCCAAACGCCTTACACCAGAGTCTATAATCTCGACCGCACCAGAGTGGTTGTAAAATAACGATGCACCATGAATAGATCATCGTTTAAATCGATTTGCAAGGGCACGCAGATCCTTGCTATGTTGTTGATGTGGTGCTTTTATGCAAATGCACAGAATCCCTATCTGCCACCCAGCGCCTTCATTCCGGACGGCGAACCGCACGTGTTTACCTACAAGGGCGAGACGCGTGTCTATCTCTACGGATCGCGCGACGAGATGGCGAAGTCGTTCTGCGGCACAGGTCATGACGTATGGTCTGCTCCGGTCAACGATCTGACCCATTGGACCAACCATGGCGAAGTGATCAACGTGAAGCAGATCACGGATCTCGGCTTCGGGAAGGTGGACGGACAGGTCTTCTTCGCTCCCGACTGCGCCTACAATCCCGTCACCAAGAAATATTATCTCTACGTTTTCCTCGGCGTGCCTTACAAACTGGACGGCAAGGCCGGACCAACGGTAGCAGATTCACCGGCGAAACCCGGCTTTGAAGATTACGGTCCGACGACCTTCGTGGCCGAGAGCGACAGTCCTACGGGACCTTTCGTCAATCCCCAGCCTTGCGAATGGCCCACGATGTCACAGTCCGGAGCCTTCGATCCGGCCGTGTTCGTGGATGAACAGGCTGACGGCAGCGTACGCGTCTATGCCTATTTCGGCAACATCCAGCCCAACTGCTGGTGGGCCGAACTGGATCCGACGGACATGCACACCATCATCAATGCCAAGACACGCATGCCCAACATGCACGAGACCTATCGCATCCTCAACAACCCGACAGCCAACAACGGCAGCAAACAGTTTGAAGCTTCTTCACTCCGTAAGGTAGCTCCCGGGAAATACATCTATATATGCTCCGCACTCGAACACATCAGCGCCCTCACCTACTTCTACTCCAACTCGCCCGAAGGTCCATGGAACTACGGCGGACAGATCGTGGACAACAGTGTGACATGGAACGGCGGCAACGATCACGGCTCCATCGCCAACTGCGACGGAAAATGGTATGTGTTCTACCATAGAAGAACGACGAACGACTACAATCGTCAGGGCGCCATCGAACCGATCGAACTGCGCATCGAAGGTGACAAGGTGATCATCCCGCACGTGGAGATGACTTCACAAGGCATACGGACAGAGGGTCTCAATCCGTTCCAGCGCTATTGGGCAGGCACTATCTGCGCCTTAACGCAGAACACGACCTACGTGGATGGTCTCGAACGCGAGCCTGACGGACTGAATCCTGTCATCGTAGGAGGAAAGGATCCCTTCATCGGATGGAAATACTTCAACTTCGGCAACGGAACGACAAAGGACCTCAAGCTGAAGGTCAATGTGAAAGCGGACAAAGCGGTCAGCGGCGAAGTGAAAGCAGCCGATCCGAACGATCCTGACAACGCCTCGACATGGACCACCATTGGAAAGTTCTCCTTCAAAGCGGGAAACAGTTATGCCGATCAGATTGTTACGTTGACAGGCAAAGTCGAAGGCCGAAAGGCAATCTACCTTACCTTCAACGGCGAAGGAAAAGAGCTTTGCCGCATCAAGGAGATAGAGTTTGCTCAAGGCAATGCCGCTGCTCCGAATCCATTGCGTACCATTGCTTTCAAGCCCTCGCAGAACGGAACGGTCAAAGCCATTCCGACCCGAGCCAGAGTTGGCGAATCGGTTCGCATCGAAGTGACGCCCAACAAGGGTTACAGACCTTCGAAGGTGGAAGCGGCAGATGCCAAAGGGAACAAAGTACAGGTCGATGCCAACTGCATCACGCAATACGGACCGCTCAGCTACAACGTGTTCATGCCTGCCAGCGGACTGACCGTGACGACGACTTTCGAGAAAGGTGAAGTGGCTCGTCCCGTGGAGAAACCGCAGCAACTCGATGCCTCCTATTTCGACGGCCGCTGGAAAATCATTTCCGACAACGATCTGTTCCGTTTCGATATGGAGGTGACGATGCGTCACGACAGCAATGGAAAGCTCGATGTGAAGATGATCAGCTGCTCAATTCCCGGAGTCACACTGGAAAACCCGTCTGAGAAGGTCGGACGCAGTGTCTCGTTCGTAGCCAACGGCGGCAGTTATCCCATGGCTGTGAACATCGAGCGCTTCAAGCCTGATTTGGCTGCCGGCACCGTCCTCAGTATGTTCAGCTGCCATGCAGTGAGAATGAAATAAACGCAGCGTCGTCTTTTGCATCGTTGTTTCTCCGCTTTTCTGTGAGAAAAGCTTGGCAAGATCTCATGCGAATGAGAGCAGCGATGCAAAACGATGCTGTCGCAAAGAATCGCAAAGCGACTCTTTGATAATCTTTCACTCGTTAATTGTTTTCATGAAACAATCCTACGAGCATTTACCTATATTTGTCAAACAATAATCTGTCCATATCATGAAACTCTCTCGCAACATCACCATCGCTCTGGTACTGCTCTGCTTCCTTTCTACGGGCGGGAAGGCTCAACTGCTGCCGTATAAAGACAAGACACTCTCGCCTGAAGTGCGCACGAAAGACCTCATCGGACGGATGACACTCGACGAGAAGATCATGCAGCTGCAATGCCGCTGGACAGACAAAAAGAAATTCTTCACCAATGGAGACTTTGACGAGACGAAAGCTTCGCCGCTACTGAAGAACGGACTGGGCGAGATGGCACGGCTTAACGAAGATCTCGGTCCGAATGCCAAAGGCTATCATGCGACCTTGCATCCGCGTCAGGCTGCGGAACTATATAATAAGGTACAACGTTTCTTCATCGAGAAGACACGCCTCGGTATTCCGGTTCTGATTCATGAAGAGGGACTGCACGGACAGCAGGCGAAAGACGCCACCAACTTCCCCGTTCCCATCGGTCTGGCCTGTTCGTGGAACGAAGAACTGATCTCGAAGGTGTATGGCTGTGTGGCAAAAGAGATCCGTTCACGAGGCGGCGGTCAGGTTTTGGCTCCGGTGGTCGATGTCGTACGTGATCCTCGATGGGGCCGCACGGAAGAGACCATGGGCGAAGATCCCTATCTCAACGCACGTCTTGGTGTGGACATCGTGAAGGCTTTTCAGGGCAACGGCAGCAGAGAGTCGTTCGACAAAGAACATCTGGCCGCCACGCTGAAGCATCTGGGCGTACACGGAGAGAGCGAAGGAGGCGTGAATGTAGCTCCGAGCTTTGTGGACGAGAGACAGGCACGCGAAGTCTTCTTCAAGCCCTTCCAGGCCTGCATCCGTGAGGCGAATCCTGCCAACATCATGATCACCTACAACGAGCTTTGGGGCATTCCCGCCCACATGAACCGCCACCTTCTTCAGGATATCCTGCGCGGAGAATGGAACTATAAAGGTCTCGTCGTCTCCGACTACAGCGGTGTCAGCGACCTCTCGAACCTTCACAAGATCACGCCCGACGTGGGCGAAGCAGGCTGTCTCGCCTTCAAAGCCGGCATTGATGTGGAACTGCCCGCAGAGGAGGCTTACACTCATCTCGGCGATTATGTCAAAAACGGAAAGATATCCATGGCAGAGATCGATGCGGCGGTCTCACGCATACTCATAGAGAAGTTCCGCCTCGGACTCTTCGACGATCCCTATGTCGATCCGTCCAAAGCCGAACAAATCGTCGGTTGCGAAGCGCATCGCAAAGTGGCCTATCAGGCAGCGGCTGAATCGATGGTACTGCTCAAGAACGACAACCACCTCCTGCCACTCGACAAGAACAAGGTGAAGACCATCGCGCTGATCGGTCCCAATGCCGACCGATGCATCCTCGGCGGTTACTCGTCACAACCCAAAGACACTGTCTCACCGCTTCGGGCTTTGAAGGAAAAATACGACAGCCAAATGAACGTTCTCTATTCCGAAGGCGTTCGTCTGACCAATGAGAACAGTCCGTTCCCTGCAACCATACGGCTGATTCCTGAAGAGGAAAACCGCCGGCGCATCGAAGAGGCAGTTGAAACGGCACGAAAAGCAGATGTCGTCGTACTCTTCGTGGGTGAGAACGAAGCCATGAGCCGTGAGGGTTATGCTACAATCGCCGCCGGCGACCTGCCTACATTGGAACTGCTGAACGGTCAGAAGGAACTGATACAGAAAATAGCCGCCCTCGGCAAACCTACCTGCGCCTTCGTCAATAGCGGGACAACGCTGAGTCTGGGCGAACTCTGCAAGACTGTACCCGCTGTGATGCAGTGCTGGTATCTCGGTCAGGAAGGCGGCTACGCCATGATCGACGCGCTCTTCGGAGATGTCAACCCCAGCGGCAAACTCACCATCAGTTTTCCACGCAGCGCCGGACATATTCCTGCCTATTACAGCTACAAGCCTTCGTCACGCAGAGGCTATAACCTCGGTCTCGACATCACGCCGCTCTTCCCATTCGGCTATGGACTGAGCTATACCACCTTCGAATACAGCAATCCGAGACTCGACAAAGAGACCATCGGGAAAACAGAGAATGCCACGGTGAGCGTCGATGTAACCAACAGCGGCAACCGCGACGGTCAGGAGATTGTGGAAATGTACATCCGTGACGATTATTCTTCCGTTCCGCGTCCCGTCAAGGAGCTGAAGGGATTCAAGAAGATCGCCCTCAAGGCCGGCGAGACAAAGACCGTCTCCTTCCCTATCACGCCCGAAGCTCTCGCCTTTTATGACGCAGACATGAAATGGCAGGTAGAACCCGGCTCTTTCACCGTCATGGTCGGACCTTCGTCTGATAATGTGAAATCATTGAAACTGACAATACAATAATAATCATGAAGAAAAAAATCTTTCTGTTTGCTGCGGCTCTATTTTCTACAATGACGATCGCCGCCCAGATTTCATCCACTCCGCAGTCAGAGAAACCGCGTATGCTGGCACTTACCGACATCGGCAACGAGCCTGACGACTCTCAGACCATGGTAAGGCTTCTCCTCTACTCCAACGACATCGACATAGAAGGTCTCGTGGCCACAACCTCCATCCACCAAAGCGACATGGCGCAGCCCGACATGATTCGCCACATCGTCAACGCCTATGCCAAAGTGCAACCCAACCTGCTCCTGCACGACAAAGCTTATCCTTCAGCTGAACATCTCCTGTCGCTCGTGAAAGCCGGATCTTCCCTCTATGGCATGAAAGGTGTAGGCGAAGGCAAGGATTCGGAAGGCTCTGAATGGATCATCAAAACGATCGACAAGCAGGATGCCCGCCCGCTCTGGATCACGGCTTGGGGAGGAACCAACACACTGGCTCAAGCTCTCTGGAAACTTGAAAAAACTCGCAGCAAAGCCGAGATGAAGTCCATCATCGCCAAACTGCGCGTCTATACCGTATCCGACCAGGATGATGCCGGCTACTGGCTTCGCTGCCATTTCCCGGAACTTTTCTACATCTGCAGCCCGGGCGCTTACGGCAAAGCTACTTGGAGCGCCATGACAGGTCCTTACCTCGGCGCCAACAATGAGGTCATGAGCAACGACTGGATTTATAAAAACATTCAGACCGGCCACGGACCGCTGGGTGCGGTGTATCCTGACATTTCCTATGGCAACGAGGGCGATACACCTTCCTGGCTCGGACTGATTCCTAACGGACTGGACGACCTGGAACATCCCAACTATGGCAGCTGGGGCGGTCGCTATGAATTTTATACGCCTGCGTTCGACCCCAAAGCCCGCTGGATCGTACCGATACAAAAGGAAATCCGACCTTTCTGGACCAATGCCGACGACGAGTTCAGTCCTTACATCCACCAGAAATGGGGCGCAGAAGTAAAGCCGGACACTACGAAGTATAAGGACAACCACGTCACCGTATGGAGATGGAGAGAACATTTCCAGAACGATTTCGCAGCTCGCATGGACTGGTGCATCAAACCTTTCAGCGAAGCCAACCATGCTCCCGTGGTCGTCTTGAGTACTCCGCAGAGCATCACAGTCAAATCAGGTGAGAACTTCGCCCTTAACGCCACACCTTCGTATGACCCGGACGGCGACGGACTCAGCTTTCTCTGGTTTCAATATAAAGAAGCCGGTACATACGACAAACTGATACCCTTCAGCGGGATGACTAACATGCCGTTCCTGCCTCATATCAAAGCCCCCGACGTCACGAAAGCTGCCACGATCCATTTCATTGTCTGTGTCACCGACAAAGGAATGCCCCGACTGACTCGCTACAAACGCGTCATCGTCACCGTCGTACCGAAATAGGCACTGGACGGCAACATACGAAATTGCACGTAGTGTAATGTATATGGGAATTGTAGCCCTACAAAAGCTCCAAAAAAATCCATAGAGTAGCTTTCGTAGGCCTACAACGACATAAAAAATCAGAACTTCTTCAACTCCCGATAGAGTCGTTGGATGGGAAGTCCCATGACATTGAAAAAAGAGCCGCGGATGGACTCCACGCCCACAAACCCGATCCATTCCTGAACGCCATAAGCGCCGGCCTTGTCGTAGGGACGGTATTTGTCGATGTAATAATCAATCTCTTCGTCAGAAAGCTCTGAAAAGGTGACATCCGAGACGGACGAAAAGCTTGCCTGCTTCTGCTTCGTCACAAGACTCACGCCCGTGATGACCTGATGGACGCGCCCGCTGAGTTGACGCAGCATCCGGACCGCATCGTTGCGATCGGAAGGCTTGCCTAGCACCTCATGTTCCGACCATACGATAGTGTCGGCCGTGATGAGCAATTCGTCGTCGGCAAGTGTAGGAATATAGGCTTCGGCCTTCTTCTGAGAGATGAAGACGGGAATGTTAAAAGGTGCGGCATCTGCAGGATAGCTCTCTTTAATGCCGGGAATAAGACGAATGGAAAAAGGGATGTCAAGTCCCGCAAGCAGTTCCTTGCGTCGCGGAGAGGCCGATCCCAGCACGATCTTGTATTGTTGTAGAAGTGGAAACATGACTGTATGAATTAAATATGGTTACCAACCGAAAGCTTCGTCACCCATCCAATGACCCTGTGCCTTGAGCGTCTGCTCGATGACGTCGCGCGCCACGCCTTGTCCGCCATCGCAATGGGAGATGTATTTGGATATTTCCTTGATCTCGGAAGCCGCATCATGAGGCGCCACGGGCAGTCCCACCAGCTTCATCACCTCGTAATCGGGAATGTCGTCGCCCACATAGACCACCTCTTCAGGCTTCAGTCCGGAGCGCTGCATGAAGTCGTTGTAGTCGTTCACCTTGATGGAGCTTTTGGTATAGATATACTTCAATCCGAGCCGTTCGTAACGTTTGACGACCGCTTCGGTATAGGCGCCGGTGATGATGGCGAGCTGATAGCCCTTCTTCACGGCCAGCTGCATAGCATAGCCGTCCTTGATACAGACGGTGCGCATCGGATCGCCGTCGGGATAGAGCGAGATGACGTTGCACGAAAGTACACCGTCCACGTCGAAGATGAAACCTTTAATCTTCGTCAAGTCATAAGGTATGCTGCTCATTGTCGGTTGCTTCTTTATGAATATCATTGCTGATAAGGCGATAAAGCGTCTTGATTTCTTCGTCGTCGATCAGCGCTAGCTGTTTGTCCATTACGTTCTCATCAAATCTCACGGCCGGTCCGGTCTGCGCTTCAGCAGGCGCCATGTCGTGGATCTTGGCCGCCGTCTCGTCGATGAGCGGCAGCAGCACATTGCCCGGAATCTCCTGTTCGGAGAGGATCTTGTCGGCAATGGAATAAATATGATTGGTGAAGTTGCAGGCGAACACGGCTGCCAGATGCAGATAACGCCGTTTCTCGGTCGAGAGGAAACGCACGTTGACCGACAGCGAGTCGCCGATCCACTTCAGCAGTGCGGAGGTCTGCTGGTTGTTGGCCTCGAGGAAGATCGGGATGTAGGTAAAATCCACACTGCGTGCCTTACTGAAGGTCTGCAGAGGATAAAGCACACCATAATGTTCCGCATGGCCTTCGAACAGGGAAATCGGCATGCTTCCGGAGGTATGGATCCAAAGTCCTTCGTTTGGGCTTACCTGCCTGACCACCTCTTCCAGCACGGAGTCTTTCACGGAAAAAATATAGAGATTGGCATCGCCGCGGATTTCCTCAAGCGACGTAGTCCATTTGCAATGCAGTCGCAAAGCCAGTTCCCGTGCATTGGCGTCGGTATGACTGTAAACCTGCAGGAAGTCCATTCCGGCTCTCTGCAAACTCAAACTGAGATGTGTGGCGAGATTCCCCGCACCGATAATCACCGCTTTCATTCCTTCGATTCTTCTTTGTCGTTATTTTTCGGCATCTGATATTTGCCCATAGAGATTTTCTCCCATTGCAGATGGGCATCATCAAACGGCTTGCGCACCTGATCCTTGTTGCCGATCCCGACGATGCACAGCACCTCCAGCTGATAAGGGATGTCGAGCAGCTGACGCACATAGTCCTGCGCTTCGCTGTCATCGGGACGCTGACGCCCGTGGATCTGACACCAGCAGCTGCCTAGTCCGAGATCTTCAGCCTGAAGCTGCATGTAGATGGCCGCAATGGAGGCATCTTCAATCCATGCATCGGAAACCATCGGTGCCGCCATGACCACCACAGCCAAAGCACATCCTGCAAGAAAGGCCGAACCGTTCTGCCGCGTCTCCGAGAGCTTCTGAAGCATCTCCTTGTCTTCTACCAGGACGAACTGCCAAGGCGTACTCTGCTTGGACGAAGGAGCCATCAATGCTGCTTTCATGATGGCTTCGACCTGTTCGGGAGTAAGAAGCTCTGATGTAAACTTGCGCGTGCTGCGTCGTTGTCTGATAAGTGATGCAAAACTTTCCATGGTATATATAATAAGATGTATAAACGTTTGTCGCAGTACAAAGTTAGCGTTTTTTTAAGTCCTTCGCATACGTAAGCGGCATTTTTAGCGTTACTATTACAATAAAAGATAAAACATGAAGCTTCGCCTCGCAGCATTGCTGCTGACATATATTCTGCTCACTTCCATCAACGCATGGGGACAACGCGCCAAGATTACGGGATACGTACATGATGCCGACGGCAAACCGCTGGAACTGGTCAACGTGCACGTCAAGAATACATTGGTAGGCGCTGTCACCAACGACAAAGGCTATTACACCATGGGCGTCTCGAAAGGCGACTCCGTCACACTGGTCTATTCCTGTCTCGGATTCAACAAGGCTGAACGCATCATTCCGCGCGTGGTAGGCGACATGCGGCTCAACGTGCAGATGAACTATACTTCACTGGAGCTCGGCGGCGTCACTGTCACAGCCATCCGCAAGCAGACCACGACGATGGAGACCTTGCAGGCGGACAAGATCAAGCTCCTGCCCGACCCAGCCGGCGGAAGCATCGAGAGCCTCATCGTAACGTACGCAGGCGTCTCGTCCAACAACGAGCTGAGTTCGCAATATTCCGTGAGAGGCGGAAGCTACGATGAAAATATGGTTTATGTGAACGGACTGGAGGTATTCCGTCCGCTGTTGATCCGTTCGGGACAGCAGGAAGGCCTGAGCTTCGTCAATCCCGATCTGACCGAATCGGTCAACTTCGCTGCCGGCGGCTTTGAGCCTCGTTATGGTGATAAAATGAGTTCCGTACTCGACATCACCTACAAGCAGCCCAAGCAACTGGAGGGTTCCGTATCAGCGAGTCTGCTCGGTGCGAATGCCTACGTGGGAAGCAAAACCGGCAAGTTCACACAGGTCACCGGCGTACGTTACAAAAGAGGAAGTTCCCTGCTGGGCACATTGGACACCAATGCGGAATACGATCCCCGCTTCGTGGATGCACAGACCTACATGACCTATGCCTTCGCTCCAAAATGGCAGATCAATTTCCTCGGCAACCTCGCTCAGAACAACTACAAGTTCACGCCCTACAGCCGCGAGACCTCTTTCGGCACGGCCGATAATCCCCAAAACTTCAAGGTCTATTTCGACGGTCATGAACGAGACAAGTTCAAAACGCTCTACGGAGCCTTGACACTGAAGACCAATCCCAACGAAAATACGGAGCTGGGCATTCAGGGTTCGGCATTCAGCAGCCGCGAGGCCGAAAGCTATGACATCGCGGGTGAATACTGGCTGAGTGCCGAAGGTGCAACCAATGCCAACAGCGACGGCGTACTTGAATCGATGTCGGTCGGCCGCTATCACGAACATGCCCGCAACCGACTCAACTATAACATCATGAACATCGGTCACTACGGTAGCATCCGCTTGGTCAACAATACCATCAAATGGGGCATAACCTTCCAGAACGAGAAGATCACCGATAAGATCAGCGAATGGGAAAAACGCGATTCATCAGGCTATTCATTGCCCTACAACGGCACGACCGTAAACCTCATCTCCAGCCTTTTCTCCGACAACCATATCTCCAGCAACCGTATTTCAGCCTATGTGCAGGATGCCTACAAGTTTCGTACGAAGCAGGGACTGTTTGCCCTCACGGCCGGTGTACGCGGCAGCCATTGGAGCTACAACAAGGAAACGATCATCAGTCCGCGTGCCACGTTCAGCTTTATTCCGAACGCCAATCAGGACCTGACCTTCCGCTTCTCCACAGGACTCTATTATCAGTCACCTTTCTATAAAGAGCTACGCCGCACCACACAGGATGCCAACGGCAACGACATAGTATCTCTCAACGACCAGATCAAGTCGCAGCGCTCCATCCATTTCATACTCGGAGGCGACTACACGTTCCGCGCCGTGGAGCGTAACTTCAAACTCTCCACAGAGCTCTACTACAAGAAACTCAACAATCTGAATCCCTACACCATCGACAATGTGAAGGTGAGATATTACGGCGAGAACTGCGCCACAGGCTATGCAGCCGGACTGGACGTGAAGTTCTTCGGCGAATTCGTCCCCGGCACAGACTCATGGATCAGCTTCTCACTGATGAAGGCACAGCAGACCATCCGCGGAACGACTAAGGTGCCGATGCCCAACAGCGAAGGCTACAACGTCTCGCTCTTCTTCCAGGACTATTTTCCAGGATACAAACGTGTCAAGCTGAATCTGAAAGGCGTCCTTTCCGGAGGTCTTCCTCTCACAGTGCCTGGCAAAGGATACGAATATGGCTATTTCCGTACGCCTGCCTATCGTCGTGTGGACATCGGGCTCACCTATCAGCTGGCCGGACAAGACGACGCATTGCTGAGCCGTCCTGTGTTCAGCAGTCTGAAAAATATTTGGCTTGGATTCGAAGTATTCAATCTGTTAGACATCAAGAACGTCAGCTCCTACTATTGGATCACCGACGTTTACAACCAGCAGTACGCTGTTCCCAATTATCTCACTGGTCGTCAGCTGAATGTCCGTCTCATCGTAGATTTTTAAGTCAGAGTAAACACATCTGAAAAAGACTATTGACATTTCTCAAAATCTCTATTGTAATCGGGACGAGTCACCACCGTAATCTCTCTCAATGACAGTAGTCATCCTCAACGCAATCAATAGATCACACAAATAACTCTCTTTAAAAAATAAAGAAAGATTTCCTTAAATAGAAAAAGAAAATGTACCTTTGCAACCGGATGCGTAAAAAACACCCAGATTTTCGTATTACAAACACAATAAATTCATACAAACATGGAACTCACACATATCGAACATCTTGGTATCGCAGTGAAGAGCATCGCAGAATGCTTGCCGTATTACGAAGGCGTATTAGGCCTCAAGTGTTTAAAAATCGAAGAAGTAGCCGATCAGAAAGTGAAGACTGCATTCTTCAAAATCGGTCAGACGAAGCTCGAGCTGCTGGAGCCGACAAGCCCAGACAGTACCATCGCTAAATTCATCGAAAAGAAAGGTGAAGGAATCCATCACATTGCATTTGCAACGCCCGATGTACAAGCTTGCCTCGATGAAGTCTCAGCCAAAGAGGTTCAGTTGATTGATAAAGCACCACGCCGCGGTGCAGACGGTATGGATATCGCATTCCTGCATCCAAAATCCACCTGCCACGTTCTCACCGAACTTTGCATGCCGGGTAAAAAATAACAGTAGGCAAATGGGCAGTTGACAACATCGATTGTCCATTCGTCGTTAAAAAAAGAATCAATAACAACAAATCAGAAATACAATGAGTAACCAGCTTGAAAAAGTACAAGAGCTCGTCGCAAAGCGAGAAACAGCACGCTTGGGCGGCGGAGAGAAAGCAATCGAAAAGCAGCACGAAAGAGGCAAATATACCGCTCGTGAACGTATCGCAATGCTTCTTGATGACGGTAGTTTCGAAGAGACAGACATGTTCGTTGAACACAGATGCACCAACTTCGGACAGGAAAAGAAACACATCCTTGGTGATGGTGTTGTAACAGGTTACGGTACGATCGATGGTCGTTTGGTATATGTGTTCGCTCAGGATTTCACTGTATTCGGCGGTTCACTTTCCGAGATGATGGCCCAGAAGATCTGCAAAATCATGGATATGGCTATGAAAATGGGTGCTCCGGTTATCGGCTTGAACGATTCAGGTGGCGCACGTATCCAGGAAGGCATCAACGCTTTGGCAGGATATGCAGAGATCTTCCAGCGTAATATCCTCGCATCAGGCGTTATTCCTCAGATTTCAGGAATCTTCGGTCCTTGCGCAGGTGGTGCCGTTTATTCACCGGCTTTGACCGACTTCATCATGATGGCTGAAGGAACTTCTTACATGTTCCTGACAGGCCCGAAGGTCGTTAAGACAGTACTCGGTGAAGACGTAACTCAGGAGAATCTGGGTGGTGCAAGTGTACATTCCACGAAGTCAGGTGTTACTCATTTCACAGTTACGACTGAAGAAGAGGGTATCTCACTGATCCGCAAACTCCTCAGCTATATTCCACAGAACAACCTCGAAGAGGCTCCACTTCTCGAATGCGCCGATCCTATCGATCGTCGCGATGATATCCTTAACGAGATCATTCCTGACAACCCCAACCAGTCTTACGATATGTATGACGTGATCAGCAGTGTTGTTGATAACAGCGAATTCCTCGAGGTTCATGCAAACTATGCAAAGAACATCATCATCGGTTTCGCACGTTTCGACGGACAGTCTGTAGGTATCGTTGCCAACCAGCCGAAGATCATGGCAGGTTGCCTCGACAGCAACGCATCACGCAAGGCCGGACGTTTCGTTCGCTTCTGCGATGCATTCAATATTCCGTTGGTTACTCTCGTTGATGTTCCAGGATTCCTTCCCGGTACAGGTCAGGAATACAACGGCGTCATCCTGCACGGAGCCAAACTGCTCTATGCTTACGGAGAAGCAACCGTTCCGAAGGTTACCGTTACACTGCGTAAGTCTTATGGTGGATCACACATCGTGATGAGCTGCAAGCAGCTTCGTGGCGATATCAACTATGCATGGCCATCTGCAGAGATCGCTGTCATGGGTGCAGCCGGAGCAGCAGAAGTACTCTATGCAAAAGAGGCTAAAGCCATTGCAGACAAGGACGAATCAAAGAAATTCCTTACAGAGAAAGAAAAAGAATATACAGATTTGTTTGCTAATCCTTATCAGGCAGCTAAATACGGCTACATCGATGACGTTATCGAACCGCGTAACACACGTTTCCGCGTCATCCGTGCATTGAAGCAATTACAGACAAAGAAACTTACGAATCCTGCGAAGAAGCATGATAACCTGCCTCTGTAATTTTCATTATCATAAATAGAAAGAATATGACAAGAAAGAAAATAGGGGTATTGCTGCTGATGGCGTTGCTCGTTTCATTCGGAGCAAATGCGCAGCGTGCAACCTTCATGCGAATCAATGAAGTGATGGTCATCAATGACAATGATATTCAAGATGACTATGGACAACACGATGGCTGGATCGAGCTTTACAACTCATCCGCTGCTCCCGTGAACATCGCAGGATGCTGGTTGACTACCGACCGCAACAATCCTAAGATGTATGCTATTCCGAAGGGTGATAATCATACGATCATTCCATTGCATCAGACAGCATTGTTCTTTTGCGAAGGTCATGCCAATCGTGGAACATTCTACACCAACTTCAAACTCGATTCTTTAAAAGAGAACTACATTGCATTGTATGATGGAGATGGAAAAAATCTGATCGACTCTATCACGATCCCTGCTGGTCAGGTAGCTGATGTTACTTTCGGACGTTTGGTAGATGGTAAAACACCTTGGGGCGTTTTGAAGGTTCCTACTCCAAACAGCAACAACGTTACGAACGACAAGAACGAGAAAGTAGAAAACTTCAAGCAACGTGACGGTTACGGCATCGCTATGACTATCACATCCATGGCAACCGTATTCTTAGGACTGGCTCTGCTGTACCTCTGCTTCAAAGCAACCGGAAAGGCTTCAATCAAGGCCAGCAAGCGTAGAGCTGCAGCTGCAGGTGTCAAGACATCTGAAAACACTGGACACGAATCAGGCGAAATATTCGCAGCCATTGCAACGGCTCTATATGAGTTGAGCGATGACGCCCACGATAACGAGCCTACGATTCTTACGATCAATAAGGTTCAGCGTAATTACTCACCTTGGAGTTCCAAGATTTATACTTTAAGACAAACACCCAGAAATTAACCATCTAATAAATAGACAAGAATGAAAAGTTTTAAATATACCATCAACGGTAACATTTATAAAGTTCACATCAACTCGATTGTTGACGACGTAGCTGATGTTGAAGTAAACGGCACTCCCTACCAGGTAAAGATGGAGAAGCCGGCCAAGAAACAAATGGTTTCTCTTATCAAGCATTCTGCCGCTCCAGCTCCTGTAGCTGGAACCGTATCAGCTGTTGTGAATCGTCCCGCTGCTACCCCAAGCGCACCAGGAGGCATCAAGACTCCGTTGCCAGGAGTTATCCTGCAGGTAAAATGCAATGTTGGAGACGCTGTTAAGAAAGGTCAGACTCTGATGATTCTCGAAGCTATGAAGATGGAGAATAACATCAATGCAGATCGTGACGGTAAGGTTATAGAAATTAAAGTACAGAAGGGTGACTCCGTACTGGAAGGTGCTGAGCTCGTCGTAATAGGATAAGACTATGCAAGAGAGCTTTTTTTCATTCCTCGGAGATAATCTAGAGACATTCCTTACCTATACGGGTGTCTATAACGCCACGCTAGGTCACCTTGTCATGATTCTCGTCGGATTATTCTTTATATTCCTGGCGATTAAATATGAATTTGAACCTATGCTTCTGGTTCCGATTGGCTTCGGTATCCTTGTTGGTAATATTCCTTTCAAGGATGCAGGTTTGCAGATCGGTGTATATGAAACAGGTGCCGTTCTCAACACACTATATCAAGGTGTGACTTCTGGATGGTATCCGCCGTTAATCTTCTTGGGTATCGGTGCTATGACGGACTTCTCGGCATTGATATCGAACCCAAAACTGATTCTGATTGGTGCCGCTGCACAGTTCGGTATCTTCGGTGCTTACACCATCGCATTGCGGATGGGATTCGAACCTAACCAAGCCGGTGCAATTGGTATCATTGGTGGTGCTGATGGCCCGACGGCTATCTTCCTTTCTTCAAAGTTGGCTCCTAACTTGATGGGTGCAATCGCCGTATCCGCATATTCTTACATGGCATTGGTTCCTATCATCCAGCCGCCTTTCATGCGTCTGTTCACGACCAAGAAAGAACGTCTGATTCGCATGAAACCACCAAGAGTCGTTTCATCAACCGAAAAGATCGTATTCCCTATCATCGGTCTGTTGTTGACCTGCTTCTTGGTTCCGTCAGGTCTGCCTCTGTTGGGTATGCTGTTCTTCGGTAATCTTTTGAAGGAATGCGGCGTAACACGTCGTTTGGCTAATGCAGCAAGTGGCCCTATCATCGATATCGTCACATTGTTGTTAGGTTTGACCGTAGGTGCTTCTACGCAGGCAACACAGTTCCTGAACATCAATTCAGTCAAGATCTTCGGTTTGGGTGCTCTCTCATTCGTTATCGCAACCTGTGCCGGTGTTCTCTTCGTGAAGTTCTTCAACCTGTTCCTGAAAGAGGGTAACAAGATCAATCCGTTGATTGGTAACGCAGGTGTATCTGCTGTTCCTGACTCAGCTCGTATCTCCAATAACGTCGGTCTCGAATATGACCCGACCAACTATCTGCTGATGCACGCTATGGGCCCGAACGTTGCAGGTGTGATCGGTTCTGCAGTCGCAGCCGGTGTCCTCCTGGGATTCCTCGGATAATTTATCAATCCAATCATATAAAGAAAGCCGCTCAAATTTTGGGTGGCTTTCTTTTTTTGTATCTTAGCCCTCAATTTATACGATCCTTTTTTCATGAAACAGACAATACTGCTCACTTTCCTGCTCATCTTGTTCCTTCCAGCAACGTTCGGACAGAACAACCACAAGAAGATGTCTCCTTACACAGCCGTGCAATGGAGCATGCTGAAGAAAAATCCGCTTCGCGCTTCGCATGAAGGATATCTGAATGCATTCGTCAAACTGAAGGAGGAATCGGGAATTGATTTGCTGAAGGAGAAAGGCTGCCGCATCGGAAGTCAGACGGGACGAATCGTCACAGCACGTATTCCCTATAATGTGTTAGAGGAAGTCGCAGCCGATTCTTTGGTAGAATACATCGATGCCGCCCGGGAAATGAGTACTACTTTGGATTCTGTCGTTGCGGCTTCTCATATCCAACCCATCTACGACGGCAGATATCTTCCGCAAGCCTTTACAGGAAAAGGGGTAGTCGTCGGTGCTGTGGACATCGGCTTCGATTATACCCATCCGAATTTCTACGATGCAACGGGCAAGAATTTCCGCATCAAAAGTGTCTGGGAACAGGACTCCGACAAGACAACGAGTGACAGCAGCATCATCAAACTGATAAACTATGGAACGGAATATACGACTCAGAAAGAGATACTGGAGGCCCGATGCTCTGTTGACACAACGCAACTTCACGGCACACACACTGTGGGAATTGCTGCAGGCAGCGGATTCATCACTCCTTATCGAGGCATTGCCTATGAAAGTGAAATCGACCTCGTCTCGACAGATCTTTACAACGACCATGTCACCGACGGCGTCAATTACCTCATGAAGCAGGCGCGTTTTCAAAGCAAGCCCTGTGTAATCAACATCAGCCTCGGAATGCGACTCGGGCCTCACGACGGCACGACACTGGAAGAACAGTCTTTCAACAAGATTAGCGGCGCAGGGAAGATTATCGTCGTTGCTGCCGGAAACGACCGCTATTATCAGAACCATGTGTTCAAACCGGACAGCGTGAATACACTCAGTACGATATTGACCCGGACTTCAGCTACAGACAGTATTTTGGAAATGGATACCTGGTCGGTCGGAGCACTGCCTGAAGACAGTTTCACCCTGAAGATTACATTAATGGAAAAGGATTCCATCGGCCGTTTCCTGACAACGACGACGCTCCTTCCCTATTCCTCCACATCCACTTCAGACATTGATACGACATTGATCAATACAGACGGATCCAGAAAATACGGCATCAATCTCTATGCCGAACGGAACCAATACAACAGTCGTTACAACATCTACGCCAGTATATTATTTCCTCAAACGATGTGCCGAAGCAACACAAGCCTCAACGACGACGACCTCTTTCTGGTTTCAATCACAGGCAAAAATGTTGCGGCGCATGCCTATTGCAGTGTGAATGACAAATTCGAGAATCTGGACAACGACAAGTTGGCGAAACCCGTTGAAGAGGGCTGCATTGACAGCCCCGGGACAGCTTCTCGGGTCGTAACGGTGGGCGCATACATGGCAAAGAAAAGCTATACCAACCTGCACGGCGATTTCATTTCTCGCAACGGCAACGTGGGCGACATTGCCTCCTTCTCGAGCATCGGACCTACAGTTGATGGACGCATCAAACCTGACATCACTGCGCCCGGAGTCAATGTTGTCTCCTCCTTCAACAGCTTCTGTACAGAAGATTTCCACACCCAAACTGTCATGAACCAAACGTTCCAAAACAGACAATATGCATGGGGCGCCATGAGCGGGACTTCCATGGCAAGTCCTGTAGTAGCCGGCATCATCGCTCTATGGCTGGAAGCGGATCCTACCCTAACGCCGGAGCGCATCAAGGAGGTTCTCAGCCGGACTGCCAAACAGAATTCGGGTGAAACCTATCCCAACAACGCATGGGGTTATGGCAAGATCGATGCCTACGCCGGACTTCTCGATATTCTCAACCTCACTTCGAATGAACGCATCGACAAGTTCATGCCGAAATCCGCCACCATCACAACCCGAAATGATGCAGTCCTCATTCGGTTCAGCGAAGTCCCGACCTCCGCAATTCGTGTGAATGTCTATGGACTGGATGGAAAACAGATAGCCTCTTCAGGACAGAAGAAACTTGCCTCGACAGAACTCACTCTCTTCCTAAACCATCCGAAGGGAATCTATGCGGTACAGGTAGAAAGCAGTGATCAAGCGGTTCGCGGATCTTCTCTCGTTCGTTTCTGAAAGATATTTCAAAAAACGTCAGGACTATCTCAGAGCCCAAAATGATGCCGCTCAGATTAGCGAGACAACATTCGGAACATATAATGATGCCGCGCGAATTAGCGAGACAACATTCGGGACCTAAAATGATGCCGCTCAAATTGGCGAGGCAACATTCGGGACCTAAAATGATGCCGTTCAAATTAGCGAGGCAACATTCGGAACATAAAATCATGCTTTTTACTTTCTCTTCATCTTTATCAGACGCCGATAAACATAAATATAGGCCGGGACAAGGAAGAGATCGGCAAAAACCCAAGCCAATGGATCACCGAAGCATACGCCGAGGAATCCGATGAGCGGGACAACGAGTACACTGTCGAGGATTCTCGCAATCATCTCAGCCACGCCCGAAAACATCGAAAGGGCTGTATAACCGGATCCCTGAATGGTGTAACGCAGGATACAGAGCAGACCGAGGATCGGGAAGAAACAACATTCGATGCGAAGCAGCAGGACACTGTCTTTGATAATTTCCGTTTCAGAAGGATCGACGAAGATGAGCGTAAAGAGATGCGAACAGGGAATCAATATGGCAATCGTGAAAGCGGCGTAGATCAGCATCATGTAAGAGGCCGATTTGATGCCCGTAGCTATTCGTTCAGGCTTGCCTGCGCCGTAATTCTGTCCGCTATAAGTTGCCATCGCCATTCCGAGACTCTCAAACGGCGTCATGAAGAACATCTTGATACGCATGGCAGCGGTGAAAGCTGCCACACAACTTGTACCCAAAGCATTGTTTGCACTCTGAAGCATGATGCTGCCGATGGCCGTAATGGAAAACTGCAATCCCATCGGTGCACCAATGCCCATCAAAGTCTTGACATAACGGGATTCATACCGCCGTTCGTCGGAAGTGCTGCGAAGAATGGGGAAATGCTTGATCATGTAAAGATAACAAAGCACTGCGGAGACACCTTGCGAAAAGACCGTTGCAACTGCTGCGCCCAAAACGCCCCATCCGAAACCGAGAATGCAGACCAGATCGAGAATGATGTTGAGAACAGTGGAAAACAGCAGGAACCAGAACGGCGTCTTACTATCGCCCAAAGCTCGTATGATACTTGAAAGCAGATTATAAAAGAAGGTGCAGGGAATGCCGATGAAGGTGACGAGAAGATAGAGGAATGCACCATGGAAGATGGCTCCAGGCGTTCGCATCCAACGGAGAATATCTGCACAGATAAGGCTTGTGATGATGGCAATGACGACCGACAGAAAAGCAGCCAGATAAAGACTGTTAGCGACGTAACGCCGCATCTCCGAATAGTCGCGGGCACCAAACTTCTGTGCAATCGGGATGGCGAAGCCTCCGCAACAGCCGTTGCAAAAACCGAGAATCAGGAAGATGACAGAGGTACTGGCTCCAACTGCAGCAAGAGAATTGATGCCGAGGAAACGTCCCACGATGGCTGCATCTACAAGAAAATAGGTCTGCTGCAGAAGATTTCCCAGCAGCAAGGGCACGGTGAAATTGAGGATGAGTGGCAAAGCCGCTCCCGAAGTCATCTCTTTCGTCCGAGCCATCCGTTTTCGTATCGTTATTTCATCTGAATGCAACCGGCTTTTATCACCATCCGAAGGGATGCTTTGCAAGCGGAAGTTTTGCCAAAGGATGATAATCGCCTACCAGTCCGATCGGCTTGGTACGGCGAATGTCATAGACAATCTGAATGGCATTGCGTGCGTCTTCAATACCAAAGCCATGGCCGGAAAGAATATTGCGATAACTCTCCGTGTGAAGTTCTGTGAAGCCCTGACTGAATTCGAACGAATCGCCATCGATAGTAAGGGTACGATAGGTTCTCTTCTCTCCTTCGACAGCTTCGGGAGGAAGACAGGCAGCATTGATGCTAAGGAAATAGCGGACGCGTGCATGTTCCAATTCCAGAAAACCCGCCACGCGATCGAATGTACTGACATGAACGATGTTTTTCTTTACCGCTCCGAAAATCCATGAGAGCATGTCGTAAAAATGGACGCCGATATTGGTAGCCACGCCGCCGCTCTTATGTTCGTCACCTTTCCAACTGGTATAATACCAATAGCCTCGCGAAGTGATATAGGTAAGATCCACATCGTAAATCTTATCCTTCGGACCATCCTCAACCTTCTTTTTCAGTGCAATGATGGAAGGATGAAGACGCAGCTGAAGGATGGTGTAGATATGTCGTCCGGTCTCCTCCTCTATCTTCTTCAGCGGATCCACATTCCAGGGATTCAGTACAAGCGGCTTCTCACAGATCACATCCGCTCCGAGACGCATGCCGTAACGCATGTGCGCGTCATGAAGATAATTGGGCGTACAGATCGAAACGAAATCCACCTGATTGGGCGTACCTTTAAGTTTGGTGCAATGGCGGTCGAACAGCTCCTGTTCGGTGAAGAAAGAGGTATTCGGGAAAAAACTGTCCATAATACCTACACTGTCGAATTTATCATAAGCGGCAACCAGATTGTTACCTGTATCTTTGATAGCTTTCAAATGGCGCGGTGCGATATAACCTGCGGCTCCTATCAATGCGAAGTTCTTCATCATTCTTTGTATTTATGTATTGAAAACGTCTGCAGCTCGGAATTATTATCTGCGAAAGAAATCATGGATGCGATCGGAGATCCGCAGCTGCTGTTCGGGCGTCAATTCTGTATGCATGGGTATGGAAAGAACGGAAGCACACAGTTCCTCCGTATTCCCTAAAGGCTCCGCGACTCGCGATACACCGGCATAAGCATGCTGCTGATTGAGAGGCAGAGGATAATAAATCATGGTCGGAACACCCTGCTCAGCAAGATAAGCTTTGAGGGCATCCCGTTTGCCTTCTTTCACTTGCAAGGTATATTGATTGTAGGAATGCCGATTCCAAAGCATCTCCTTTGGTGTGATAATCTCTTCGACATCGGATAACAGGGAATCATAGCGTTGTGCAGCCTCTCGCCGCGCCTGAATGAAAGCATCGAGATGGCGGAGTTTGACTTCGAGAACCGCAGCCTGTAAGGTGTCAAGACGGGAATTACAACCGATGATCTCATGACGATATTTCTGTTGCTGTCCGTGGTTGGCAATCTGATGCAAATGTTCCGCTAGCACATCATCGTTGGTCATCATAGAACCTCCGTCACCAAAACAGCCGAGATTCTTCGTCGGGAAGAAGGAGTTACAACCGATCTCGCCCAACGTTCCGGACTTTCTGACGCTGCCATCTTTGGATGTATATTCGCAACCTAACGACTGTGCATTATCTTCTATCACATGCAGATTATGTTCCCGTGCAAAGGAGAGGATCTCATCCATATCACAGCACTGACCGAAGAGATGCACCGGGATAATGGCACGAGTCTTTGACGAAAAGCCAGCTTGGATATGCTCCAAGTTTAGATTGAATGTGGCAGGATCAACATCGACCATGACCGGGACAAGGCGTAGCATGGCAATGGCTTCGGCACTCGCCGCGTAAGTGAATGCCGGAATGATCACCTCATCGCCGTCGTTCAATCGAAGGGCTTCGAGAGAGATGCGTAACGCATCCGTGCAATTACCACAGGTGACGACATGTTTGCACCCGGCATACTGTGCCAGATGTTCTGCAAAGCTTCTTGTTTCAGGCCCATTGATAAAAGCCGTTTCGTCAAGCACCTTTGCAACCGCTTCGTCTATTTCATTCTTGATAGAGAGATACTGCCCCTTCAAGTCAACCATCCGCAATGAATCCATAATCCTATTTCGTAACTAATTTAGAAAGCAAAGTTACAATTCCATTCGTAATTCCGGCTTATCCTATATCAAAATCATTGATGTGTAACATTTGAGGCGGCGCCTCGAAAATGCTCAAGCATCGCTCTCCGACTGCTCGGCTTGCACTATTTTTGATGCTGCGCATCGAAAGTAGGCGGCGCCTCGAAAATGCTCAAGCAAGCTTGGCATTTTGCTCGGCTTGCACTATTTTTGCCAAATGAATCGATACTTTATATTTCTAACGTACAACGGAAAGGCTTATTGCGGATGGCAACGGCAACCTAACGGGGATTCTGTACAGCAGACATTGGAAACGGCACTTGGCACCATTCTCCGCCATGACACACCTGTCACCGGAGCCGGACGAACTGACGCAGGTGTTCATGCCAGATTGATGGTGGCTCATTTCGACAGCGAAGAGGCCATCGCCGACATTGTCTTTCTTGCAGACAAGCTCAATGTGCTGCTTCCGAAAGACATTGCCGTGATACGTATAGAAGCTGTTACGCCTGAAGCACATGCGCGGTTCAGTGCCACTTCTCGGACGTATCAATATCAGATTACAGATAAAAAGGATCCTTTCAGATATGGCGAAGTCTATCGAATGCATCATCTGCCTGATATCGATGCAATGAACGACGCCGCACAGGAGCTGTTTCATCATATCGATTTCACCAGCTTCAGCAAACTGCATACCGATACAAAGACCAACTATTGCCATATCATGCAAGCGGAATGGAAAAGAGAGGGTGATCTCTACATCTTCACCATTCAGGCCGATCGGTTTCTACGGAACATGGTGCGAGCCATCGTAGGAACGCTCCTCGACGTGGGTCGTGGAAAGTTGACGAAAGAGGGTTTTAGAAAGATTATAGAGTCGAAAGATCGTTGTGCTGCCGGTACTTCTGTTCCTGCTGAAGGACTTTTCCTTTGTGATATCAGCTATCCTTCCGAATTATTTATCGATAAGAAATGAAATTATAGTATCTTCGCAACTGAAAAATCAAAGAAACACGGAGATCTACATTTATAATATATGAAACGATTCCTTTTCGCAATCATAGCTCTCTTCATGGCTTGCACGGTAAATGCACAGGATGTGGGAGCGCTGTTCACGGCGATGCCTGATGAACTTCTTCCCCAACTCGCATCTGCTACCAGAAAGAATCTGGTGGAACAGTTCAAAGGCAGCAAGGAGGCAACAGCTCAAAACACGATGAACGGAGATGTCAAACTGGAGGCTCTGACCGACAACTTCCTGCAACTGCAGGTGAGTGAAGTAAGCCAAATTCAGATCAAACTGCTGCCGCTCATCAACAACAGCTACATCATCTGCATGGTGAACACAGTGAAAGGTCCGACTGCCGACAGCCGAATCGATTTCTATACTACCGACTGGAAACCGATTGAAGCTTCTTCACTCTTTACACCGGTGAAAGGTGATGCATTCATCAAACCAGCCAATGGTGACAACTTCAAACGTGACGAAGCACTCACAAAGATCGATATCGATCTCATTGAATATTCCCTGAAAGCAGACGATACCACGTTGACGGTGACCTATCGGACACCCGATTATCTGAGTCAGGAAGATCGTGACGCCGTGATGCCTTTTATCAAAGAGCCGATTGTCATGAAATGGAACAAGAACAGATTTGAATAACATCAACTAATAGATAATGAAAAAGATTTTCACCAAGGATTGGCTGGAACTCCATCCTTATGCGTCCGTTGACACAACCGACGTTTACTACACAAATATCGCAAACAGCATTTACGAAATACTTGAGACCACCGGAATGGTCAACTCGTTCGAGCCTGAGGAGTCAAAACAGATTGCCATCCGAATGGCTGCCTATTTCGAGGATGTGATCTCCAAACTGGGCATCTGGAGCTATTTCATCAACGAACAGAAAAAACTGACGGGGAATTATCTTCCTTTCTATACCATCAGTGACCGATATTATGACGACGAAGCCAATTACGAGGATGTTCGTTTCCTACTGTGGCATTTCACGCAGCAGTATCACGGCTTCCGAAAAGGAACATTCGTCAATCCTGACAATCCTGCCAATGATGCAGCAGGGCAGCTTATCTATAATCTGTTCTGCGACGAATGGACAACGGCTCCGGAAAACGAAAAGATGCAGAATCTGTTCGACAAGGAGACTCGCTACGACAGCATGGAAAAATATCAAACGCTGCTCGAATGGTTCCACTATCATTCCTATCTTCTGACCGATACCAACGACGAACTGCAAGCTTATATCAAGCAGTTCATGGGCCAGGCGAAGAAAGAAGGGAAGGAACTTCAGGATCTGATCTTTAACCTGTACCACAATTTGGCTTTCGACGGTCAAACCGTACTGTTCGCACATACTTCACCGGAATCGCTGCTACACATCCTGCCCGAAGATCATCCCGACCGCGAGATGTTTAAGCAGATTGCCGACGAATCTGTCACCTCCCGACTCACTGAAGAGGGAAGGAAGAAGAACGCGGGCTATTGCGAAAAGTTCAAGGCT
>Ga0116193_1000699_pt1 | contig 30218 bp, 22 predicted proteins | sample AD_UKC115_MetaG_FD_89892 | JGI IMG/M metagenome (GOLD analysis project Ga0116193, IMG submission 89892) | Active sludge microbial communities of municipal wastewater-treating anaerobic digesters from Hong Kong - AD_UKC115_MetaG | ecosystem: Engineered > Bioreactor > Anaerobic > Digestate... | reverse complement strand
CGCGCGGACGGATCTCGAAGACGGCATTGCCCGGCTGGATCGTGAGTTCTCCGGCATGGCCGGCGACGATGCGTCCGGCGAGCGCGCGCACGGCGGGCTCGAGCCACGGTGCATGCCGGTAGTGCAGGGCCAGCGTCGCGCCCTTGTCCTCGATGTGTACGCCATCGAGCGGCACGGTCAATGCCGCGAGCTCGGCGCGCGCCTCGGCCATGGCGCTCGGCACCGGCCACTGTTCGATGCGGCCGCGGGCATCGCGCCGCACGAGACCGTGCAGCGCCGCGACCGGCAAGGCGGCGAGACCGAACTGCCGGTCGATGTCGTCGAGCCGCCGGCCGCTGAGCACGGCCAGCGCACCGTCGAGCCGCACGGCGAGACGCGCGAGCAGCCCGCGGGTCGTAGCCGGCAGGACGACTGCCTCCGGTTCGGGCGCGAAATCGACCAGCGTGCCGTCGATGTCGAGGAACAGTGCGAACGGAGCCTCGGGCCTCGGCGGAGCCGGCCGGTCGGGCGATGCGGAAGCGGCAATGGACATGGCGCGAAGCATTGTCGCGCCCTGTCGATGAATGGCGTGGTGGACAGGGAGACTGACTACGACTCCCGATGGGGCATCAGCCCTGCTCCGCGGCGGTCGACGATGGCGCCTCGACCGCGTCGAGCCGGCGCTGCAGTTCGGCAACCAGTCGCTCGAGCTCGGTGACGCGCGCTGCGAGCGCTTCCGTGCCCGCATTGCTGCATGCCGCGTCGCCCGCTTCCGCGTGGCTGATCACCGCCTGTGCGGCGTCCATGCCGCAGAGGAGGTACATGTAGCGGTCTTCGCGCTGACCTGGCCCGCGCGGCAGGCGCACGGCGAGTGCCGGCATGCGCTGGATCAGCCGATCGAGTGCCGCGCGCACGTCGTCCGGGCCGGTGAACTCCGCGAGCCGCTCGCCACGCACGAGGATCTCGCCGAGCGTCTGCGGGCCGCGCAGCATCAGTACCGTAAGCACGGCACGCTGGCGCGGCGTGACGCCGAGCACTTGGTCAATGCGATGTTCGTAGCGCGAGGCGCGTGCGGCGAGTGAGCCGACGACCAGCCCCTTGCCTTCGAGTTCGCGTAGCGCGTGTCCGACCTCACCCGGATCGAGTTCCATCACCGGGTCGCGGTTGGTCTTCTGGTTGCATGCCGCGACCACGGCATTCAATGTCAGCGGATAGATGTCGGGCGTGGTGGCCTGCTTCTCGACGAGACAGGCGAGTACGCGCGCCTCGACCGCACCGAGCAGCGGCACGGGATGGGAATCGCCGGTTGGCGCGGGGTTTTCCATATGCTGAGCTCCGTGACGGACGGCGCCACTTTAGCAAGCCCGGCGGGCGTCTTCGCGTCTACGCGGCATCGCCATGCGCGGCGTGGCATGGGAAGATCGGCCGGGGGCCCAGAATCGATCACCGGTCCGTCGGAGGGAGACACGCGATCATGGCGCAGGTATCCGGAATCGTCTCGTTCATTTCGATGTTGATGCTGCTGGCGGCCCTGTTCCTGCTCTGGTGGAAGAGCCGGTCGATATGGCTGCTGATCGCGATGGCCGGCGAGCTGATCACGCTCGGCTTCCGTGCGCTGTTGCTCGTGGCGCCGAGTCTCGCAGGCAATCAGCCGACACTGTTCACGCTGTGGAGTCTGGTCGGTCTGCTGGCCACGGGCGGCCTGCTCGGCTATGCGGTGACCGAGACGACCCGTTCAGGCGACTGAGCGGGCATCGTCCGTCGCGACGCCATCGCCACGGGCGCGCGCCGATCGGCTCAGCGCAGGGCGAGGAAGTCCGGGCTGCAGACGAAGCGCAGCGCATCCAGGCGCAGGCGTGACTGCGGCAGCGCGGCATCCAGGGCGGCGATCTCCGCCTCGACGGCCGCGATCTCATCCTCGCGCACGCCCGGGTTGACCGCGCGCAGGGCGCGGAGTCGCGCCGCTTCGCCACCGAGCACGCGCTGCATCTCGGCACGCGCGACCGCGGTCACCGTCCGTGCCTGGATGCCGGCGAGTTCCTCGGCGCGCGCGAGCATCGGCGGCACGAGCTTCGCGAGATATTTGCGGTAGCGCGCGAAATCGATCGGCCGGTCACCGGCCTTCGCGAGCGACGGGCCGTTCGGCCGGTAACCTTCGCGTGCCTGCAGCTTGGTATCGACGATCACGTGCAGCGGCTGCGGCGGCAGGAAACGGTCCGGCGCGAGGCGGCGCTCGGCCACACATTCCAGCACGAATACGCCTTCGAGCAGCACGCTGCGCGGCGGCAGTGCATCGTCGACGAGGAAGGCGGCGTTGCCCTGTTCGCCCTCGAGCAGCAGGTCGAGCGCGCCGGCGACCATCGGATGATCCAGGCGCAGCAGCGGCAGGTCCTCGCGTGCCAGCGCCGTCGCACGGTCGAAGGTCGCCTGCTGCGGACCGTCGGCGAGGCCCGGAAAACCTTCGGTACTGAGGTATTCCGGGTCGAGCACGACGCTACGCGGACCGGTTTCCTCGTGCTCGATGCCGAACTGCTCGACCAGGCGCAACACGAAATGATCCGCGTCGAGATCGGCATCGGCCTCGGCGAGCGCGTGGCGCAACCGTTCCTCGCGTGCCTCGCGCGCGCAGGCCAGTTCCAGCAGACGGTCGCGGCCGGCATGCACGAGCGCCGAGAGCTCTTCATGGGCGGCGCGTGTTTCGGCGATCAGTGCCTCGAGTTCCTGGTCCGGATCGAGCGTCTCGCGCGCATGCGCGATGGCGATCCGCGTGAGCTCGGCACCGAAACGCTTGAGCAGCACGCGGCCGTCGGCCGGACTTTGCGCGAGTGCATCGAGTCCGTCCATGTACCAGCGCAGCAGCGCGTGCTGGGCGGTGCCGGTGAAGGCGGCGGCATGGATGGCGACGGCGTGCCGCTGACCGATGCGGTCGAGACGGCCGATGCGCTGTTCGAGCACATCCGGATCGAGCGGCAGATCCCAGAGGATCAGATGGTGCGCGAACTGGAAATTGCGGCCTTCCGAGCCGATTTCCGAGCAGATCAGGAGCCGCGCGCCGTCCGGATCGGCGAAGTAGGCCGCGTTGCGATCGCGATGCACGATCGACAGGCCTTCGTGGAAGCGCGCCAGCGCGATGCCGGTCCTGACGCGCACGGCTTCCTCGAGCGCCAGCACCTTGGCCTGGCTGCGGCAGATCAGCAGGAACTTGTCGTGCGGGTGCGCAGCGAGCAGGTCGATCAGCCACGGCAGGCGCGGATCGTCGGCGTAATCGTGCTCGGCGAGCGTCGGTGGCTGCTGGAGATCCGACTGGAATTCGGCAAGCAGCTGCTGGCGCCGGGCCTCGTCGAGCGTGGCGCCATCGAGTGGCGTCGCGGACGGCACGCGTCGCGGAAAACCGCCGACCACTGCGCGGCGGTTACGGAACATCACGCGGCCCGTGCCGTGGCGGTCGATCAGCGCATCGAGCAGCGCGCCGGCGGCACCGGGCTCCGCGGCGAGGCGGTCGAGCAGGGCGAGGCTCGCCGCATCATCGGCGAGCAGGGCGGCGAGTTCGCCGCGTTCCCCGGCATCGAGCGCACGGCCAGCCTGCAGCGCATCGGCGATCTGCGACAGCCGTCGATAGCCTTCCGCCTCCGCGGTATGGCGCTCGAGATCGTGGAAGCGTGCCGGATCGAGCAGGCGCAAGCGTGCGAAATGCCCGCTGCGGCCGAGCTGCTCCGGGGTGGCGGTCAGCAGGATCAGCCCTGGCGTGGACGCCGCGAGCCGCTCGACGAGCCGGTACTCCGCACTCGCGGACTCGGGACTCCAGGCGAGGTGGTGCGCCTCGTCGATGATGAGGAGATCCCACGGCGCGTCGAGCAGCTGACTCGCGCGCTTGGCCTGTGCGGTCAGGAATGCGAGATCGCTGATGACGAGCTGCTCGTCCTCGAACGGATTGCGGGCGTCGCCGGCCTGCTCGATCGCCTCGCAGCGCTCCTCGTCGTAGATCGCGAACTTGAGGTTGAAGCGGCGCAGCAGCTCGACGAACCACTGATAGACGAGCGGCTCCGGCAGCAGCACCAGCACGCGCTCGACACGACCGGCGGCCAGGAGCCGCGCGAGGATCATGCCGGCCTCGATGGTCTTGCCGAGGCCGACTTCATCGGCCAGCAGCACGCGCGGCGGACGCCGGTTCACGGCAATTTCCGCGACGCGCAGCTGGTGCGGGATCAGGTCGATGCGTGCGGAGGCGAGGCCGTAGGCCGGCGAGCGCCGTGCCGCCGCGCGGCGTGCGAGTGCCTCGACGCGGAAATCGAAGCGGTCCGGCCGATCGACGCGTCCGGTGAGCAGGCGCTCGTCGGCCTGCGAGAGGCTCTGCACGTCGTCGAGCTCGCCCTCGCGGAGCCGTTTGCCGCCCCCCTCGTATTCGAACAGCCCGTCGGCCTCGTGAATCCGCTCGATGGTCAGACCGAGACCCTGGCCGGTGACGGTCTGCCCGACGCGGAATTCCGCGCGGCTCAGCGGCGCGGCATGGCTCGCGTACTGGCGCAGCACGCCGGATTTGGCGAACAAGACCTGCACGCTGCGTCCCTCGACGCGCAGCACCGTGCCGAGACCGAGCTCCGGCTCGGCATTGGAGATCCAGCGTTGGCCGGGAACGAAGCGCATCGGCGAGTCCAGCAGGGCGGGGCGCGGATTATCCGCGCCGGGCGGATCGCCGCAAGCCGCATGCGCGTGGCGGAATGCCGCCCTGGAGCGGTAATTCGCGACGCACGTGGCAAATGGACCGCCCTGCAGCCCTCACCCTCTGCGCGCCGTCGGCCATCGTCTCCCGGTCCCGGTCGTTGCGCAGGCAGCCACCGTGCTTCACCAGCTACGGCTGACTCGCCACTCGATCCGGCGCGGGTCGCCAAGCCGGAAACGGGCGCGCACGCCCGTCGCCATGCCCGGCACGAATTCCTCGGCGCGGTCGATGTAATTCTCATCAAGCGCATTCGTGACTGTCAGGGACGTATCCCAGGCCGTCATCCGATAACCTACGCCCACATCGAGCAAAGTGTAGGCTTGGCGACGAAGGCGGGGGGCGTTGAGCTGGCCTGTTTCCGCGGCGGAAGCATGATAGGCATCGGCGGCCATGTACCAGCCTGTGGCATAGCCCGCACGCAGGCCCAGCGTCGCAGTGCGGGATGGCGAACCTGGTGTCCGTTTGTCGCTCAGGTCGCGCGAACCAAATTGCAAACGGATGTAGCGTGAGTCAAGCAGCCCGAAGCCGCCGCGAAGGCGCCACATGGGTGACGGTACGACTTCCATCTCGAATTCGACGCCACGTGTGCTCGCCTGGGCACGGTGTGTGGCGCTCCAAGCGAAGCGATCGTACGCAGCACTGTCGAACAGCGTCGCACGAGTCGTCAGGTTTCCCCCCAACCACCCGGCGCGCCAGCTCAGTTCGGAGCTTCGGTCGTCTTCGGCGCCATAAGTCTTGCCTAAATCGTAGTTGCCGCCACTGCGGTAGCCGCGCCCGTGGCTCAGGGACAGCACATGCCCAGGCCATGGCCGCCATTCGATGACGCCGAGCGGGACCGGCAGCCGGTTGATGCTGGTGTCCTGTAGCGATTCCATCTCAGGATCTGAGTAGGTCGGGCCGCTATGAGTTCTTTCGGTCAGCCAGCGTAGGCCTAGCCCGGCGTTCCAGGCATGCCCCCAGGCATGCTCGAGCCATGTCCATGCACTCCATGTCTGGGCGTAGAAATTGGTCGACGCATATCGTGGACCGTCGTAGTAATTCCGCTCGCGCATCATTGCACTAGCCACATCGAGTCCAGCGGCAAGTACCCAGGATTCTTCAGGCCGAGCCTGGATACTCGCCCCGGCACGTCGGCGGTTCTCCAGGTTGGCTTCGGTCCTGGCTGTCGATGGATAGGCATTCCCATCGCGTTGGATAGATGTGTAGGCGCCATGCATCTCGAGAGTCAGGGCATCCGTTGCCGGATAGCGCAGAGTGGCCGCCGTGCCGAGCGCATGCGTATGGGCGAGCACGGGATGCTCGGCATAACTGTCCCTGCCGAAGGGCGTGCCTGGCGTCGATATCCAGGTGGGTTCGATCCAACGGTCGCTGCTGTCGCCGGAGATGTTCAGTATGGCGAGTTCTGCCGTCGGCCCCCGTGTGTCCGATGCTTCGTATCGCAACTTGAGGCGCGCACTGCCGTTGAGGCGGTGATGGATGTCTGCCTCGGGCGCATAGCGTTGCTGCAGGAAATCTGGGACGGCATGTCGCTCGACGAGGGTCGTCGCACCGAGGCCCGAGTCCGTCAGCGGGCCTGACCAGGACAGCGATTCGCGCCATGCGCCCTGGTCGCTTACACCGACGGTTGTTCGCAGCGTCGGTTCCGCCGCTGGTGGTGCAGTGACGAGGCGGATCGCGCCGGCCGCCGAGGCACGGCCTGCTTCGAAGCTGCGCGGGCCACGGGCCAGATCCAGGCGTACCACGTCGTCGAGTGGAACCAGTTCGTCATCAAGCAGACGCGTGCCGAGGTCGATGCCATCGAGCGTGATGCTGAGCGAGGTGAGGTAGTCACTGTCACGCTCCATGCCGCGAATCGAGAGCCCCTGGCCTGTCCCATAGACGTTTGGCGCATAGCGGCCGATCTGGTTGAAGCCGAGCCATGGCGCGGTCTCCAGCCATTCACGGCCGAGCCGGGTCAGGGCGCTGGCTTGTTCCGCGAGAACAGTCGGTGCCGGGCCACCGGGGCGTTCCACCTCGGGCAGTGGCGCGCCTTCGATCGTGAGCTCGGGCAAGTCCAGCGCAGCGCTTGCAGTGGCGAATATCTCGATGGTGCCATCCTCAAGGCGCCGCCATTGCCAGCGCAGAGGTTGCAGGAGGCGATCGAGAGCCTGATCGAGCGTGAGGTCGGCGCGCAGAGCGTGGCAGTTCGTGGTGGCCGCGCGATTGTCACGATCGATGATCCGCACGTTGGCCGCGGCGGCCAGATGCTCCAGGCAGCCGAGCAGCGGGCCGGCGGGCACATCGAGCGGGAGGCGCGACGGGGCAGCCGCCATGTGCGCCGAGAGGAACAAGGCGGGAATGCCGCTTGCGAAAAAACGCAAGTTTCTGATGTTCATCTTCATCCTTCCGTTATTACGATCAAGCCGGGCAGGCGCCGCGTGCGCAAGCCGTTGGCGTTCGTCAAGGCTGCAAGCGCGGCATGTGGATCGCCGAGCGGCAGGTTGGCAGTGATCACGGTGGATAGGGCAGATGGCGCGCGTACGACCATCTTCTCCGGCACATAGCGGCCGACTTCCTCGATCGCCAAGGCGAGCGGCACGCGATCGAAACTGAGCACGCCCCGCGTCCAGCCATCGTCGGTCGGGCTGGACTCATGAACGGACACCCTGCCATCGGCAACGACGGCGCGCTGACCGGCGACGATCTCGAGGGGTTCGGGCGTGTGCGGTGTGGCCAGTGTGACGCGACCTTCGCCGACGCCAAGTTCGAGTCGTGCATTGTGTCGTGCGACGACGAATCGTGTGCCGACCGCCGTGGCCGTGCTGCCGGCGCAGCGCACGCGGAAAGGCCGCGTGCTGTCCTTGGCGACTTGCACCGACAGGGCACCGCGCAGGAGTTCGACATCCCGATGGTCGGCCGCGAACGACAGGCGTACCGCACTGTCCGTATCGAGCTGGAGAGTGGATCCGTCCGGCAACGTCCGGGTACTGAGCTGACCGGCCGGCGTATGCATGTCGCTCTGCAAATCCTCCCAGACATGCGGGACCCGTAGCAGGACGAACAGCAGGAGCGGTGCCAGGGCGGCGACCACCCAGGCGGGCCAGTGCCGTGTCCGGCGCGGGGCGGCATGCGCCGCCGGTGTCGTGGCCTGCTCGAGTGCGAAACCGGCGGCGGCGACATCGGCATAAGCGAGGCGATGACGCAGATCGCGCGCCAGCCAGGCATCGAGCAGGCGTTCATCCGCCGGAGACAGACCGGCGTTTACCCGGGTATGCCAGTGCGCGGCCTGTTCGAGAATGTCGGGCGTCATGACCATTCGTTCCTGAAGACGTGGCAAAGGTCGGATTCCCCCGACGTGGCGTGATGGGCGGGCGGGGCGGTCATTGCCGGCCCCCGCGGCGCAAGGCCGCTGCCAGTTGTGCGAGTGCGCGCGTCAGGTGGTTCTCGACCGTCCTCGGCTTCAGATTCAGACGAGCCGCGACTTCCTTCTGCGAATGCCCTTCGACGCGGGCCAGCAGAAGGACCTGCCGCGCGCGAGGGGTCAGTTCGTCGAGGGCGCGGGACACCCGGGCGACTTCCTCGCGCATGCTGGCGACGTGGTCGGCGCCCTGATGAACGGAGGCGTCGGCGCCCTCCGCGGCGTGCTGCTCGGCGACCAGCCGGCGCCGGAGCTGGTCGCGCGCGAGATTCGTCGCGGCATGAAACAGGAAGGCGCGCGGGTTGTGCAGCGGTTCGGTGCGCGCCAGCGTGAGCAGGCGCATGCCCGCTTCCTGGGCGAGATCCTCCGCCGACGCCATTTCCCCGCACAGGCGCTGGAGGTGGCGTACGAGTTCCGTATAGCACTCGGCATAGATCCGGGCGGCTTCGGCATCGCGGCCCGTGTCGTCGCGAAGATCGGCTGACATGCGGGGTCAGAGCCGCATGCGATACACGATCGGCAGGCGCAGCTCGACCTGACCGACGGCCTCGAGACCTTGCGGAGGCGGCATCGGTGAGGCGCGTGCGATCAGATCGAGCGCCGCGCGATCGAGCAACCGATGACCTGAACTGCGCACGATGCGGCCATCGAGCAATCGTCCGTCCGGCATGATCACCGCGGCGATCTCGACGACACCCTCGATGCGCGCGCGGCGCGCGGCCAGCGGATAGTCCTGGTGGCGAGCGAGCCAGTCGAACACTTCCGTCCGCAGCGAAACGAACGGGTCGCGCTCGGTATGGCGGTCCTCGCCGCGACTCGGCTGATCCCCCGACGCTTCACGTGTATGCGATGCGTCGGCCGAGGGCAAGGCCGCGATCGCACTCGGCGCCGCGAGCGGGGAGGGCATGGCGCCGGGGCGCCGGCTCTGCTGCGACACGACAGGTCGCGGCATCTCGGCACTTGTCGTGGGCGGTGGTCTCTCGGCAGGTGTTGCGCTCTCGACGGTCTGCTTGCCGCCCGTTGGCGCCAGGGTGATCTCGATGCGCGGCGTCGGAGTGCGTGGCGCGTCTCGTGCCGTCCACGCCCAGTACAGCATGACCAGCACGCCGTGCAGGGCAAGGGATGATGTGAAGGCCACGAGTGGAGGGCGCCACGAAAACGATCGTCCAGGCTCGCGATTGGCTTCGCTATCACAGGATGCTGTCATCATCTCCTTACTTTTCTTGGCGTCGAGCAATGCCCCCACATTTAGCGTAACCCCCGTCGCCTTCGTCTGTCATCGGCACATGCTGTGGCGGTGAGTTGGGGGAATCGGGACCGTCAGGCGTCTTGTCCAGCGGTGCGTGCAGTGCGCATCGGAGTCTACTTCAGTAAAAGGATGCATCATGACGCGATCTTTGATTTCGCCGCGCCGTTGGGCGCTGGCGCTCGCCTTCGCCAGTACCTGTGCCGTTCCGCTGGCCCATGCGGTGAGCATCAATCCGCGTGGTACCGGGCAGGTCCTGATCTACCCTTACTACACAGTCAATGGGGGCCAGCAGACGTTGATCACGATCGGCAACGACAGTGGCAGGGGGAAGGCAGTCAGAGTGAGGTTCAGCGAAGGCCGCAATGGGCGCACCGTACTCGCGTTCAACCTTTACCTCGCACCGCGGGACGTCTGGTCGGGCGCCATCTTTCAAAGCCCTTCAAGCGAAGCGGCGGCGCTGTTGACAGATGACGATTCCTGCACGTTTCCTCTCCTCAAGACGAGCACGCTCGTTCAGCAGCTCCCCGATGGCAGACGTTACATCGCATTTTTCGACTACGCGTATGGCTACCGCACTTCGCCGGAAGATGCCGGCCCGGACGGGCTGGGGCGTACGCGCGAGGGCTACATTGAAGCGATCGAGATGGGCAGTATCGAGACGGGTTCCACCTTGGCGACGGCCGTCAGCCCCGGTGCGGACGGCACACCGAAAGACTGTTCCAGCTTGGAGGAGCGATGGAATGGGGGAGACTGGAGTACGAACCCCAACCTCGATCTCGCGAATCCCACCGGCGGTCTTTACGGCGGCCTGATGGTCGTCAATGTCGCCGCGGGCACGTTGTTCAGCGTTCCAGCAACGGCGATCGAGGACTTCCGCGTCGATCCCCGCGATGAGCCTCGCGGCAGCACGAGCAGTGTCGTACTGCATCGCATGCCGATCGAACAAGCTCCACTCCTCTCGGACGCCGTGACAGATCCTGTGCTTGGCACGGCTGCTGCCGATGTGGATCTCGGTGGGCGCAATATCCATGTGGAATATCCGTCTGGGTCACGCGGTATCGATGCCGTCACAGCGGTGCTGATGTCCAGCACGGTCGCCGGCGACTATGTGCTCGAGGCCGCCGCCGGAGCGTCCACCGAATGGATCCTCACCATGCCGACGAGGCGGTTCTATGTCGACGAGGCCATCGTGGGTTCATCCGCCATCGCGCCTTTCACTCGGGTCTACCCGAAGTCCGGCGCGGAAAGCTCGGCCTGCATGGCCGTCCCCTATGTCGCCTATGGCCGCAACGCACGGCAATCGAGTGCGGCCGACCCACAGATCCTCTTGTGCTTTGGGGCGCAGGCGTTGCCTTTCAGCATGACCAACGTCGCGGCTCCCGCAGACGTGCTCGGGTCTTCGCTGGTGGCAGCCGCGTCGATCGCGACAGACCAGGCTTCCGGCATGGCGCAGCTCATGACGGGCTCGCACGGCAGCCCGACAGCGTTCGCCATGCGCCCGGCGGATGACGGCACGGTACTCAAGGGGCTGCCTGTTATGGGCTTCGTGGTCTTCGATTACATCAACAGCAACGTGCAGGCAGGCGTGCTGGCGAACTACAGCGGTGCAGTTCCACTGCGCAGTTCTACCGTCTGCGCGCGTGATGGAGCCGCATGCCCGTGATCGAAGCGAAACCGGCAGAGCGCTCTGGGATCGGCAACACACCGCTGGCGTCATCCAGCCGAGGATCGGAGGGTGGCATGCGCCATACATCTCCCGACCATCGCTTTGGATGCGCAGCGAGGGTTGCCCGCCCGAATCAGCTCAAGGTTTACCGCCGACTCGGTTACCGTGTGGTCATCCAGCCGGCGATGCGTGATCTGGTTCGCTGGGTCATATTCAGGCCGCGCATGAAGACCTCCGCGATCTACAGGCTGGCCGCGAATCTCGACGTGGCCATTGCCGAGGCGAATCGCTGGATTGCACTCGACGCAAAGTGTGCGGGGCTCCGCTGAGTGCCTGCCGGCGCCGCTATCGCGGTGGCGATCGCACGCAGTGAGGATGGTCACTACGGGCTACCCGCCCGCGCTGGAGGAGGTCGGGCAGGGCCGGATGCCTGTCCGGCGAATCAGGCAGCGCCCGGCTGTCACCATCCGGCCCCAGATCGATCCGGACGCGATCTGCCTTGCGGAAAGACATCGGGGCGCCGCTCGCACGGCGCCCCGACGGTCGTCCTGCATGTCCGCCGCCGTGGCGGCAGATGCCGCGTGACTTACCAGATCTTCACGCGCGTCTCGCTGCTGCGCACCATCGGGTCGCCTGCCTTGCAGGCGAAGGCCTGGGCGAAGGCATCGATGTTCGATGGTGCGCCGATCGCGCGGAACATGGCCGGCGCGTGTGGGTCAGTGTTGAGGCGCAGCTTGAGTTCTTCCGGGCGGAAGCTGCGCCGCCAGACCTGGGCGAAGTTCAGGAAGAAGCGCTGCTCGGGCGTGTAGCCGTCGATCTTCTTCGTGGCTTCGGCCGGATTCTTGGCCAGCGCGAGCTTCAGCGCATCGAAGGACACGCTGACGCCGCCGAGATCGGCGATGTTCTCGCCGAGCGTAAGCTGACCCTTGACGTGCAGGTCGTCGATCGCGACGTAGTCGTCAAACTGCTTGACGAGCTTCTCGGCACGCGCCTCGAACTGCTTGCGGTCGGCTTCGGTCCACCAGTTCTTGAGGTTGCCCTGCGCATCGAACTGGCTGCCTTCGTCGTCATAGCCATGGAACATCTCATGGCCGATCACCGCGCCGATGCCGCCATAGTTCAATGCATCGTCGGCCTTCGCATCGAAGAACGGCGGCTGCAGGATCGCGGCGGGGAACACGATCTCGTTGAGCAGCGGGTTGTAGTAGGCATTCACCGTCTGCGGCGTCATGCCCCATTCCTTGCGATCGACCGGCTTGCCGACCTTGCCCATGTCCCAGGCATGGTTGAAGCGCGCGGCGGCCATCACGTTCGCGAAGTAGCCGTCGCCCTGGACCGCCAGGCCCGACCAGTCGCGCCATTCGTCCGGATAGCCGATCTTCGGCATGAAGGTCGACCACTTCTCGAGCGCGAGCTTCTTCGTCTCCGGGCTCATCCAGTCGAGGTTCTCGAGGCGCACCTTCAGCGCCTGACGCAGGTTGCCGACGAGTTCCTGTGCGCGCTGCTTGGCCTCCGGCGGGAAGTACTTCTCCACGTAGATCTGGCCGAGCGCCATGCCCATGCCGTTCTCGAGCGTGCCGAGTACGCGCTTCCAGCGCGGCTTCATTTCCTTCTGGCCGCGCAGCGTCTGGCCGTAGAACGCGAAGTTCTCCTGTGCGAAGCGGTCGGCGAGATACGGCGCGGCCTCGTCCACGGTGTGGAAGCGCAGGTACGCCTGCCATTCCGCGGCCGGCACTTCGGCGAGCATCTTGTCGACTTCGGCGAAGAATTTCGGCTGCGACAGCGAGAAGCCGTTCGCATCCCGGATGCCCTGCGCGGCGAAGAACGGGGTCCACGCGAAATGCGGGGTGAGCTTGTCGGCTTCGTCGAGCGCGACGAAGTGGTACTGGTTGGCTGGATCGCGCAGCTCCACCGGCGCGAGCGATGCGGTGGCGAGGCGGGTCTCGAAGGCGAGGATCTGCCTGGCGTGCGCGGCGGCCTTGTCGGCCGGCGTGCCGGCGAGCTCGAGCATCTTGCCGATGTGCGCGACGTAGGCCTCGCGGATCTTCTTGTAGCTGCCGTCCTTGCCGTCCTCGAGGTAGTAGGCGCGCTCCGGCAGACCGAGCCCGCCCTGGAACGCGTAGGCAATGTTCTTCGACGAATTCTTGAAATCGGCCTGTGCGCCGAAGTTGAACAGTGGGCCGACGCCCGCGGCATGCTGTTCACGCAGATACGCGGCGATCTGCTCCGGTGTCTTCAGCGCATCGATCTTCCTGAGATCGTCGGCGATCGGCGTCAGACCGGCCTTCTCGATCGCGGCCGTGTCCATACCGGATTTGTAGAAGTCGCCGATCTTCTGCTCGAGCGAGCCGGGCTTGACCGTGGCGGCCTTCTTCGCGGCCTCCTCGGCGATCTCGCGCGTGGCGGTCAGCGAGCGCTCGGCGAGCATCTCGAAACTGCCCCAGGTGGTGCGATCGGCCGGGATCTGCGCGGACTTCGCCCACAGACCGTTGACGTGGTCGTTGAGATTGGCACAGGCGCCGACCGCGGGATCGAGTTCCTTCGGGTCGATCCGGGTATGGATCGATTCCAGGGCGCCCGCGCCGGCGGCGAGCGAGAGACCGATGGCGAGCGTCAGCGGCTTCAGGATGCGAAACGTCATTGCAGCATGTCCTCGGGGTTGGAAGGGCGCCCGGTGATGCGGATGCGCCGTGTGGAAACGATGGGGGATCGCGCTTACCAGATCTTCGCCTGGGCCTCGCCGCTGCGCACCATGGGGTCGCCGGCCTTGCAGGCGAAAGCCTGGGCAAAAGCGTCGAGGTTCGACGGCGCGCCGATCGCGCGGAAGCGTTCGGGCGAGTGCGGGTCGGAGTTGACCTGCACCTTCAGCGCCTCGGGCCGGCTCTGACCGCGCCAGACGCGCGCCCAGTTCAGGAAGAAACGCTGCTCGGGCGTGAAACCGTCGATTTTGCGATGGGCGGCCTGCAAATCGCCGAGTGCGGGCCGCAGCGCGTCGTAGGCGATCGTCAGGCCACCGAGGTCAGCGAGGTTCTCGCCGAGCGTGAGCTTGCCGTTGAGATGTACATCGGGCAGCGGCGAATAGGCATCGTACTGGGCGACGAGCCTGGCCGTGCCGGCCTCGAATTTCCCGCGGTCTTCCTGGGTCCACCAGTTCGCGTTGTTGCCCTTGGCGTCGAACTTCGACCCTTGGTCGTCGTAGCCGTGGATGATTTCGTGACCAATCACGGCGCCGATACCGCCGTAGTTCAGCGCGTCGTCGGCCCTGGGATCGAAGAACGGCGGCTGCAGGATCGCGGCGGGGAAGTTGATCGTGTTGTCGGTCGAGCTGTAGTAGGCATTGACCGTCTGCGGCGTCATGCGCCACTCGAGGCGGTCGGTCGGCTTGCCGATCTTCGCCATCCGGTAGGCGAAGTTGTACTTCGCGGCGGCCTCCGCATTCGCATAGAAGCCGTCCGGCGCGATCGCGAGGCCGCTCCAGTCGCGCCACTTCTCGGGATAGCCGACCTTCGGCAGGAAGGTCTCCCATTTCTCGAGCGCCTTCTGCTTCGTCGCGGCGCTCATCCAGTCGAGGTTTTCGAGACGGACCTTCAGCGCCTGGCGCAGGTTGCCGACGAGCACGTCCATGCGCCGCTTGGCTTCGAGCGTGAAATGGCGTGCGACGTACAGCTCGCCGAGCGCCATGCCCATGCCGCCCTCGATCGCGCCGAGCACACGCTTCCAGCGCGGCTTCATTTCCTTCTGGCCGGACAGCGTGCGCCCGTAGAACTCGAAGGATTCCCGCTCGAACGCCGGCGGCAAGTAGGTCGAGGCATCCTCGATGGCGTGGTAGCGCAGATAGGCCTGCCAGTCGGCGACCGGCACCTCGGCCAGCATCCGGTCGAACTCGGCGAAGAACTTCGGCTGCGACAGCGAGAAGCCGCGCCCGACCTCGATGCCGAGCGTGGCGACGAGCCGGCTCCACGAAAAGTGCGGCGTGGTCCGGTCGGCCTCGTCGAGGCTGACGAAGTGGTACTGGTTGGCCGGATCGCGCAGTTCGACCGGCACGAGCGAGGCCGCGGCCAGACGCATCTCGAAAGCCATGACCTGCTGCGCCTGTCGTGCGGCGGTCTCGCCGGGCGTGCCGGCCAGTTCGAGCATCCTGCCGATGTGCCCGACATAGGCCTCGCGGATCTTCGCGTGCTCCGGTTTCGAGTAGTACTCGGCGGTCGGCAGGCCGAGCCCGCCCTGCCGGGCGTAGGCGATCTGCATCGACGCATCCCGGTAGTCCGCGCCGGCACCGAAATTGAACACCTGGCCGTCACCGCGCGCGAACGCCTCACGCAGATACGCGACGAGGTCGTCGGGCGTGCGCAGCGCGGTGATGCGTTCGAGCTTCGGAGCGAGTGGGGCGAGGCCGGCCTTGGCGATCGCGGCCTCGTCCATGCCTGAGCGGTAGAACCAGCCGATCTTCTGTTCGACCGAGCCGGGCTTCGCGCCATCGGCCTTCTTCGCGGCCTCCTCGACGATCGCATGCTGCGCTGCGAGGCTGCGCTCGCGCAGTATCTGGAACGCACCCCAGCGCGTCTGGTCGTCCGGAACCGGATTCGCGGCGAGCCACTTGGCATTCACGTACGCATCGAAGTCCTGACACGGATCGGTCCTGCGGTCGAGATCGCGCGTATCGAAGCTCGGCGCGGCCGACGCGGCCCCCGCCAGCGCGGCGGCGGCGAATGCCAGGGGACGGAGGAACGTGACGGGCATGGCGGCTCCTGGAGGCCACCGACCGACGGCGGCACGGATCGGGAACGACCGAGGGAAACCGCGTCGCGGCGGAAGGCGCGGCGGGCGACCGGCGGCAGGATCGCACCGGCACCGGCGGACACGGCCGGCGTGGACGCGAACGCCGCGAGGGTAGTTGCGTGTGCGAGGCGGTTACAGTGCCGAAGGTCAGGGGCGCCGTTCAGCTCCATACGGCGTCGCGCCTTTCCCGTCATCCGGGGTGCGGCGCTGGATGAGGCGAGCGTCCGCGGCCGACTGCAGGCCGAGCCCGGTTCCGGTCAGGCACGTCCTGCATCACCGTCCGCCGACAGCGGGGCATAGGCGAGTCGTGCGTAACCCTGTCCATCCGCGAACGCCGGGCTGCGGTGCAGCGCGATGCCGATGCCGTGCAATCCACCCGGCAACGCCGTGTCGATCGGCAACGGTGACCGGCAGGGCGATCGCGACCAGCGTCCGAGTGTCACGTGTGATCTGAAGGGGTGCGGCTCGGGCGCGAAACCGCAGGCCCGCGCAACTGCCTCGCCGCGCGCGGCGAGATCGGCGAGCATGGCGTCGTGGGCCAGCTCGAGCACCAGTACGCGCGGTGCGGCCGGCGGCCAGACCGCAATGCTGCTGGCGGTGAGAGGTTGCATCACAGGGCCGCGCGCCAGTGCGGGCAGCGTGGCAGCGATGCGCTCGCGCTGATTCGGCGTGCTCACACCGAGATAGCGCAACGTGAGATGCAGTACGGCCGCCTCAACCCAGTGCGGTGGATCGGGCGTCGTCCAGCGCGCTTGCAGCGCGGCCTGCAGCACATGCAGCGCGAGACGTGCTGCAGGCGCTAGGTCGAGGGCCAGGAAACAGCGCCAGCGGGTGTCTCCGGATGACATGTGCAGATTCTCCTGCGTCGCCCGGCGCACACCAAGCAGCGATGACGAACTCTGCAGTGACTGCCGCGCATTCCACCGACAGCCTGGGGCGCGTCATCTCACTGGTGGCCAGACGGCAATTCCTGCAACATCGGCAAAAAGGGGACAGTAGATGCAGATCGAATTCTGCGGCGCGGCGGGCGAGGTCACCGGCTCCTGCCATCTGGTCACGGCCAACGGTCGGCGCATCCTGCTCGATTGTGGCGAGATCCAGGGCAGCGAGGAAGCCGAGGCGCGCAATGCCGAGCCGTTTCCGTTCGACCCCCGACGCCTGGATGCGGTAATCCTCTCGCATGCGCACATCGACCACATCGGTCGCGTGCCTCTGCTACACAAGCGCGGCTATCGCGGACCGATCTACACGCAGCATGCGACCGCCGACCTCGCACGGATCATGCTCGAGGATGCGGTCAGCCTCGCCGAGAGCGACCTCGCGCGCGAGAACCTGCACCGCGCGCGGCGTGGCGAGAAGCCGTTGCAGCCGCTGTATACGCGCCGCGACGTGCGCGAGGTGCTGCATCAGATGCGCGGCCTGCCGTACGACAGGATGCAAGACATCCTGCCCGGTGTGAGCCTGCGTCTGCGCGATGCGGGCCATATCCTCGGATCGGCGATGATCGAACTCGTCGCGCACGAGCAGGGCGCCTCACGCAAGCTGGTGTTCTCGGGCGACGTGGGCCAGTCCGGTACACCGGTCCTGCGCGATCCGACGCCGATCGCCGAAGCGGATCTCGTGCTGATGGAATCGACCTACGGCGATCGTCTGCACCGCTCGCGCGAAGCGACCGTCGCCGAGCTCGGCGAGATCCTCGCGCAGGCGCGCGAGAGCGGCGGCAACGTGGTGATCCCAGCCTTCGCGGTCGGTCGTACGCAGGAACTCCTTTACTGGTTCGTACAAAACCGTCAGGCCTGGAAGCTCGACGAATTCCAGATCTATCTCGACAGTCCGATGGCGATCCAGGTGGTCGATGTCTACGATCGCCACGAGGACCTGTTCGACGAGGAGGCGCATCGCCTCTGGCGCCATACTCCGCACCCGCTGCGGCTGCCGAACCTGCGCTTCACGGCATCGGTTGCCGAGTCGCAGACGATCAACGAGCGCAAGGGCGGGACGATCATCATCGCCGGCTCCGGCATGTGCAACGGCGGGCGTGTCCGCCACCACCTGCGCCAGAACCTCGGTCGCGAGAACGCGCACGTGATCTTCGTCGGCTACCAGGCCAGAGGCACGCTTGGTCGCCTGCTCGTCGACGGCGTGCCGTGGGTGAAGCTGTTCGGCGAGCGCATCACCGTCAATGCGCAGCGGCACACGATCGGCGGCCTGTCCGCGCATGCGGATCAGGCTGGCCTGATCGCCTGGTATGGCCACTTCCGGGAGCGCCCGCCGGTCTGGTTGGTGCACGGCGAGGACCTCGCCCGCGAGCCGCTCGCGCGGCGCCTGCGCGACGTGTACGGCGCCCAGGTGAGTCTCGCGCGGCCCGGTGACGCGGTGCAGATCTGAGCCGGATACGGCGACCTCAGCGCGTCGCGGCGCGCTCCTTCAACGCATGGCTGAGCTGTGGGCCGAGGTAGGCATCGAGCCCGCGGCGCACGGCGTAGATCGCCGGCGTGAGCACGATCGCAGCGACGAACTTGTAGGCATAGTTCACCGTGCCCACGGCGAGGAACAGATCGAGGCTCCAGTGCTGCGGGCCGAGCACGAAGGCGATATACAGCACCACGAAGCTGTCGATGAACTGCGAGACCAGCGTCGAGCCGGTCGCGCGCAGCCAGATATGCCGCTCGCCGGTGCGCGTGCGGATCGCATGGAACAGGCGCACGTCGATCAGCTGGCCGATCAGGAATGCGGTGATCGAGCCGGCGATGGTCCACAGGCCCTGACCGAAGATCGCCGCGAACGCGGCCTGCAGATCCTCGACGCCCTGGGGACGCGCCGCAGCGACCCACCAGCCGGCCGGCGCTAGGTGGATCGCTGCATAGGCAAAGAGATAGGCGTAGGCGATCAGCGCCACCGCGAGCCAGGAAATGAAGCGCACGCCGCGCTGGCCGAAGTACTCGTTGATCACGTCGGTCATCACGAACACGATCGGCCAGAGCAGCACGCCGGCCGTGAAGTTCAGCGAGCCGGTCTGGCCAAACAGGTGCCAGTCGAACGGCGCGATGCCGAGCGTGTCCTCGAGGGCGAAGATCTTCACGCCGACGAATTCGGCGATGACCGCATTGGTGATGAAGAAACCGGCCAGCACGAGGTAGAGCCGCTCTGCCCTGCTGTCGATGTTCATGCGAATCCCCTGGGATGGCCGGCGGAGCATAACGTAGCGTCGAACGTGACTCAGCGCGGTTGGCGAGATCCGCTGCGGCGGCGCTCCTGCCGCATCAGCCATGTCTTCAGCCACACCTCGCCGGCGATCTCCAGCAGCGCACCGCCGAGCACCACGGCGAGCAGCGCCGCCGTGTGCAGCGCGTCGCGGGCGAAGTGGCAGAGCATGCCGGCCAGCCCCAGCGCGAGCATGCGCAGCATCTCGGGCAGGAAGATCCGGCGCGTTGCCTCGCGAGGCGAAAGCTGCCGCGCCTCGGCCGCGCGACGTGGCCAGGCGACAGCGTGAACTACAGCGATCGCGACGAGCGTGAGCGCGATGGCATCCTGCGGAAACAGCGTGTCGGGTCGCGCTCGATCGACGGCGTGCAGCACGGCCCAGGTCCATGCGAGCGGCACGAGCGTGACCGGCAGGGCGAAGCAGGCCGCCAGCAGGGATTCGACGAGCATCTGCACGCGTGTCCTGGCCGTCGAATATGCCGCGATGGCGCAGGCCACGGCCGTGGAGGCGAAGACGTCCAGCCACCCGCTGCCGAGTACCGCCGCGACATCCCAGCCCAGCCAGATGATGCCGATGAGGCGCGGCGACTGGCGCAGGATCGCCAGGCCGACGATCCTGCGCAGCGCTACCGGCGTGTCGGTCGGAGCGGGCAGGGGTCGCGTCATCGGATGATTCCATCGGGCTCGTGGCGGATCGATCGGCATGCTCGCATGACGACCCCATCCGGGGGATGGCGTGGGATTGCCGTGCTGCGTCGCGCGGTCTGCATCGTGATCGAGCCAGGCGGTGATTGGCATTGGCGGCCTGGTAGGTTCAGCTTGTACACGCTCGACTGGAGCCCGTAGCGACCCATGTTCGGAATTTCATCCCTTCTGCATTGGCCGGCGGCGTCATGCATCACATCCGCGGGGTTTCCATGCGTCGCCATTTCTTTCGCTGCAGCGCGCTCGCGCTGACCACGGCCGTATTCGGCCATGCCGTTCAGGCAGCGGTCTTCACCGTCACCAACACCAATGATCAAGGGGCTGGCTCGCTGCGTCAGGCGATCATCGATGCCAACGCCGCCGGCGGCGGACCGGTCATCCAGTTCGCGATCGGCAATATGTGCGGCCAGCAGATCGTGCTGAACAGCCCGCTGCCCGACATCATGACAACGATGGCGATCGACGGCACCACGCAGCCGGGGTCGCAGCCGAACACGTCGTCGACGATCTTCAACGGCCATGTCTGTGTCGCACTCATCGGCAGCAACCAGGCGCCGTATGCGCTGCACGTGCCGATCGGTTCATCGGCCACGCTTACCGTGCGCGGCCTCGGTCTCGGCGGCTTCGCCCAGCGTGCGATCTGGCTCGCGGCGGGCGGTTACCACGAGATCACCGGCAATGTGATCGGCGTATCCACGAGCGACGTGACGCTCGCCGGCAATGGCATCGGCGTGGACGTGACCGACAGCGCCGGTATGACCTACATCGGCAATCCAACGCCCGCCGAGCGCAACGTCCTTGGCAATAACGGCGTTGCGGCAGTCAAGGTCAATGCGAGCACGGTCTTCGTGCGCAACAACCTGATCGGCATCGGTCCGGACGGAACCTCGTCCGCACCGAACGGTATCGGACTCGAGTTGGACAGCTTCAATCCGATGGTGACCCAGGACAACGTGATCGCCAACAGCATCGGCGACGGCGTGTTCCTGAACAGTTACGGTTCGAGTTACGTGCAGCGCAACCGGATTGGCATCAATGCGCTCGGCAATCCGGCCGGCAATGGCGGTTATGGGATCGAACTCGCCAACGCCGCTTCGCACTGGATCATCGGCGGCGACATCGCCAACGGCAACGTCATCGCCAACAATCAGATGGGCGGCGTGCGTCTCACGGACACGGCCGGCAAGTGGAACATGATCCAGGCGAACCTGATCTACGCCAACGGCAACATCCCGATCGATCTCGGGGCGTTCGGGCCTACGCCGAACCACGGTCCCGGTCCGGGAATCGCGGGTCCCAACGAGATGCAGAACCACCCGCTCCTCACGCTCGTCTATCGCACGAACGGCATGATTGCCGTTACTGGCGGCCTCGAGTCGGACTACAGCAAAGACTACCGGATCGAACTGTTCGCCGGTACGAATGCCGTGGACGCCGGCCACTACTACCTCGGCCACGTCACGGTGCATACCGATGCATCCGGATATGCGACCTTCCAGTCCCTCGCGACGGAACCGGCGGCGCTAGTCGGGCAGCCACTGGTCGTCGCCGCGACGGCGGGTACGGTCTCCTTCCCCGAGACCTCCGAGTTCTCTCCGGTCATCATGGAGGATACCGACGAGATCTTTGCCGACAATCTCGAAGGCACTGCGACGGCGACGCCGTGAGACCGGTCCACCGCCGATCGCGTCGTGCACCAAGTCTGGAGCGCGATTCCGGACCTGGTGCATTCATGGTCCGGCCCCGTCACTCGCCGGCGTGCGATGGCGGTGCCGGCAACGGCGCGTCCGGTGCCACGGCGCCGCCGGAGAGGATGAACGCCATCGCCTGGTCCACGCTCCAGTCGGTGGCGACGAGCTTCTCGACCGGCACGACCTCGAGATAGCCGCCGGTCGGATTCGGCGTGGTTGGCACGTACACGGCGGCAAGCTCACGTCCGTTCGCATCGGCGAACACGCGCGTGACGAAACCGATCGTGCGCAGACCCGGTGATGGGAATTCGATCAGCACCACGCGCTGCGTGCCGCTCGGCTTGTTCTGCAGCACGCTCATGAGCTTCTTGGTGCCGCCGTAGATCGAATGCACCAGCGGGATGCGGTCCATCAGCCGGTCGATCGCGGAAAGCAGGCGCTGGCCGATCACGCGATTGGCGGCGAGGCCGATCAGGTAGAGCGCGACGAGCGTGGCGATGAAGCCGATCGTGGATACCAGCCATGGCTGTGCGAACCAGTCGGCAGCTTCGGGGTAGATGTAGCCGAGTGCCTTGAAGATCGCCGCGATCACCGGCGCGCCGAACTGCGCGAGCAGCGCGAACACGAACTTGAACACGAGCCAGGTCATCCATAACGGGACGACCGCGAGCAGGCCGGTGATGAGATAGCGTTGCAGGTGCAGGGGGCGCATCGTCGGGCAGCGTGGACCGCGCGGGAGCGGCGCGCAAGAGTGCCGCCCGGCTGGCGGCTTGTCGAGCGCAGTGCGCGCGGCTGTTCATGTGCGGCACGTCGCGATGCCGCGTGGACGACGGTCGGCCGAGGGCCCATCGGCGTCTCGGCCTGCGCGCTGGCTGCGGGCCGCGAGGCATGGCAGGCTAGCGGCATGAGGCCGACGTCCACGCTGCATCCCGAAAGTGCGCCGCACTCCGCCGTGCCGGATCTGCCCGCGGTCGATGCCGTCACGCAACCGGTCGTCGTGGCCCTGATTGGCCTGCCGGGCGCCGGCAAGAGCGTCGTCGCGCGGGCGCTCGAGGACCAGCTCGGCCTGCGCCGCGTCGATCGCGACCTGATCCGCCAGGCCATGTTTCCACGCTGTCGCTACAGCTTCGTCGAGAAGCGGGCGGCATTCCGCGGCGTGCTGCTGGCGCTCGAGATCAACTGCATGCTCGGCGAATCCAGTGTGATCGACGGCTGCACGTTCTCGCGCTGCCAGGACCTGCGGCGCGTCGAGCGCGTCGTGCACCCGCACGGCTTCCTGCCGATCGCGCTGCATCTCGATTGTCCGCCCGATGTCGCGCGCCGGCGCATCGCCGCGGACGTCGCCATGAATCGCCATCTCGCTCGCGATCGCACGCCCGAGATCGTGTCGCGCGTGCTCGCGAACCGTGAACCGCCACCGCCCGGTGCCCTGCGCATCGACGCGGCGCTGCCCGCGGCGGAGGTGTGCCGGTTGGCCGTCACGGCCGTCGCGGCACTGGCCCGCGTGCAGGCACTGCCCGGACAGGACTGATAGCCGGCCGCGCGCTTGCGCGCTTACGCATGCTGCGTGCCTATACTGGCGCCCGGCCGCGCCAGGGGCGGCTTCCATGCTCACCGGGGAGGGGATATGCCGTTGCCATCTGCTGCGTGCCCGTTGGCGCGCCTGCTCGTCGTCGCTTGCATGGCTGGCTTCGCGGCGCCGGTTGCCGCGAAGGATCTGGGCGAATTCGACGCCTTCGCATCCATCCAGCGCCTCAAGGCCGGTCTGGACCACCCGACGTCCGTCTCGAGCCGCCTGCGTACGCTGCCCGCACCGACGGGAGCGGCGAAGTTCAATGCGGTAGCCGATCCGACCCGCAGCGCACGGGCGTTCCTCGACAGCAACGCGCGGCGTCTCGGCGCCGGGGTCGCTGGAGCCGAGGTTCTCGTGGACGTCGATCACCAGGTGCTCGGTAGCGGGGCGCATCTCGTCCGTTTTCAGCCACAGCGCGGTGGCATCGAGATCTTCCGCGAGTCGCTGAACGTGCTCCTGGATACGGCGAGCCACGTGCGGGCGGTATCGGGAATGGTCGAAGGCGCCGGCGAGGAACTGCCCGCACCCGACGGCCGGCGCGGTTTTGCGCTTGCGGCGGCCGATGCCGCGGCGCTCGCACTCGAGCCCTATGGACTTGCACCGACCGCGACACGCTCGGCATTGCACAAGGGCGAACCGCAGGGCGCCTACACCCGCTTTTCCGTGGCCGGCAATGCGCTGACCCGGGTCGATGGATTGCGCGTCAAACCGGTTTATTACCGGATGCCGGACGGGCTGGTACCGGCCTACTACGTGGAAACGGTAGTCGCCTCGCCCGTCGAGGCGTCCGCCGATTACTACGCCCAGGTATTCGCCGCGGATGACGGGCGGCTGCTTCACCGGCACAACCAGACCCAGGACGCCTTTACCTATCGCGTATTCGCCGAGAACGGTGGAATCCTGCTGCCGTTTCCAGGTCCACAGCGCCGCGGCGACCTCCCGCATCCCGACGGCGCGCCGACGGGCTTCGCCGCGCCGCTGCAGCCCGCGCAACTGGTGACGCTGGACTACGCGCCCCTGATCGGCGTATTTCCCGCGGCTTCCGGTTTCGCCGATCCATGGCTGCCCGGTGGCGCGACCGAAACGATCGGCAACAACGCCGACGCCTACCTCGATCTGACGGCACCCGACGGATTCAATGCCGGCGATCAGCGCGCCGCCGTCAGCGCGCCCGGGGTCTTCGATCTCTCGTACAACTTCACCCTGCAGCCGGGCGCCGACCTCGTCCAGAAACAGGCGGCCGTGCTGCAGCAGTTCTACGTGGTTAACTACCTGCACGACTGGTTCTACCAGGCCGGCTTCACCGAGACTGCCGGCAATGCGCAGACGAACAATTACGGCCGGGGCGGCCTCGAGAACGACTCGCTGCGCGCCGAGGGCCAGGATTACGGCGGCACCAATAACGCGAACATGTCCACGCCGGCCGACGGCTCCCAGCCACGCATGCAGATGTATGTCTTCAGTGGCCCGGCAGATGTTGGGTTGACCTTCAATCCCGAGCCGACGGGTAACATCCTCGCGCAGCCGGCAGCATTCGGTCCCGGCACCTTCGACATCACGGGCGCCGTCGTCGCAGGCCAGGATGGCAGCGGCGTCTCCACCGACGGCTGCGAGGCGCTGACGAACAACGTGGCCGGCATGATCGTGCTGCTGGACCGCGGCACATGCAACTTTACCGTCAAGGTCAAGAACGCCCAGAATGCCGGCGCGATCGGTGCGCTGATCGCGAACAATGTGCCCAATGGCTTGCCGCCAATGGGTGGAGCCGACGCCACGGTGACGATCCCCTCGCTCGGCATCAGTCAGGCCGATGGCGCCGCTGTGCGCTCGGCGCTCGGTATCGGTGGCGTGCAGGTCCACTTGTTCCGTGGCCAGGCCATCGATCGTGACGGCACCATCGACACGGGCATCATCGCCCACGAATGGGGTCACTACATCAGCAACCGTTTGATCGCGAACAGCTCCGGTCTCGGCAATCAGCAGGGTGGCGGCATGGGCGAGGGCTGGGCGGATTTCCATGCCCTGCTGCTGCTGGTCAAGCAGGAGGACCTCGCCGTTCCGGGCAATGCGAGCTTCGGCGGTACATATGCCACGGGTGGCTACGTCACGGCCGGGCTGTATCCGTCGAACAGCACCAATTCCGCTTATTTCGGCATCCGCCGCTACCCGTACTCGACCGACCTGACCAAAAACGCGTTGACCTTCACGCACATCTCGGATGGTGTGAGCTTGCCTGCGACCACACCGATGAGTCCCAGGAGTTTCTCGGCACAGAACTCCGAGGTGCACAACGCCGGCGAGGTCTGGGCGTCGATGCTCTGGGAATGCTATGCCGGTCTGCTGGGCCGGACCCTCGATGCCTCGCCGCCCTATGACTTCATCGCGGCACGCCGGCGCATGTCGGAGTATCTCGTCGCCGGTTACAAGCTCACGCCGGCCGATCCGACGTTCACCGAGGCGCGGGATGCGCTATTCGCAGCGATCGCGGCGGTCGATCCACAGGATCTCGCCGTCTGTGCGGCGGGCTTTGCCAAGCGCGGTGCGGGGCTGTTCGCGGCATCCCCGGATCGTTACAGCACCGATCTGGTCGGCGTGACCGAAAGCTATGTCACGGGCGGCAACCTGCAGGTGGACGACATCGCCCTCGTCGAGGACGCCGGTTGCGACCACGATGGGGTGCTCGATCTGGGCGAGCACGGCCATCTGCGCGTGACGGTGAGCAATACCGGTACCGCGGCTCTCGATGGCAGCACGGTGTCGTTGACCACGGGCTCGGCAGGCATCAGCTTCCCGCGTGGGCCGACCGCCACGATCGCGCACATTGCCGCGCTCGAGCAGGCGACGGTGGACGTTCCGGTGCTGCTCGCGGCAGCGACGAACCACGAGAGCATCACGTTCACGGCGTCCCCGTCGAACCCGGCGATCCCGAATGCCACGGGTCAGGGCATGGCGCTGAGCGCACCGATCGCCGTCGACTTCGACGCGGTGCCGGCAGCATCCGCCGCGGACGGCTTCGAGACCGGAACATGGGTCTGGACGACATCGTTGAGCGCCGGTCTCGATTCCGCTGCCGCCACGTGGAGGCGTGCACTCGAAGGCACCAATTATGTCGCCAGCGGCCCGGACGTCGGCGCGCTCGGCACCACAGCACTGGTATCCCCGGCGCTGCAGGTCGCCGCGAGCGGCAGCTTCGGATTTACCTTCCAGGCACGCTATCAGTTCGAGCAGGACCAGAGCGCCAACTACGACGGTGGCGTGATCGAGGTCAGCACGGATGGCAACAGCTGGTCACCGGTGCCCGGGTCGGCGCTGACGCCGACCTATGGCGGCGCGCTGTCGAACTGCTGCGGCAATCCGCTCACGGGCCGCAGTGCGTTCGTCGGGCAGAGCGCGGGGTATCCCGCCCTGATCACCCACAGCGTCGATCTCGGTACCGCTTACGCCGGCCAGACGGTCTGGATCCGCTTCGTCGTCGCCACCGACCCGGCTACGGGTGGAGCGGGCTGGCAGATCGACGATGTCGCCTTCACGGGAGTGATGAACGCGCCATTCCCGTCGGTGCTGCCCGATCAGCACCTGTGCGAGTTCGACTCGGTGTTTGCCAGCGGCTTCGAATGAGCAATGAGTCCGGGTGGGCCGCCAGGCGGTCCACCCGAGCCCCCGCAATCGCGTCAGCGCCGGCAATCCAGCCAGCGTGGCGTCGGCCTGCAGATCCACACCGCCGCCGTCGCTTCAGCGCCTGCGTCGCACGTAGAGCTGTTTCCTGATCCGGGCGACGAGTTCGCCCGCCGTGTTGTGTACCTCGGTCTCGAACCAGCGCAGGTGCTTGTCGCCCTCGGCAGTCGCCGCGCGCAGTTCATCGAGCACGGCCTCGTCGAGACGGAATTCGGCGACCACGTCGCCGCGTCCCGGGGCGACGAAGTCGATCTCGCCGGCACGATCCCAGACGACGTAGTCGCGGCCGAGCGATTCCATCACCAGCAGCATCCAGAACGGATCGGTCATCGCGAACAGGCTGCCGCCGAAGTGCACGCCGACGTAGTTGCGGTTGTACCAGGCGAGCTTCAGGCGTACGCGGGCATGCCGCCAGTCCGCGCCGATCGTCTCGACGCGGATACCGGAAAACAGGAACGGCGGCCACAGATTCATTAGCCGCCGCAGCCGCGCGGGTTTCATCGAGGAGCCGGCCGGATGAGGCGGCGGGTCAGAAGAGCAGCGAGGCCATGCGCCGACGATATGTGCCGACCAGGTCCTCGTCGTCGATCACGTTGAAGGCGGCGATCAGGCGCTTCTTGGCGAGACCATCCTCCCAGTCGCGGCGCGTCCTGAGCACGGCGAGGAATTCGTCCATGCCGGCCGCCGCATCGCCGGCAATCAGCAGCCGCACGCCGAGCAGGTCGCGTGCGGCGAGGTCCGCAGGATCGGTCGCGATGCGCGCGCGCAGTTCGGCCTCGGAGGGCGCACCCTCCAGGGCCCGCGCGAACTCGAGCTGGCCGCGCAGGCGGCGCGCGCGGCTGTCGCCGGCGAGATTCGCGGGCAGGGCATCGAGCTCGGCCTCGGCACTCGCGGCATTGCCGGCCTGCATCAGCGCGACGGCGAGATCGAGGCGCAGTTCCGGCTTGTCCGGCGAGTCGGTGATCTCCTGTTGCAGGCGTGCGATCGTCTGCTCGGGGGTCTCGGCGAGGATCACGTCCTCGGCTTCGTTCGCCGCCGGTACACCGGGCTCGATGCCGTGCTGGGCGAGGAACTGGCGCAGTTGCGCCTCGGGCAGCGCGCCCGGGAAACCATCGACGATCTGTCCGCCGCTGACCAGCATCAGGGTGGGTACCGAGCGGATGCCGAAATACGCGGCGAGCTGCTGCTCGTGGTCCACGTCGACCTTGCCGAGCACGAACGCGCCGCCGTACTCGGCGGCGAGCTGCTCGAGCAACGGGCCGAGCTGCTGGCACGGTCCGCACCACGTAGCCCAGAAATCGAGCAGGACGGGTACCTCGAGCGATTTCTGCAACACCTCTTCCTGGAAGCGGGCGGTGCTGACGTCGAAGCAATGCGCGGATTCGGCCATGGCGGTTCCTTGCGGTAGGGTCGCGTGCAGATGGGTGCCGCAGGGTACGCGATCAAGGATGCCGGCGGGAGTTTCGGGACGGTTCGGGCGCGTCATGCCTGGGTTCACCGGCGCACGCCGGGTGCGGCACGAATCCGGCGCCGGCCGTGCGCTCGGGCGCACCGGTCGGCGCGCGTGATTCCGGACGATGCCCGGAGGTTCCTCAGGGCCGCTTGTAGACGACGCCGCCCTTCATCACGAAGTTCACGCGGCGCAGCGCACCGATGTCGTCGAGCGGATTGCCCGGCACCGCGACGACATCGGCATACTTGCCCGGCGTGAGGCTGCCGAGATCGGCACTCCTGTGCAGAAGCTCGGCGGCGTGTGTGGTCGCGGCCTGGATCGCGTACATCGGCGGCATGCCGGCACGCACCATCAGCTCGAACTCGTGCGCGTTCTGGCCGTGCGGATAGACGCCGGCATCGGTGCCGAACGCGATCTTCACGCCGGCCCGGTAGGCCGCGCCGGCGGTCTTCTCGATCTGCGGGCCGATCTTCGCGGCCTTCGGGCGCACTGCGGCCGGGTAGTAATCGGGCAGCTTCGCGTGCTCGGCGACGAACTCGCCGGCGATGATCGTCGGCACATACCAGGTGCCGTGCGCCTTCATCAGCCGGAACAGCTCCTCGTCCATGTAGGTGCCATGCTCGATCGAATCCACGCCGGCCTCGATCGCACGGCGCATCGCTTCCTTGCCGTGTGCATGCGCGGCGACGGTGAAGCCGTAGTCGTGGGCGGTATCGACCACGGCCTTGATCTCGGCGAACGTCATCTGCGGGTTGTCGCCGCTCGAGCCGACGTCGAGCACGCCGCCGGACGGCATGATCTTAAGCAGGTCGGCACCTTCCTTGTAGTGCTGGCGAACTGCCTTGATCGCGTCGTCGACGCCATTGACGATGCCGTCGCGCGCGTCGGGATCGCCCTGCAGGGCGAGGTTCATGCCATCGCTCGGATCGGCATGGCCGCCGGTCGAGCCGATCGCCTTGCCGGCGGTGAAGAGGCGCGGCCCGGGCACCAGGCCGGCGTTGATCGCGTTGCGCAGGGCGATGGACACGTCGTCGTGGTCGCCGAGATTGCGCACCGTCGTGAAGCCCGCGAGCAGGGTGCGTTCGGCGTACACCGTGCCGCGGATCGCGTAATCGGCCGGGTTGAGCTGGAAGTGCTCGACATAGGCGCGCGGGCCGGTCTCCGAGGTGATGTGCGTATGCGAGTCGATCAGGCCGGGCAGGCAGGTCGCATCGCCGAGCACGAGGTTCTCGGCGCCCTCCACGGTCGCGTCGCCGGCCTTCACCTCGCGGATGCGCTCGCCCTCGACGACGAGCGTGTGCGGGCCGAGCAGCTTGCCGGCAGCCGTGTCGACGAGCCGCGGGCAGTGGATCGCGGTCATGCCCGCGGCAGCGGCGGGCATGGCCAGACAGGCGAGCACGGCAGCGATGGACAGGTGGCGCATGGCGGTCTCCGGCGGTGGCCGCTGGATCATAGGGCGGATGCCGCCGTTCCGACAGGCGCCGCCTATTCGAAGCCGCTCATGAACAGCCGGTCGACGTAGGTGCTTTCCACGGCGCCAATGTCGCACTGCGCGATGCCGTCGCCGTTGCCGTCGAGCGGACGCACCAGGCCGCGCGCGTCGTAGAGCGGGCAGTGCGCGTCGTCGGCCGCGTCGATCGCTGGCGCACCGTAGGTCAGGCGCATGGTCGGCACGTTGCCGCCGGTCAGCGCGGGCGCCTCGAGCCAGGTCATCGCGCCGACGGCCTGGCTGGTGGTATCGCCGGGAATCGGGCAGCTGCCGCTGACGTGCAGGTTGTGCCCGCCGCTGAGCTGGCCGTAGGTATAGCCGCAGCCCGGGCTGTCGGGGTCGGTGTTGTCGAAGAGGTTGTTGTAGATCGCCGCGCTGCCGACGTTCAGTTCCAGCTCGGCGCCGTAATTCGTCGCACCGGTGCGGTCCTCGGCGAAGGTGTTGTTGAGCAGGGTCGCGTAGCAGCAGGCGACGAAGCCCACCGCGCCGCCCGAGGCATTGGCATGATTGGCATGGAAGGTGTTCGCGGTCAGCGTGGCGCTGGTCTGTCCGGCATTGATGAAGGCGACCGCACCGCCACGCAGCCCGCGGTTGTTCTCGAAGAAGTTGGCGTTCAGCGTGAAGCTGCCGTAGTCGCT
>Ga0116193_1000698_pt1 | contig 30246 bp, 29 predicted proteins | sample AD_UKC115_MetaG_FD_89892 | JGI IMG/M metagenome (GOLD analysis project Ga0116193, IMG submission 89892) | Active sludge microbial communities of municipal wastewater-treating anaerobic digesters from Hong Kong - AD_UKC115_MetaG | ecosystem: Engineered > Bioreactor > Anaerobic > Digestate... | reverse complement strand
GCCAGCACGCCGCGTTCGTCCCGCGGTCCCGGAGTTGTCGGCTTCCTCGACATGAGATTCATCCTCGCACGAATTTCCTCTTGCGTTGAGACTTGTCTCATCGTAGCGTGAGACTAGTTTCAACAGACCGTGAATTACTTGAGGAATCGCCATGCCCGCACTCAGTTCCCATCTCAATGGCCCCCAGACCACCGGCCGGCAGTACCGCAACCTCACCGAACCCACGCACTCCGTTCGGCACGACGTCAACGTGGGTGTCCCGGTCCGCGACGGCACCACCCTGCTGGCCGACGTGCACCGGCCCGACGCCGACGGGCGTTTTCCCGCGCTGATCGCGGCCTCGCCCTACCCGCGCCAGATCCAGGACCTCGGCGCGCCGATGGGCTTCATCGAGGCCGGCAACACCGAGTTCTGGGTCTCCCGCGGCTACGTGCACGTCATCGCCAACGTCCGCGGCACCGGCGGGTCGGGCGGCACGTTCGGTTTCTTCGACGCCCAGGAACGCCACGACATGTACGACCTGGTCGAGTGGGCCGCCGCCCAGCCCTGGTGTGACGGCACCGTCGGGATGATCGGCATCAGCTACTTCGCCATGACGCAACTGGAGGCCGCCGTCGAGAAGCCCCCGCACCTGAAGGCCATCTTCCCCGTGGCCGTCACCGCCGACCTGTTCGAGGCGGCCAGCCACCACGGCCTGGTGAGTTCGTCGTTCCTGACGCCCTTCCTGTCGATGATGGGCCTGACGTCGGGACGCAGCGACGAGTTCTGGCGCAGCCTGCCGCTACAGATCGCCCGAAAGGTGCTGAACACCGGCCCGCTGCATCGCAAGTTCGGCACCATGAACGGCGAGGCCGCCGTCACCGTCATGCGCCAGGTGCTGAAGCTCCCCCACGATCCGCATCCGTGGGACGAGCTGTGGCTGGACGCGTTCGTGAGACATCCACTGCGCGATTCCTGGTGGGAAGAAAGGGATCTCACTCCCCTGCTATCCGATATCGACATCCCGGTCTACCTGGGCTGCGACTGGGAGAACGTCCCACTGCACCTGCCGTCGACATTCGCGTGCTGGAAAGCGCTGGCGCACAATCCAAATGTCCGGATGGGCCTGCTCGGCCAGTACGGATTGACCTGGCCGTGGGAGAGCCTGCACACCGAGGCGCTGGCCTGGTTCGACCACTGGCTCAAGGGTGCCGACACCGGGATCCTGGACGGCCCGCCCATCCGGTACGTGCTGCCCGGCGCCGAGGGTTGGCACACCGCCGAGCAGTGGCCGCCGGCCGGCACCGCGCACCGGGAGCTGGCGCTACGCGCCGACGGAGCACTGGCCGCCGACGAGGGCGACCCGGGATCCCGGTCGTTGATAACCCTGGGATCGGGCACCGGCCGCGTCAGGGCCAGCGCGATCGACCCGCCCGCGCTGCTCGACTGGACCTCTGCCCCAATGGAACACGACCTCGATGTGGTCGGCGACATCGAACTGCGGCTGACAGCCTCGGCGACCGCGACGGACACCGCGTGGCTGGCCACACTGCAGGACATCGCCCCCGACGGCACCGCGGCCGACGTCACCGCCGGCTATCTGCGGGCCGGACTGCGCACGGTGGACGATGCCGCCAGCACCCCCGGGGCCCCGGTGTTGCCCTGCCGCACGGCGGTGGCAGTTCCGGTCGGCCAGCCGATCGAATACCGAATCCCGTTGGTGCCCAACGCCCGCCGATTCGCCGCCGGGCATCGCATTCGCGTCGTGCTGACGAGTGACGACCAGAACCCGGAGACACCGGCCATCATGAACTTCCGGCACGCGTCGGTGGGCACCAGCAGCATCAACACGGTGTTCTCGTCGTCGCGGCTGCTGCTGCCCGTGCTCCCGGGCCAGAACTACTGAGCCGGGTCCGGCACCGACGGCGTCCCGCCGATGAGGTCGTCCCAGTGCCGCCGGATCGGCGCCCAACGCTCGTCGAAGTCGTCGGCGCGGGTCCGGGCGCTCTCCAGCTTCTTCTGGTCGTACCACTTGCGCGCCCAGGGGGAGGTCGGGCGGGCCAGCCGGATGGCGGCCACCCAGGCGACCGGTGAGACAAACAGGCTGATCAACGCCGTCGGGTACTTGCCCTTCAACGCCACGACGGCCACCACCAGGAAGTGCAGCAGCAGGGCCACCACGGCCGCGTAGCGCCAGGCCGCGACGCCCGCGGGCAGATCGTCGGTGTGGATCGGCGAAACTCCGGCGGCGGCCAGGCCGACGCACGCGCCGGCCAGCGTCACGATGTTGACCGACAGCTGGCCCTCCTGGGTCCAGTAGACGTCCTGCAATCGGAAGATCATCGCGAACTCGTCGAGCACCAACGACGAGCCGACCCCGACCAGCAGCGCCGCCAGGTACGACCACACCGACAGCGGCGGGCAGCCCACGGCGGTGAACGCGCCCGCGATCAGCAGGATGATGCCCGGCGTCGAGTGGTGCATGTGCACTCCCCCGGCGCTGACGTTGTGGAACGGCCCCTTGCCCGCCCGGATCATCCGGGTGATGGTGCGGGTGGTCAGGAAGGTCACCACGAACGCGACGAAGCTCAGCAGCAGCGGCCCCTTGTAGCCGTCCACGACGTCGTGCTGCCACCATTGCGAAACCCATTCCACGGCCCGGAGTCTAACGGCGAACCTAGACTCGGTCGGGTGTCAGCAGCGGCCACCATCTATGTCGGCGCAAATGTCATCACCATGGACGACGCACACCCGACCGGCGAGGCCGTCGCGGTGTACGACGGCCGGATCACCGCCGTCGGGACGCGCACGGACGTGCTGGCCGACCAGCGTGGCCCCACGACCGCCGTCGTCGAGCTGGACGGCGCCACCCTGGCGCCGGGATTCGTCGACCCGCACAGCCATTACATCAACGCACTGAGCGTGGCAAACCAGGTCAACGTGTTCGCCCCGCCGGCCGGCCCGGGTGCCGATGTCCCCGCGATCATCAACGCGCTCGAGCGCTTTCGAGACGCACACCCGATCACGCCGGGCGAGATGCTGGTGGCCTACGGCTACGACGACACCCTGATGCCCGGTGGCCGCACGCTGTCCAGGGCCGACCTGGACGTCGACTTCCCCGACACTCCCGTGCTCGTGGGCCATGTGTCGATGCACGGCGCCGTCCTCAACGGCGCCGCCATGCGCAAGTTCGGGATCACCGCGGACACGCCGACGCCACCGGGTGGGGTGATCGTGCGCCAACCGGGCAGCAACGAGCCCGACGGCCTGGTGATGGAAACCGCGTTCCTGCCGATCTTCGCGGCGATGCCCAAACCCACTGCCGCCCAGGAGGTCGACTGGAGCAGGGCGGGGCAGCTGCTCTACGCCGCGGCCGGGATCACCACGGCCCACGAGGGCGCCTCGCACGCCTCCGACGTCGCGTTGATGCAGCGCGCCGCGGCGGGCGGGGCCGCGCTGATCGACATCGTCGCCTATCCGTTCATCCTCGATCTCGCCGAGGTGCTGGCGGACAATCCGCCGGAGACCTTCGGCCGCTACGTCAACCGGCTCAAACTGGGCGGGGTCAAGGTGACCCTGGACGGTTCACCGCAGGGCCGCACCGCGTACTTCACCACGCCGTATCTCACCGAAGGACCTGACGGACAACAGAATTGGTGCGGCGAGTTGCCGTTCACCCAGGACACCGTCAACGGCTGGTTCAAGACGGTGTACGACCTCGGGCTGCCGCTGGACATCCACGCCAACGGCGACGCGGCCATCGACGTCGCGCTGACCGCACACGAATTCGCCGCCGCCGGCGATCTGTCCCGGCCGCGGCGCACCGTCATGGTGCACTCGCAGTTTGTTCGCCGGGATCAGTTGCGGCGGTACGTCGAATACAACATCATCCCGTCGTTCTTCACCGAGCACACCTTCTATTTCGGCGACGCGCACGTCGCGCTGCGCGGCAGACAGCAGGCCGACTTCCTGTCCCCCATGCGCGCGGCGCTCGACCTCGGGCTACAGCCCACCAATCACACCGATTTCGTGGTCACCCCGCTGGATCAGATGTTCCTGATGTGGACGGCGGTCAACCGGGTATCGCGCAGCGGCGCGGTGCTCGGCGCCGATCAGTGCATCACGCCGGCCGAGGCGCTTCGGACCATCACGATCAACGCGGCCGCCCAATACGGCGAGGCCGACCAGAAGGGCTCACTGACCCCCGGCAAATTGGCCGATCTGGTTGTGCTGGATGGCAATCCGCTGACCGTCGATCCGATGGCGATCAAGGACATCAGGGTCCTGGAGACCATCAAGGAGGGCCAGAGCGTCTACCGGGCGTGAGGGTTCCCCGCCGAACGTGCGCAGAAGTACGCTCCACCGCGGCGTGTCGGGTACCGACACGCACACTCGCCGTGGAAGGTCAGAGCCCGTCGACGAACAGCTGGTGCACCCGGCGGTCCCCGGTGACCTCGGGATGGAAGGCCGTTGCCAGCGCGCTGCCCTGCCGCACGGCGACAGGATGACCGGCCGCGGTGGCCAGCACCTCCACCAACGGCCCCACCCGCTCGACCCACGGCGCCCGGATGAAGACGGCGTGCACGGGCTCGGCGAGTCCGGCGAAGTCCAGGTCGTCCTCGAACGAATCCACCTGTCGCCCGAAAGCGTTGCGCCGCACCGTCATATCGATGGTGCCCAGCGGTACGGCCTCGCGGCCCTGATTACCGGCATCCAGGATCTCCGACGCCAGCAGGATCATCCCGGCGCACGATCCGTACACCGGCAGCCCACCGGCCAGCGCGGTCCGCAGCGGCTCGAGCAGCTCGAAGACCCGCAGCAGGTGACTGATCGCGGTGGACTCCCCGCCCGGGATCACCAGTCCGTCAACCGAATCCAGTTCGCCGGCGCGGCGCACGGTCACGGCCTCGGCGCCGCACGCATGCAACGCGGCCAGATGTTCGCGGGTGTCGCCCTGCAACGCGAGTACACCGACGCGCGGGGCGTTCACTTCCCCGGGCCCGAGTAGTCCCGCTGATAGCGGGTCAGCCCCTCCTGCATGACGGCCGCGACCATCTCGCCGTACTGGTTGTAGATCTTGCCCTGGGTGAGTGACCGGCCGCCGCACGCCGACGGTGAGGACTGGTCGTAGAGCAGCCACTCGTCGGCCCGGAACGGCCGCATGAACCACAGCGCGTGGTCCAGGGACGCCACCATCAGGTGCTTGCGCTCCTCGATGTGGTTGACCTGCGCCGAACCGAGCAGGGTCAGATCGCTCATGTAGGCCAGCGCGCAGATGTGCAACACGTGGTCGTCGGGCAGCGGATCACGGTGCCTGAACCAGACCTGCTGCTGGGAGGCCTTGCCGGGGGTCAGTTGCAGCTGTTCGCGGGGCACCATCCGGACGTCCCACTCGGCGAACTGGGAGAAACTCGCGTCGTCGAACACCCCGCCCTTCTTGATGAAGCTGGGCACGTCGTCGGGCGCCGGCGCCGGCGGCATCGCGTCCTGGTGCTCGATGCCGCTCTGATCACTCTGGAACGACGCCGACATGCTGAAGATGGTCTTGCCGTGCTGGACCGCGCTGACCCGGCGGGTGCAGAACGACCCGCCGTCGCGGATCCGGTCCACCAGGTACACCGTCGGGGCGCGGGCATCACCGGGACGCAGGAAATAACCGTGCAGCGAATGCACCTGGAACTGCGGTTCGACGGTCCGAACCGCCGAGACCAGTGACTGACCCGCCACGTGCCCGCCGAAAGTCCTTTGCAGGAACCCCGATTCGGGACTGAACACGCCACCGCGGTAGATATTGACCTCGAGCTGTTCCAGATCGAGGATCTCTTCGATGGCCAAGGGTTACCAGCCGCGCGAGGCGAGGCGGTGCGGCTGCGCGATGTCCTCGACGTTGATCCCGACCATGGCCTCACCCAGCCCGCGGGACACCTTGGCCAGCACGTCGGGGTCGTCGTAGAACGTGGTGGCCTTGACGATCGCGGCCGCCCGCTGCGCCGGGTCGCCGGACTTGAAGATCCCCGACCCGACGAACACACCCTCGGCGCCGAGCTGCATCATCATCGCCGCATCTGCCGGGGTGGCGATGCCGCCCGCGGTGAACAGCGTCACCGGCAGCTTGCCGGCCTGCGCCACCTCCGCCACCAGTTCGTAGGGCGCCTGCAGTTCCTTGGCGGCCACGAACAACTCGTCCTCGGACAGCGATGTCAGGCGCCGGATCTCGGCACCGATCTTGCGCATGTGGGTGGTGGCGTTCGAGACGTCACCGGTGCCGGCCTCACCCTTGGAACGGATCATGGCCGCGCCCTCGGTGATGCGCCGCAGCGCTTCGCCCAGGTTGGTGGCGCCGCAGACGAACGGCACGGTGAAACGCCACTTGTCGATGTGGTTCTCGTAGTCAGCCGGGGTGAGCACCTCGGACTCGTCGACGTAGTCCACCCCGAGGCTCTGCAGGATCTGCGCCTCGACGAAATGACCGATGCGGGCCTTGGCCATCACCGGAATGGTGACGGCTTCGATGATGCCCTCGATCATGTCCGGATCGCTCATCCGCGACACCCCGCCCTGGGCGCGGATATCGGCGGGTACGCGTTCGAGCGCCATGACGGCGACGGCCCCGGCTGCCTCGGCGATGCGGGCCTGTTCGGGGGTGACGACGTCCATGATGACGCCGCCCTTGAGCATTTCGGCCATGCCGCGCTTGACGCGCGCGGTTCCGGTCCGGGGGGCCGTCCCGTTGGTCTGGGCGTCCACAGTTATCTCTCCTTGGCTGGTTACCCGCCCATTCTAAGGGTGCGCACCAAACCGATTGTCCAGGCGATCAGCGCACGACCATCACGAATGTGCAGCCATACGCATTTGCGGTGATCGGAATTACATACGGCTGCACGCTCGCGCGAAAGAACAGTGTCAGCGGATGGCCTGCGGCTCCGCGGGGGCCGCCCAGGTCTCCGGGGCGCCCGTCAACCGCTGAGCGGTATCCAGCAGCTCCCCCAGCTGCAGCGGATACACGGTCTGCCCGGCCCGGGCCAGATTCGCGATGTCTGCCGCGTCACACCAGCGGTGCCCGTGGATGTAGCGGCGTTCCAGCGCCGTGCGGCCGGCCTCCGACGGATCGAACCGGGTGGTGCGGTGGACGAAGAAGAACTCGCGGCTGCGCATCACCGACCCGTTGAAGTCGATCATCGCGTCACGCCGCCAGACCGGGCCGAGGAGTTCGTCGGGATGCACCCGCAACCCCGTCTCCTCGGCCAGCTCCCGGACGGCGGCCTGCACCAGCCGCTCCCCGGCCAGCGCCTGACCACCGACGGTGAACCACCACTTGCGTGCCGGCCCGGCGGAATCTTTGGCCGGATCGGATCCGCAGAACAGCAGCACCGCCCCGGTCTCGTCGAGCAGCACCACCCGCGCCGACGTCCGCAGCAGGGGCTCGTCGGTCTCGGTGTCCGGATTCGTCACCCGTTCGGCGATCTCGAAGTACGTCGGCAACGGTGCGTGCCCGCCGAGACGCAGCAATCGGACGATGGGACGCTCCCGCAGGGACAGCGTGTCCCGGACGGCGTCGTTGTGGAACCGCCGGGCCAGCACCACCCGGGCCTCGGCGTCGGCAAGTTCGGCCACCAGCGGGGTGGGCAACCTGGTCATGTCGACCCGCGCCAATGCCGTCGACAGTTCGTTCTCGGCGGTCTCGCGGCCCGCGCGCGGCGAGCGCTCAGCGGCGTCGGCCAGCGCGACGAGACGGCGGCCGACAGCCAGGTCGCCGTAGCTGTCGGCGGCCACCGCGCGGGCCACCACCGCGCGGCGGGCCAGCGCGCTGTCCAGCGCCTGCCAGGACAGGTCGTAACGGACGTGCAGGCGATCCAGCCGGTTGGCGGTGCCGAACGCCCACACCGCGCCCATCGCCAGCACGAAGGCCACCAGCGTGCCCAGGGCGAGCAGCACCGTCAACCCGGCGCTCACGGGACCACCTGGACCTTCACCCCGGCGCCGGCCACCGTCTCGTACACCCGGATGATCTGATCGGCCACCACCGACCAGTCGTAGCGCTGCACGGCCTCGGCGGCCGCGGCGACGTAGCGCTGCCGAGCCGCGGGGTTGTCCAGCACGCCGATCAGCGCGACCGCGAGCGCATCGGAGTCACCGACCGGCACCAGCCGTCCCGCGGCGCCGTCGGCCAGCACCCGGCGGAATGCGTCGAGGTCACTGGCCACCACCGGGGTGCCGGCGGCCATCGCTTCCACGAGCACGATGCCGAAACTCTCGCCGCCCAGATTCGGCGCGCAGTACACGTCGGCGCTGCGCAGCGCCGACGCCTTCTCGGCATCGTCCACCTGACCGAGGAACCGTAGATGACCGGCGAGTTCGCCTGCCGCACTGCGTAATTCGTCCTCGTCGCCACGGCCGACGATCAACACCTCGAGATCCGGGAAGTGCGCGACCAGCGCGGGCAGCGCCCCCAGTAGCACGCTCATGCCCTTGCGGGGCTCGTCGTAGCGGCCCAGGAACAGGACCGACCGTCCCGCGCGCGGATAGCCCGGCAGCGTCGGCGCGGACGCGAATGCCGCGACGTCGACACCGTTGGGGATCTCCACCGCATCCGACCCCAGGGCTTCCATCTGCCAGCGCCGCGCCAGGTCGGAGACGGCGATGCGGCCGACGATCTTCTCGTGGGACGGCCGCAGGATTCCCTGGAAAACACTGAGCGTCAACGACTTCGTGGTCGAGGTGTGGAACGTCGCCACGATCGGACCCTCGGCGGCCTGCAACGCCAGCATCGACAGGCTGGGCGCGTTGGGCTCGTGCAGGTGCAGCACGTCGAAATCGCCCTTCAGCAGCCACTTCTTGACCTTGCGCAGTGTCGCGGGCCCGAACCGCAGCCGCGCCACCGACCCGTTGTACGGGATCGGCACGGCCTTGCCGCCGGACACCACGAAGTCGGGCAGGTGCGCGTGCGCGTCGGCGGAGGCGGGCGCCAGCACGCTGACATGGTGCCCGCGTTCACGCATCACCTCGGCCAGTTGCAGCACGTGTGCCTGGACCCCGCCAGCGACGTCCAGCGAGTAGGGGCACACCATGCCGATACGCATCAGGTCCCCCGGTGCAATCGGGCCCGTTTCTCCGCGCTCAGATCGGCAATCCACTGGGGCTGCAACATGTGCCAGTCCTCGGGGTGCTCGGCGATGGCCCCGGCGAACACGTCCGCGAGCGCCTGCGTGATGACCCCGACGTCACCGGAATCCGTGTCGAGGGCATCGAAGATGTGCACCACACAGTCGGCGCCGTCGTAGTGCACGTGGGCCGGATGCAGCGGCGCCCCGGTCTGCAGCGCCAGTTTGGCCGGGCCGGCCGGCAGCCGGGTGGCTTCGCCGAAGAACTCGACCTCCACGCCGCGTGAGGTCAGGTCGCGGTCCGACATCAGACAAACGATTCCGTTGCCGCGCAACCGATCCGCGAGCACCTCGAACGGTGGCTGGGCGCCGCCGGTGAGCGGGATGATCTCGAAGCCCAGCGACTCCCGGTATTCGACGAAGCGCCGGTAGAGCGACTCCGGCTTCAGCCGCTCGGCGACGGTGGCGAACCGGCCGTAGTGCTGTACCACCCACACGCCCGCCAGGTCCCAGTTCCCGCTGTGCGGCAACGCGATGATGGCGCCGCGACCGGCCGCCTTGGCGTTGGCGAAATGCTCGGCACCGATGAACACCTCATCGAGGCGGCGGGCGACCTCGGGCAGATTCATCGACGGCAGCCGGAACGCTTCCCGCCAGTACCGCGCATAGGACTCCAGCGACGCGCGGATCAGGTCGCCGGGGACATCCCTCGGCGCCACCCCGATCACCCGCGCCAGGTTGCGGCGCAATTGGTCCGGGCCGCCGCCCAGTGAGGCATACCAGGCGCCGGCGTCAAAGGTGTTGCGGGCGACGAATTCCGGCATGGCCCGCACCAGCCGCCAGCCCGTCGCGTAGCCCAGGTCCGAGACCCGGCCGGTCAGCGGCACCCGCAGGCCGCCGAGCGCCGGAACGTTGGGAACCCCGCCGGGCGTGGACATCATTGACATCACTGGCCCTCGGGCACGTCCGGGCGCAACGGGTCGATGGCACCCGGCGAGCACCGGACCGAATGCAGCCGCTGCGCAACGGTGAGCAGGCTCAGCGCCGCCAGGACCCACATCGCCGCGGGCAGCAGCCACGGCAGCGGGAAACCCGGGATGTCGGAGAGGCCGGCGCCGGCCAGCACGAGGATCAGCCGTTCCGGGCGTTCGATCAGGCCACCGTCGCCGCTGAGGCCGTTGGCCTCGGCCCGCGCCTTGATGTAGGAGATCACCTGCGAGGTGACCAGGCAGATCAGGGTCGCGACCGCCAACGTGGCGTCGTGCAGCCCGAACGCGGCCCACCACAGCAGGCCGCAGAAGATCGCCCCGTCGGCGATCCGGTCACAGGTGGCGTCGAGCACTCCGCCGAACTTCGTGCCGTAGCCGCGTTCTCGCGCCATCGCGCCGTCGAGCATGTCGGCGAGCACGAAGAACCAGATCACCAGGAATCCCGCGAACAGCCGGCCCGTCGGGAACAGTGCCAGCGCACCGAGCACCGTTCCGGCCGTTCCCACGATGGTGATGGCGTCCGGAGTCAACCCGGCGCGCAGCGCCACCCGGGCCACCGGCGCCGACAGCTTGGCGTAGGCCGCACGGGTGAGCAGGTAGAAGTTGCTCACGGGAGATCCCGGGCCCACTCCGTGGCCAGCAGTGCGCGGGTGTCGCTGAGCAGTTGCGGGACCACCTTGGTGTCGCCGATCACGGTGATGAAGTTCGCGTCCCCGCTCCAGCGCGGCACGACGTGCATGTGCAGATGTTCGGCCAGCGAGCCGCCGGCGCTGCGACCCAGGTTCAGCCCGACGTTGAAGCCGTCCGGGTTGGACACGCCCTTCATCACCCGGATCGCCTTCTGCGTGAACGCCATCAGCTCGGCGGTCTCGGCCGCGGTCAGGTCCTCGAGTTCGGACACCTGCCGGTAGGGCACCACCATCAGGTGACCCGGGTTGTACGGGTACAGGTTGAGCACGGCGTACACCAGCTCACCGCGGGCCACCACCAGACCGTCCTCGTCGGACAGGTTCGGAATGTCGGTGAACGGCCGCTTGGAGCCGGCCGACCCCCGTTGATCCTCCGTGGGATCGCTTCGGTTCTCCTTGACCTCGCCGATGATGTAGCTCATCCGGTACGGCGTCCACAGCCGCTGCAACCGGTCCCCCGTGTCCTCCGTCACGCCGAGCTCACCTCCATGAGTTCGGCTGTGGGCGTTGCGTTCTGGCGTTGGCCAATCCATTCGGCGATGGCGGCGACGGCCGCGTCCCGCGGCACCCCGTTGATCTGGGTGCGGTCGCCGAACCGGAAGGACACCGCCCCGGCCTCGACGTCCCGGTCACCCGCCAACAGCATGAACGGCACCTTGAGGTTTGTCTGGTTGACGATCTTCTTGGCCATCCGGTCGTCACTGGCATCGACCTCGGCCCGGATCCCGGCCGAACGCAGTTGCGCGGCAACATCTTCCAGATACGGAACATGCCCGTCGGCGACCGGGATACCGACCACCTGTACCGGCGCCAGCCACGCCGGGAACGCCCCGGCGTAGTGCTCGGTGAGCACGCCGATGAACCGCTCGATCGAACCGAACAACGCACGGTGGATCAGCACCGGGCGCTGCCGGGTGCCATCGGGCGCGGTGTACTCCAGCTCGAACCGGTCGGGCATGTTGAAGTCGAGCTGGATGGTCGACATCTGCCAGTTCCGGCCCAGGGCGTCCTTGACCTGGACGGAGATCTTGGGCCCGTAGAACGCCGCCCCGCCCGGATCCGGAACCAGTTGCAGGCCAGAAGATTCCGCCACCTCGCGTAGCGTCTCGGTGGCCTCCTCCCACAGCTCGTCGGAGCCGACGTACTTCTCGGGGTCCTTGGTGGACAACTCCAGGTAGTAGTCGTCGAGGCCGTAGTCGGACAACAGGTCGAGGACGAACTGCAGCAGCGAGGTCAGCTCGTCGCGCATCTGCTCGCGCGTGGTGTAGATGTGCGAGTCGTCCTGGGTCATCCCGCGCACCCGGGTCAGGCCGTGGATCACGCCCGACTTCTCGTAGCGGTACACCGAGCCGAATTCGAAGAGCCGCAAGGGCAATTCGCGGTAGGACCGGCCACGGGAACGGTAGATCAGATGATGCATGGGGCAGTTCATCGGCTTGAGGTAGTAGTTCTGCCCCGGCTTGCGCAGCGCGCCGTCGTCGGTGTACTCGGCGTCGATGTGCATCGGCGGGAACATGCCGTCGGCGTACCACTCCAGGTGCCCGGAGGTGACGTACAGCTGTTCCTTCGTGATGTGCGGGGTGTTGACGAACTGGTAGCCCGCCTCGACGTGCTTGCGCCGCGAGTAGTCCTCGAGCTCCTTGCGCAGGATCCCACCGCGCGGATGGAAAACCGGTAGGCCCGAACCCAATTCGTCGGGAAAGCTGAACAGGTCCAGTTCGACACCGAGCTTGCGGTGGTCGCGGCGCAGGGCCTCCTCGATCAGCTCGAGGTGCCGGTCCAGGGCCTCCTGCGACTCCCACGCGGTGCCGTAGATGCGTTGCAGGCTCGCGTTGTTCTGGTCACCGCGCCAATACGCCGCCGACGAACGGGTCAGCTTGAACGCCGGGATGTACTTGGTGGTCGGAATGTGCGGACCCCGGCAGAGATCGCCCCAGATACGTTCGCGGGTCCGGGGATTGAGGTTGTCGTAGGCGGTCAGCTCGTCGCCGCCCACTTCCATCACATCCGGGTCGCCGGACTTGTCGTCGATGAGTTCGAGCTTGAACGGTTCGGTCGCCAACTCCACGCGCGCCTGTTCCACGGACTCGAACACCCGGCGGTCGAAGAGCTGACCGTCCTTGACGATCTTGGCCATCCGCTTCTCGAGCTTCTCGAGATCCTCCGGCGTGAACGGCTCGGCGACGGAGAAGTCGTAGTAGAAGCCATCGGTGATCGGCGGGCCGATACCGAGCTTGGCGGCCGGGAAGAGCTCCTGCACGGCCTGCGCGAGCACGTGGGCGGCGCTGTGCCGGATGACACTGCGCCCCTCCTCGGTGTCGGCGGACACGGGACGCACCTCGGTGTCGGCGGCCGCCACCCAGCTCAGGTCGCGCAGCTTGCCGTCCGGGTCGGCCACCACGACGACAGCGTTCGACTCCCCGCGCCCGGGCAGGCCCGCTTCGCGAACCGCCGCACCCGCCGTGGTGCCCGCGGGGACCCTGATCAGGGCGCGCGGCGATCGCAAGCCCGGCGTAGCCGGATGCTGCGGGTCGCCGCCGTCATGCCCGGATGCGGGCTGTGCGGCGGTGGTCATCGGGATTCTCCTCGAACGGGCAGGTGCTTGGTCGCGACCATGCTATCGGGGTGGGCGGTCAGGACCCGAGACCGATCGGGCTTTGCAGCCAGGGCCGGTCGACACCCACCCAACCGGCCATCAGGTCCATCGCGCCGATCATCCACAGCGTGCCGAGCACCACCACCGTCGTCAGCACCATGCCGGCGCCGCGCAGCCACGGCGACTGCCGACCGAACCACTCCATGAAACCGTCGTAGCGGCCCTTCACGAACCGCAGGGTGTGATGGGCCCAGGCGAACTCGCTGGCCAGGATGGCCAGGCCGATGAACACGATGGCCCAGCCCGGACCCGGATAGGGAATGGCGACGATGCCGCCGGCCAGCACGACGGCACCGGTGATGCCGACCATCGTCCGGTACACCAGATTGGTGGTGCGCCGGCTGCGCAGGCGCTCCCGCCACCGGGTCAGCCGGCGCTTCACGGCTGACCCGGTTTGAGCTTGACGAACAGGGCGTGCGCCTCGGTGAGCAGGGTGTCGCCGTCCCAGATACTTCCCTGCACCGTGATCTTGCGGCCCTCCTCGCCGGTCAGCTCGCCGGTGACGCGCAGGGTCTTCTCGATGGGCACGATCGCGCGGTAGTCGATGTGCAGGAATGCCGTGCGCTGCGCGCGCTGTCCCGACAGGACGAAGGCGCTGTAGCCCAGCAGCGAGTCGAAGAACAACCCGATGGCCCCGCCGTGTACGGCGCCGTTGCGGCCCAGGTGGAAGCGGGCGAATCGGACGGTGCCCTCGATCCGGTCATCGGGGGTGCGGGCCAGGTCGGACGGCACGCCCAGCACGTTGCCGCGGTTGGGCAGATCGAAGCGCCGGCCGGACGGCGAATGCCATTCGTCGGCGTCGTAGGGGGCCAGCAGTGTGCCGACCTTCTCCAGCAGATCGGCGGCCTCGGTGATCACCCTGTCGGGGGCGTCGACGGCCCGCGCGTGGTCCTGCAGCTCGCGCACCGCCGCGATGAACCGCCCGTAATCGGGGCCGCCCTTGCTGGTCGGTTCGACCGGGTTGAAGCCGCCGCCGCGGTGAGTACTGCTCACCACGACACCGTAGCGGCTGTGCCAGACTGCGATTTCGGTGCGGTGACCGTCGCCTGACGACGGCGGATGCACCGAAATCGCCTGAAGGAGGAGAGTGCTCGGCGAAATCACGGCGCTGGCGATGGTGGTCGCGCTCTCACCGTTCACAGTGCTGCCCGCGATCGCACTGGTGGTGCACAGCGACCGGCCCCGCGCCACCGGACTGGCGTTCATCAGCGGCTGGCTGGTGGCCAAGGCCGCCATCACCACGCTGTTCGTCGGGGTACCGCGCCTGATGGGCGGACTGCAGGCCACCCCGCCGCACTGGACGGCCTGGCTGCGGGTGGCGGCCGGGGTGGCGTTCATCCTGGCCGCGCTCTGGTACTGGCGCCGGCCCGGCGCGGCCGCAGCGGAGGCGACCTGGGTCGATCGACTCGAGCACATCACGCCGGCGGCCGCCGCCTTCGTCGGCGTGGCGCTGACCTTCCTGAATCCAAAGCTGGTGTTCGCTTGCGCCGCAGCAGGATTCGCGATCGGATCGGCCAACCTGGGCGCGCCGGCGACCGGCGCGGCGATCGCCTACTTCACCCTGCTGGGCGGGTCGACGGCGGTGCTGCCGATCCTGGCGTACATGATCTGGTCGCACCGGGTGGACGCGGTCCTGGCCCGGTTCGCCGACTGGGTGCGCCGTCACCAGGTGGCCATCACCGTCGCCGTACTGCTCCTGCTCGGCGTCGCGCTGTTGACGAACGGATTGCGCGCACTGTGATCGGAATGTCCCTGGCGGATCTCGAGGGCCGTCCGCTGACCTATTCGGAGGTCGGCGCGACGGCCGACGACCCACTGCCGCCGGGCTACCACCACGTCCGCGTCAGCGCGCGCATCGGAACGGGCCGCGAGCGCTTCGAGGAGGCCGCCGAGCGCGTCATGCGCTACGGCATGCTGCGCGGCGCCGGTGTCCGCGTCGACGCGACCACCGAGGTCGCGCGGGTGGGCACCCTGGTGCTCGGCCGACTCGGGCCGATCCCGGCGCCGTGCCGGGTGGTCTACACCGTCGACGAGCCCGACCAACGTGGCTTTGCCTACGGCACCCTGCCCGGGCACGCCGAGTCCGGCGAGGAACGGTTCGCGGTGCGTTACGACCCCGCCGACGGGTCGGTGCACGCCGAGGTGGTGGCGTTCTCCCGGCATGCGACCTGGTGGAGTCGGCTCGGCAGCCCGGTGACCGCGTTTGTCCAGCGTGTCGTCACGAAGCGATACCTGCACGCGGTCTAGATTCGCGCTGTGGCGCCCCGACTGTCGCTGACCCGAGCCCGCTCGGTGCTGCGCGCCGAGGTCGCCTCGATCCGGCGCCACGATCCCGACGTCGACGCCGGTGAGATCGCCGGATTCACGCTGCCCCTGCTGCTGCGGGTGGTCGGCGTGGGCGCGATCGGCGTGGTGCCACTACTAGTGGTGCGCAACGGGTCCGACGACAACGCCGAACTGATCCCGATCCTCGGCTCGTTGGCGCTGGTGCTGATCTGCGCGGCGGTGGTGTCGTGGTTGCTGTCGGTGGTGATCTCGGGGCTGGTGGTGATGGTGCTCTATCAGACCCGGCCGGCGGCGTCGTCGAAGCTGGTCACCCGCATCCTTACCGAATCGTTCATGCGGGTCGACGACATCGTCTCGGCGTTGATGCTGCTGGCCCTGCTCGCCGGGCTGGTGTCGCTGGCGTTCGGCCTGCCGATCCGCTCGGGTGACGAGCAGGCCAACCCGGTGATCGACGATCTGCTGACGGCGCAGGTCGGCGTGTTCATCGTGACGCTGGGCATCATGTTCATCGGCGAGTCGATCCGCTCGGCCGCCGACATCGTCGACGACCAGTCCCTGCTGTTGGCCTGGCCGTGGGCACTGCTGATCGGTTGTGCCAGTTGGGTACTGGCCACTGTCGCCGGGCCGTTCGAGGCCACCCGGATGCTGACGCTGCTGCTGCACGACTGGCTGCCGGCCTACGTCGACGGCACGTCCCGCGACGAGGTGATCCGCGGGCTGGTGCCGCCCGGCGCACGGTGGTGGGTGGCCTTCGGCGCGCTGCCGGTGATCACCCTGATCTGGGCGTACCAGGCCTGGCGGCACGAGGGCTTCAGCTACCTTCGCGGTTTCGTCCAGGACGAGAAGCCCGCGACCGATTAGCTCACTTCCGCCCTGGCCCACCGGTAGTCGGCCTTGCCGGACGGCGAGCGCAGCACCCGATCCCGGAACAACACATCCTTGGGCAGCTTGTAGCGCGCGATGTGCCGTCCCGCCTCGGCGATGATCGACGCCGCGACCTCCGGGCCGGCCGCGGTGCCCTCGGCCAGCTGGACCAGTGCCACCACCTCGCTGCCCCACCGGGCGCTGGGCCGCCCGACCACCACCACGTCGTAGACCGCGGGATGGTGGCCGACGGCGGCCTCGACCTCCTCGGCGAAGATCTTCTCGCCACCGGAGTTGATGGTCACCGAGTCCCGGCCCAGCAGTTCGATGCTGCCGTCGGCATCCCAGCGGGCGCGGTCCCCCGGGATCGAGTGTCGGACGCCGTCGACCAGCGGGAAGGTCCGCGCGCTCTTGTCGGGGTCGTCGAGGTAGCCCAGCGGTACCAGGCCCCGCTGCGCCAGCCAGCCGATCTCGTCGTCACCCGGCGCCAGGATGCGGGTCATGGTGGCATCGACGACGACGGCGCCGGGGTTGGGCGCGAACCGGCCCGTACCGGAGCCGCCCGCGGTGGAGATCTGACCCATCTGCGACCCGGTCTCCGAGGATCCCCCGGCGTCGAGGATGCGCAGCTGCGGCAGCGCGGCCAGGAGTCGCTGCTTGACGCCGGCGCTGAACAGCGCCCCGCCGCTGCCGATGGTCTGCAACCCACTGAGATCCCAGCGCCCCGGATTGGCCTCCAGCGCATCGGCCAGCGGGCGGGCGAACGCGTCACCCACGATCAGGATCATCGCCACCCGCTCCCGGGCCGCCAGTTCCCAGATATCGATGGGATCGAAATGGCTTGTGACAGAGGACATCACGCACGGACGCCCGGCGAGGATGCAGCTGAACGCCGACCACTGCGCGGCGCCGTGCATCAGCGGTGCGCACGTCAGCGACCCCGCGCCGCCCAATTTCGCGCGGGCCACGATCTGCTCGAGGCTGGTCATCTGATCGGTGCTGCCGAACAACCGACCGCCCATGGCGTTGAGATAGATATCGTTCTGGCGCCACAGCACCCCCTTGGGCATCCCGGTCGTGCCGCCGGTGTAGAGGATGTAGAGATCATCCGGCGACAACGCCAGGTCCAACGGCTCGGGCGAGGCAACCGACCTGAGCAGGTTCTCGTACCGCAGCGCACCCGGGAGCGGCGGCACCCCGGATCCGTCGTCGACGTGGATGAGGTGCATGTCGGGTGCCGGGCCCAGCGCCTCGGCCAGCGTCGGACCGAACTGCGCGTCGTACATCACCGCAGACGCCCCGGCATTGTCCAGCACGTAGGCCAGTTCCTCGGCGACGTAGCGGTAGTTGACGTTGAACGGGGCCACCCGGGCCTTGTAGGCGCCGATCATGCCTTCCAGATACGGGTTGCCGTTGGTCATGTAGAGCGCGAGGTGGCTCTGCCCGGACTGGTGCCCGGCCAGCGCGGCGCGTTCGGTGTGCGCGCCCAGCCCCCAGTCCCGCAGCACCCGGGCGAGCCGGTTGGTCCGGTCGTCGACCTGCCGGTAGGTGAAGTGGCGCCGCCCGGCCACGATGCAGTCGGCGTCGGGCACGGCGGCGGCCACCGCGGCGAAAATCTCGGCCAGGTTGAACTCCACCCGGCCACGCTACGTCAGTCGACGTTCAGACCGAGAGCGCCTCGATACGCGCCGGGACGTGCTTGTGCCATGGGGTACCGGCGAATTCGTCCCGCCAGTCCGAGGAGGTGAGCGTGTTGGGGGCAACCCCCGGAACCAGCGTCGCGCCGTCGACGTCGCGGTAGTCCAGGCCGTATCCGTTGGGCAGCGCCGCGTGGCCGGCCTGCATGGCGTCGCTGACCTCGACGGTGGCCTCCACGCTGCCGGCCCGGGTGGTGATCCGCGCCCGACCGCCGTCCACCAGGCCCAGCGTCTGCGCATCGTCGACACTGACCCGCAGGGCACCGTCGGCGTCCCGTTTGCGCCAGCTCGGATCGCGGAAGATGTCGTTGGCGGTGTAGGCCCGGCGTTCCCCGGCGGCCAGCACGATGGGGAATTCGGCGGTGGTCAGCTGGGCCGCCGTATCGGGCAGCGCTCGGACGGCGTCGATCATCTCGGGCAGGTCCAGGTGGATCTTGTGATCCTGATGGCCGATCAACGCGAAATCGTCCGGATAGTCGTGCACGGTGAACGTGACTCCGGACGGGCTGGCCAGGATGGCCTCGAACAGCGCATTGCCGCTGGCGTGGCCGGCCCGGGTGACGGCCTCGGGATAGGTCAGGAACGCCTTCTGGGCCAGGCCCCACAGCGCCGCAGCGCCGGCCAGCCCGTCGGGCAATGTCGGGCCGAGCGTCTCGTAGAGCACGTATGGCAGCGTCTTGGCGATCATCGGGCTGGTGGCCGCCGAGGTGAAGAATTGTTCGGCGTAGGCGTCGAGTCCCTCGGCGGCGGCCCGGCGCAACGGGGCCAGGTCGGCCTCGTCGACGACGCCCAGTGCGCGGACCAGCCGGGACCAGATCTCGGGTTCGGCCAACGTGCCCTCGACCGGCTCGAACAGCGGGTGCCGCAGCTGAAAGGTGTTGTGCGGGAACTCCAGATTGAAGAACGTCGCCTCGGGCTTCTCGAACTGAGAGGCGGCGGGCAGCACGTAGTGCGCCAGCCGCGCGGTCTCCGTCATCGCGACGTCGACCACCACCAGCAGCTCGAGTTGCTCGAACGCCGCCCGGCAGGCGGCCGAATCCGCCAGTGAGTGCGCCGGATTGCTGCTCTCGACGATCATCGCCCGGAACCGGTCCGGGTGGTCGGTCGCGATCTCCTGCGGGACGGCATTGCCGGGGATCAGCCCGGAGATGATCGGCGCGCCGGTGACCGGGGTGCGCCCGACGCCGCCGGTGTAGCGCATCAACGGCGCGAATGCCGAATGCAGATGCTGCGCACCACGTTTGGCGAAGTTGCCGGTGAGGATCCACAGCAGCTTGTTCAGATAGGAACACACCGTGCTGTTGGGTGCCTGCTGCACGCCGAGATCCTCGAACACGGCCACGCTGTCCGCGCCGGCGATCCGGCGCGCGGCACGGCGCAGCAGGTCGGCGTCGACACCGCACCGGATCGCGTAGTCGTCGACCGGCACCTGTGCCAGCACCTGCCGCACGGTGTCGGCGCCCGTCACATGCTGGGCCAAAAATGTTTCATCGCAAAGGTTTTCCTGCACCAGCACGGCGGCCAGGGCGGCCAGGCACCAGGCATCGGTACCGGGCCGCACGCGCAGGTGGAAGTCGGCCATCTTCGCGGTGTCGGTGATCACGGGGTCGATCACGAGCATCGAGCGGGCCGGGTCGCGGGCGATCTCGTTGAGCACGGTGCGGGCCCGCGGGAAGCTCTGCGACATCCATGGGTTCTTGCCGACGAACACCGAAACCTCGGCGTGCTCGAACTCGCCACGGGTGTGCCCGGCGTAAAGGTGGGCGTCGACCCAGGCCTCGCCCGTCTTCTCCTGGGCGAGTGCGCTGGACCGGTAGCGGGACCCGATGACCTTGAGGAATGCGCCGCTGTAGGCGCCGCCGAGATGGTTGCCCTGGCCGCCGCCGCCGTAATAGAAGATCTTGTCGCCGCCGTGCGCGTCGCGGATCGCCGCGAGGCCCTCGGCGATCTCGGCGATCGCGGTGTCCCAGTCGATCTCCTCATAGGTGCCGTCCGGGCGCCGGCGCATCGGGCTGGTCAGCCGGGTCCGGTTGTTCTGATAGTGGTCCAGCCGCAAGGCCTTGTTGCAGGTGTAGCCGCGGGTGCCGGGATGATTCTTGTCGCCGCGGATCCGGGCCAGTGTGCGGTCCTCGGTCTGGACGACGATGCCGCAATTGCATTCGCAGAGGATGCAGGCCGTGGGCTGCCAGTCATCGGTCATCCTACGTACACTAATCGGTTTACTTCGATGCGGTCAACGGCGCGTGGTCTACATTCGGCCCATGGGACCCGACCTGTTCTCCATCGCCGGCAAGACCGCCCTGATCACCGGCGGCACCAGCGGCATCGGCCTGATGATCGCCGAGGGCTACCTGCGTGCCGGCGCGCGGATCATCGTCTCGTCGCGCAAGGCCGACGCGTGTGCCGCGACCCGAGAGGCGTTGACCGAGTTCGGCGAGGTGCACGCCATCCCCGCCGACGTCAGCCGCGAGGACCAGTGCGCCGAACTGATCGACGCCGTCGGCACACACACCGACCGGCTCGACATCCTGGTCAACAACGCCGGAGCGACCTGGGGAGCACCGTTCGACGACTTTCCCGCGGCGGCGTTCGACAAGGTGCTCACCCTGAACGTCAAGGCGCCGTTCCTGCTGACCCAGCTGGCCCGCCCGCTGCTGGAGGCCGCCTCCACCGCCGACGACCCGGCCCGCGTCATCAACATCGGCTCGATCGATGGCATCGTGGTACCCCGCATGGGCACCTACTCCTACTCGTCGTCGAAGGCCGCGGTGCACCAGCTGACCCGGCACATGGCCCACGCGCTGGCACCCACGATCCTGGTGAATGCCATTGCGCCCGGGCCCTTTCCGTCCAAGATGATGGCTGCCACGCTGGACGCCGTCGGCGACCGGCTGGCAGCCGGCACCCCGGTCGGACGGCTGGGCCGCGGTGAGGACATGGCCGGCGCGGCGATCTATCTGGCCTCGCGCGCGGCCAACTACGTGACCGGCGCCGTGATCCCCGTCGACGGCGGGCTGAGCACCACGGTGGGCCTGAGCATCTGATTCGGTTGCGCTCCAACGGTGTTCCGGCGGGGCTGGTTAGAATCGCCGCCATGGCCAAGCCCACTGAGAACCCGACCTCCCCCGCCGCCAGAACCCGGGGCGGACTGGTCGCCCCGGTCGCCCTCGCGGTGGCACTCGTCGGCACCGGTCTGGCCGGCGTGGCGCTGCACCGCTCCGGGGCACCCGACAGCGCGGCGCGCAGCACCGCCACCACCGCTCCGGCTCCCGCCGCCGACGCGGCCGCCGCGAAGGCCCGTGCCTGCGCGGCGTTCAAGACCGTGCGGGATGCGGTGACGAGGCAGACCCACGCCGACCTGGGCAACAACCCGGTTGCCGTGCAGGCGGTCTCCGCCAACGCCCGCCTGGCGATGATCGGTGGCGCCGACTACCTGCTGAGCCTGACCGATCCGGCAGTACCCGCCGATCTCACCGCCACCATCCACACGTTCACCGACGGACTGCGGGCGATCGCCATGAACCTGCTCGCCGGTGTCGGCGACGACGACAACGCCCAGACCGGCCGACTCCGCGACACCCAGGCCGCGGGCGACCACATCACCGAACTCTGCAAATAGCACTCCGCCGGCAATTCATTCAAACCGATTCAAATTGCCGTTCGCCCATTCTTCACATACCGTGAACACTCGAATAACGGTCATCGGTCCACCACCACGAAAAGGCCGGATAACCGGCTCCAACAGGCCTATTCCCCGGGCACTGGGCAGCAAATACTGTGCTACGTTTCTGATGCCAAATGGCCCAATTCTTTTCAGGGGAAGGTATTCACGTGTCCAAACACCGCAAATTCCCGGATCGCGCGCCACATCTGCGCGTCGGCATCGCGGGCGCCGCACTGTTCGGGAGCGGCCTGTTCGTCGCACTCACGGAGGCCACGACGGCATCCGCGGCACCCGCCGAATCCAGCCCCGGCTGCGTCACCGATGCGCTCGGCGCCTGCACGACCGGCGATCTGTTCGGTGCGGGTGCGGCCGCCGCACCGGCCGTTCGGTTGGCGGCCGACGAACCGTTCAACATCTTCTTCGGCAACGGCACGGCCGCCCACCCCGACGCGGGCTGGTTCGGCGGCAACGGCTTCAGCTATGACGCCACCACCTGCGCCAGCACCTGCAAGGGCGGCAACGCCGGCCTGTTCGGCAACGGCGGCAACGGCTGGGGCGGCGGCGACGGCGGCAACGCCAGCCTCTACGGCAACGGCGGCGCCGGCGGTGCCGGCACGGCGGCGCATCCCGACGGCGGCAACGGCGGCAAGGGCGGCGACTGGGGCGGCACCAGCAGCACCGGCACCCTGGCCGGCACCGGTGGCGCCGGCGGCGCGGGCTACAGCGTGACCGCGGCCTCCCCGGCCGGGGCCACCGCCGGCAATGGCGGCGACGGCGGTAGCGCCGGGCTGAACGCCGGTTCCGGCGGGGCCGGCGGCGCCGGCGGCAATAGCTCCACCGGCAATGCCGGCAACGGCGGCAACGGCGGCAACGGCGCCCAACTGCCCACATTGGCCCAGGGTGGCGGTGGTGGCGGCGGCGCGGGCGGTTCGTCCACCGCGGCCGGCGGCAAGGGCGGCAACGGCGGTGACGGCGGCAACGGGGGCCTGACCGGTTCCGCCAACGGTGGCGCCGGTGGCGCGGGCGGATCCGGTGGCGCCGGTGGCGCCGGCGGTGAAGGCGGCGACGGCGGCAACTCGGGCACCTTCGGCGGCAACGGCGGAAACGCGGGCGCCGGTGGCGCCGGCGGGACCAACGCTGCGGGTGCCGGCGGCGCGGGCGGCAACGGTGGCGAGGGCGGCAACGGCGGCCTGTTCGGCGGCGGCAGCGGCGCCGGCGGTGCCGGTGGCCTCGGCGGCGATGGTTCGACCAGCGGCGGCAAGGGCGGCTCGGGCGGATCCGGCGGCTCGGGCGGCGCACTGGGTGGCGGCGGCGGCACCGGTGGAGCCGGTGGCGCGGGCGCGACCACCGGGGCCGGTGGCGGCACCGGTGGCGACGGCGGCAACGGCTCGCAGATCGGCGGCAAGGGCGGCAACGGCGGCAAGGGTGGCAACGGCACCGCACCCGGTACCGGTGGCAACGGCGGCAAGGGCGGCAACGGCGGCTTCGGCTCCGGCTCGACCGGCGGCACCGGTTCCGCGGGCTCCGGCACGACCGGCGGCGCCGGCGGCACCGGTGGCGCCGCGGGCGGTTTCTGACCCGCTGCCGATATCAGGACGGAGGGGTTGCCCGGAATATCCGGGCAGCCCCTCCGTTTGCTTTCCCGAATGGCTCCGTTATTTCGATGGCGTCGGCGTCGACGCACAAATTCGTCCACCCGCCCGAGCGGGTGGACGAATTTGAATTGAATGCGACGCTATCCGGTCGGCGGAATCAATGGTTGCGGGACGGCGGGCGGAATTGCCGGATCAATTTCCGGCGGGGGCGGGGGCAGCACGAGGCCGGGCAGCGCGCCGGGAATGTCCGGCAGGTTCTGCACCGGACCGGCCGGCAGCACCGTGCCCACCGGCGGGGCCGTCCCCGGCAGCGGCTGGCTGAGGTCGCCGATCGGCATCCGGCCCAGCGCGCCGTGCAGGATTGCGTGCTGGCCCTTCATCGCCTCGACCCTCGCGAAGGGGCCCGGATCCGTCGCCGGCGCCAGCTGATACGGCGAGACCTGGTCCGGCACCCGTTCCGGCGTCGGCACCCGGTAGTTCAGCGGATTGAGGAACTGACCGGCGTTCAGCACGTTGACATCCGGCGCTACCGCGGGCCCCGCCCCCGGCAGCGACGGAGACTGGTACTGACCCAGCAGGAAATCGGTGATGCCGATCGGCGTCGCGCCACTGGTGGCACCCAACGGGCCCAGTGCCAATGGCGCCGGTGCCGGCGGTGGACCGGCGACGACGGGCGCCCCCGGCTCCACCGGTACGGCCGGATCGACCGGCGGCGCCGCGGGGTCGGCCGACGCGGTTGCCGCCAGACAGAGTGCTGTCCCGACGGCGACCACGCCGAACGCGGCGGCTGCGCGAATCTCCGAACCCGGTCGGAATGCTATGCGGGGCAGCATCTTCGCTCAGAAGACCTTCGCGACGCCGTAGTAGGCGACGATGTCGTCCGCGTCGGTGCCGGAGCTGGTCAGCACCGCGTAGGAGCGCAACGACGATGCGCCGACGCAGTTGTCGACCTTGATGTGCACGTCCTTCACGGTCACCCGGGTCGCGTCACCCTTGAACGACTTCTTGTCCACCGCGACGTTGGTGATGGTGCCCGGCCGGGGCTCGACCTCGATCTGGCCCTGGATCGGAACCGTCAGCGAGCCCAGGCCGACGGGGGCCGCGGCGGTCGGGTTGAGGCTCAGGGAACCGGCTCCGATACCGATCGAGCCGTTGAGCTTGATCTTGTCCATCTCGATGCCGCAGCCGATCTGGTAGCCGACCTCGAGGGTGCCGCCCTTGACCTCGCCCATGCCCGAACCGGTGAACGTCCCCCCGACGAGCCACTCCCGCGAGGACAACGAGGTGGTCAGCGGCGCGACGGGCAGCTGGGTCTCGTTCTTGGCCGCGACGGTCAGGGTGCGGCCGTCGGGGGTGTGTGCGATACCCGGGACCTCCGAGGCCACCACGCCGGTGTCGACCGGCGGTGGCGGCGGCGCCGCGTCCGCGGCAGGAACGGCGGGTGCGGCGGCGGGGTCGGCCGGCGCAGGGTCGGCGAACGCGGTGGGTGCGGCGCTCAGCGGTGCGAGCACGCACACGGCGGCCAGGGTGGCGAATCGATGCATCATGTCGTACGAAGACCTTTCGAGTCTCGGGGAACGTGTGGGCGTAACCGGTCCGCAGCGTCCGGCTCAGACGGCCTTGGTGACGCCGAGGTAGGTGACCACGTCGTCGGTGTTGTCGGTGGAGCTGGTCAACGTCGCGTACGACCGGATGAAGGACTGACCGGCGCAGCCGTCGATCTTGATGCGGAATCCGGTGATCGAGACCCGCGGGTTGGTGCCCTTGAAGGACTTCTTGCCCACCGGGACGATGTTCACGGTGCCGGGCTTCAGCGCGATCTTGATCTGCTGGCTCAGCGACGGGGACAGCGTCACCGGGAAGATCGAACCGTTGATGATCGGAATGCCGATACCGGGAGTGATGCCGGCCGAGGTGATCGACTCGATGTCGTCCTGCGTGATGCCGCAACCGATCTGGTATCCGGCCTCGAGGGTCCCGCCGGCGAGCTTGGTGCTGCCCTTGCCGGTGACGCCGCCGATGAAGGTTCCGTCCACCAGGTACTCACGGGAGGTCGGAGCGCCGGTGAGGGAAGCGACGGGCTCCATCGACTCGTCCTTGCCGGACACGATCACCTGCCAACCGTCCGGGGTGGTCAGCACGCCGGGGGCTGCTGACGGAACCGGGCCGGCGGGACCACCGGGGACCGGCGGAGCAGCCGCGTCCGGCGCGGGCGGGGCCGCGTTCGCGACCGGAACGACGGCGGGGTCGGCCGGCGGATCAGCCAGCGCAATCGGCGACGACCCCAGCACTGGGAGCAACACGCATACAGAAGCCACGGTGGCAATACGATGCAACATGGAAGGGGTTGTGCCTCTCGTTGTTGTGACCCCGGCGGGATCTGTCCCGTCGAACTATTGAGGGACCGGGTGTCCAAACGGTAAACGCAGCAACAACTTTGGCGGCGAATTGTTATCAGGGTGATTCTTGGGGCGGGTATCCTTCGCGCAACGCGGGCGCACAGCGGTTTGGCGGGATTCAATCTCTTCCGCATTCGCCGAGCCTCCGATAAGCTGTCCGGCCCGGTGCTGGCCAATGGTGATTTATTCAGTCGGAGTTCAACTTTCGGCAACCCAACTGACCTGTTGATTCAAGGTTCCGGTGCGAGTTTCGAGCGACCTGCGTGTCGCGAACACCGGTAGAGTCCTGCCACTGCGGCCGTTCTGGCTGGTGATCGAGTGAATGAGAGGGATCGGATGAACCCCATCGTCATGCGTCGGATGATCGCGTCGTCGGTCATGTCGGCCGGTGTGATGCTTCTCACCGCCACCGGCGCGGGCGCCGAGCCCGATGTCGCCCCCGCTCCTGCACCACCCGGCCCCAGCGCGGACACGACCATCGTCGCGGCGGATCCGGCGGCCCCGGTCGATACCGACAGCCCGTCCTCCGTTGCCTGCAAACAGTTCTCGGCCGCGCTGAGTTATGCGGCCACCAACTACGAGGACTTCGCCTACGCCACCGCCGGCGGCGGTAACTATGTCGACTACGGCAACCCCGAGGTGCAGAACTCCAACGTCGTGGGCCGCACCGCACTGCGCGAGGCCGCGTCCACCGCGTGGGGCGCCGCGGCGACACCCGGGCTGGCCGGCGACATCTCGGCACCCATGCAGTCCTGGTCGCTGCGGGCCACCAAACTGCTCCTGGTGATGGGAGTGCACGGCGGCGGGAACACCCTCAATGACACCGCGGACGGGATGAACACCGACGCGCACAACGCGCAGATGGCCTGCGCGCTGGCCGGCACGCCGGCCTGAGTCCGCTTCAGCCGCAGTCGATCTCCGCGATCGCCTGGGCGGTTTGCAGATCTCCGTACGCCATCGAATAACGTTGCGCCAGGGCCAGGGCGATGTCGGGTCGCTGCCACAACTCCCCCGCGCTGGCGGTCGCCAGCCAGGTGCACAGCCCGTGCGCCACCGATGCCCGGTAGCGCAGCCGGATCTCGTCCAGGTCCGGCAGTTCGGCCGCCGGCAAACCGAGTGCGTCGCGGTACTCCACGAGCAGCGCATCCTCGTGCACGCGACGGTCCGCGGTGGTCAGCGCGCCCTGCAGGAAATAGCCGAGGTCCAGTGACCAGTTGCCGCGCCGCAGCACCTGCCAGTCCAGGAATCCGACCTCGCCGTCGGGCAACAGGTAGGTGTTGCCAATGTGCGGATCGCCGTGCAACAGCGTCTGCGGGGCCCGGATCAGACTCCGGATGTAGGGCTTCCAGATGTCGTCGACCAGTTGGTCGATGGTCAGTGCGAGCACTTCGGCCGGGGTGTCCGCCGAGAGCCTTTCCTGGGCCGCCGGCAACGGTGCGTACTGCATTCCGTCCCATGGCAGGAACGGCTCGACCCAGTCGAGCTCCGGGCTACTGGAAAGCCTTTCACCCCAGTACTTTCCATGCATGCGGGCCAATCCCCGAACCGCACTGGCAGCCTGTTGCGGCGTGAGCGGGCGGGTGGCGTCCCGCGGATCGGCACCGCGAGCCGTCAGGTCCTCCATCACGATGACGAAGTCCTCGGCGGCCTCGTCGATGGCCGTCGCGTAGACCACCGGATGCTCGAGAGGCAGCTCGATCCCGGCGGCGAACAGCCGGGGCTCATGGAACAGGCCGCTGGTCATCTTGATCAGTTCGCGGTGGTCGGGATCAACGCCCTTGACGAAAGCCGTTGCCGGACCGGTTCCTTCGGCATAGGTGAGCGCCAACCGGCCGCGGCGGTTGGTGCCGTCGTCGCGCATCTGCACCGTCACCGCGTCGATGACCACCCCGGCCCGGCCGGCCGACAGGGCGGCCGTCATCCACTCCGGAGTGATGTCGTCCCAGGTGGCGGGAGGTGCGAGCGACGGTGAGGGCTGGGTCACGATCGTGAGCCTAGCGTGGCGTTTCCCACAGTCGGCGACGCACCTACTCCTATACTCGGACCACGCCGAGCCGACGGGAGACACTGATGTCCGATGCCGACGGGCACCTGATGGGCATCGCTCTGCAGTGCGTCCTGCGGGTCGTGTTGGTGATCTTCATCGCGATCACGCTGCTCCTCGAGCCACCCAACGCCCAACGGTGGGTTTGCCTGGCGGTGCTGGCCGTCTACGCGGTGGCGGTGACGGTCTGGTGCAGCGTGGCGCTGCACCCTCGGTCACGGGCCGGTGTCAGCAGGGGGCGCGCCCTGGCCCTGCTGATGCTGGGGGCGGATCTGACTGTGGTGGCGACACTTTCGGTGCTGACCGGATTGGCGTCGCCGATGAGCTGGACCTCGGACGTGTTGAGCACCGGGCTCTTCCTCATCCCCCTGATCGCTGCGGCGCAACTGGATCCGTATGTCAGCGGGTTCATCGCCGTGCCGACGCTGGCGACCTATCTGGCGGTGTCCCTGATCAATCAGTCCGCCAACGAGGAGCCGTGGGGCTCGATCCTCATGCGGCTGGTGGCACTGGCCGGCGTGGCCGGCGGCTCGGTGGCCCTGTCCCGGATCCAGCGGTCCAAGGTGGAGGCCATCGCGGAGCTGGCGTCGCAGCGCAGCCACCTGCTCGACGAGCTGAGGAATCTGGAAACACAGGAGCGTCAGGCACTTTCGGAACGCCTGCACGACGGCGCCCTGCAGTATGTCATCGTCGCGCGCCAGGATCTCGATGATGTCCGCACCGGTTCGGCCGGGGCCGCCGACCGGGCCGACTCCGCGCTGACCGAAGCCACCCATCTGCTGCGCGACGTCGTCCGCGAACTGCACCCCGCGGTGCTGGCCTCGGCCGGCCTGCCGGCCGCGCTGGCTGCACTGGTCGAGGGTATCGGCTCCCGGTCGGGAATGGTGGTCCACTTCGACGCCGGCATCTGGGGGGATTCCGGCCCCACCCCCGCCGACGGACTGCTCTACGGCGCGGCGCGTGAGATCACCACCAACGCGGTCAAACACGCACGCGCGCAGAACCTTTGGATCGAACTCGGACGCTCCGATGACGATGCCTGGGTGCGGATCTCCGATGATGGAGTGGGCATCGATCCCGATGCAGTGGCGCGCAGCGTGCGGGGCGGTCATATCGGGATGGCGTCGACGCGTGCCAAGGTGCAGGCCGCCGGTGGCACGTTCGCGGTGCGCCCCACCACGCCCGGCACGGAGGTGGAGATCTCGGTACCCGTGGGTTGACCGCCCCCGGGTCAGCGGTAGTAGACCTCGGAACCGTCCGGATAGCCGCCGCCGGTGGTGGTGACATGTACGTGGTCGTAGTGACCGTAGCCGGACCCGCTGGGGCCGCTGGGCGTGTAGTAGGTGCCGCGCCAGATGGCGTCCTGGATGCCGATCCGGTCGGCATTACGCAGTACATACGCCACGATCCGGTCGCCCAGTGCGATCCCCGCCGAGCTCGACGCGTTCGGGATCATGACGTCGAGCGCCAGTCCGTTCGGATGCCAGCGCAGCGCGTCGGGCCGGACACCGCCGATGTTCTGGATCTCCGGGAACACCGCGCTGATGATGCGCGAGGCCAGGATCGTCCTGACCTGCAGGCCCCGCTCGGGCGCCCGGCCGATCGGCAGCACCTGCGGATTGGGCACCACCCGCAACCGGGCCGCCGCCAGAACCTCGGCGGCAGGCGGATTCGCGTCGTTCTGGACGATGGTGCGCACCGCCGGAGCGCCGGGCAGCAACGCGATGAGCTGCGCGCCGGATTCATTCACCATGGGACCAGCGGCGGCGGGTGCAGCGGTGGACGGTTCGGCGTCGGCGCCGACCGCCACGACCGTCGCGAGCGCGCCGATCAGCACCGCGGCAACCCGAGAGCCACGTCGGCTCATGTGCGACCCCTCGAACACCATCCGGGGTGGAAATCCACCGTTATCAGACCGTGATTTTAGCGGGCCACTCGGCGGCCTCGACCAAGACCAACTCATTCGTCCACGTCATGAGGGGAATCGGCGGGACGACCGCCGTGCGACGCCGATTGCCGTGGCACCCCGTGTAGATCCCTGCAACGACTGACAATTCTTTGCTGAATTCAAACCGCGGGGCACATCAGTTCGGTCAGTTGATTGCTGACGATCCTTCAGGGCATCCCCTGAGCGCACCTCGGCACCGTGGGCGGAGCGGCGCAGAGGGATACGACGAGGCCGTTCGATGGCGAACATCGGGATCATTCGAACAGGGAATTCGCAAGCCGCCATGGTTTTTTGCAAGTCCGACGCCTCTCGGCCGGTCGTTACCGCAGGTAAGG
>Ga0116193_1000694_pt1 | contig 30326 bp, 22 predicted proteins | sample AD_UKC115_MetaG_FD_89892 | JGI IMG/M metagenome (GOLD analysis project Ga0116193, IMG submission 89892) | Active sludge microbial communities of municipal wastewater-treating anaerobic digesters from Hong Kong - AD_UKC115_MetaG | ecosystem: Engineered > Bioreactor > Anaerobic > Digestate... | reverse complement strand
CCATCATATCGAATAATTCCTTTGTATTGTTTCCGTTTGTTCAATTCCTCCATATCTGTCTAACTCTCTTGCACTTAATCTTTTGTTAGTTGTGGAATCCAATTATTAAGCAGGGACTCACAGTTTAGCACCTTTAATACAAGGTCAAGTGGAACGAAGAAGTATTGATTTGTTGCTTCGAATCCAATTCTACTATCTTTAAGTTGAATATCATATTCTCTCCTTGCAAGTTCCTTTTCCCTTTCTAATATTTGTTTCAAATTTTCAATCATTTCTTGTCGCTTTTCAACAGGAGCGTTAGTATTGGCAAGTTCATTCCGCAGTAGAACAAATCGAATCTGGTTGGCAACACTTTCAAAATGCAATGAGCAGACCTCAATAACCCTACATTCTCGCATAAAATTTTCCTTGAAAATTGGATTGCTTATATCTTTTTCCAATCTTTCCAATTCTGATTTTGCGGCTGAGACACTATCAGTAAAACCTTTCGCCATCTTTTCCATCTGTTGAGCAAAAATGTCAGGAGGAAATACTCCACACCAATTTTTAACATCATCATAAGGAAAGCCTGTCATGGTGGCAGCGTAACCAGTTGGGATATTCCACAAAGGATTTGAAGGTCCCACATGAACAGGACTTTGATAAACTGCTTGTATATGGAAAGGATATTCTTTGAACGCCTGTGTTATTTGTTTCCATGTTTTTACCATAATTGAGGCTAATGCCTCATCAAAACGACTCTGGGCAACCTTTGCCAATGCAGTATCAATGTCTAATTCAGGATTGTCTATCAGCAAATTGAAAATCTGCATATTGGGTGAAGGATAACCGCCAAGTGTCCAGCCCAGCATATATCCATTTAATTGTTTCTGGCGTAGAGCAATGGCATGTTGAGCCACATTTTCAAGAACAGGAATGTATGGCACTGAACCCAATTCCCAGGTCGTGCCTATTTGTAATTTAGCAAAAATTGGATGTCCATATTTCTTAGCAATCTCCCAATTTTGTGTTGCACGCGGTCCAGGACCGGGTTCTGTGAGACTGTATTCGCCAATTACGGAGTTTACTCCACCACGAATAATTGGAATGCTCCATTCGCTAACACTCATAACGGCTGTTTTAGATGGAAGGTTCAGAACTATATCTTCCACCCAATTATCCTGCCAGCCCCAATCCCATGCAATAAGACGACATGAGGATTGGGCTGAATCAATACCTGCCTGAATAAGTTGATGGACTTCGGCAATAACCTCAGCAGGTTTGCGTTTTCCACAGCGAGGACAGTTCCCGCCGTTAAAATGTGACCAGCAATTGGTAAGATTTTCAGAAGCACTGATAGTAAAAAAGCCCCCGATTTCAGGGACCCTTTCACATATAGTTTTTACTGCATTTTTAATATAATTCTGAACATCAGGGTTTGAAGAGCAAAGTGCTGAAAAGTCACCTTCCGTTACACCTTTTAGTTCTGGAAATTTCTCGTAAAACGAGTTAGGCATGGCACGAGGCTCATTTAAATATAGATAAACCTTCATTCCCTCTTTTTTGAGTTGTTCTGTAAATTGTTTCATGTTCTCCAATCTTTGTTCCCAGCCTTCACTAATAGATGAATCCCATGGGAAAGGTGTTAGAAGGTAAAGGACGGCTTGTAGCCATACACCGTTTACACCTATTCCTTGCAACTTCTGAATATATCCCTGTGGATAAGATTTTTCAAGATTGGAAAAAGGGTCACCATATTTGAGGAAATAAGATGAACAATATCGTGGAATTTCCTTGTTAAAATTGTTATATTTCGTATTCAGTTCATCGTCAGTTTTCTTTGATAACTCCTTTATAAACTGTAAAGGTCGTTCACCCCAGGATTGAATATGTTCAGGGAAAAGTTTATGTAATAATTCCCCTATTTGCAACTCATATTGGACAGTTTTTTCATCTGGTTCTTGATAGGTTAAAGGCTGGCATTTAGGCTTAAAACTTCCTAACTTTGCAAAAAGAAAATCATCTTCTCGCAGAGTATAAGCAAGTCGCTGATTGTCCCAATTCAATAACTTTATAATCTGTTCATAAGGCAATATATGCCAATTTCTACGAATGATAGTGCAGTGGATTTGTTCAGATTCCTCTTCTGTGATTTGAGGAGGTTCAGGCAGACCCATTCTTTTACCAATTGCTATTATGTCCGCTTCCTTTGCCCCAATTGTTTCTGCTATTCGTGAAGTCGGCACAACAGACCAATTTGCCCAGATATAAGTATGGAGACGGTCATTGAAAAAGGCAGAAGGGACAGGTTCTCTGTCTACGGGTGCTGGCAATTCCCACGCACTAAAAGCAAAGATAAGCATTGAGATATATACCATAGAAATTTCCTTTGTCTATTAAAATGTGAAAGAGATACTATTTTGTGTCCTGTTTTTGACCTGGAATAGTAAGTTCTACCAGAAAGTTATCTTGTTGTTTTAATGAAAACTCTTTGCGAAGCATTTCTGCGATAAGTCCTACCCCAATAATTAAATCTCCATAACAAAACAGTATGATACCTATAATAACCAGAATTGGTCCACTAAATAGAGGAAGACAAAGCCCTTCTAAAAATAGCAAGATTCCAACGGCAATTAAGGCTAATCCATTTGAAGTAAATAAATATAAAGGTGATTGTCCGTGTCGTGATAAGAACCAGACTGTATAAACATCTACAATGCCATGGAAGAAACGATTTATACCGAACTTCGATTTTCCATACTTTCGCGGATGATGTTCAACAGGAATTTCTGTTACCTTAAAACCCATTTCAGAGGCAAGAATTGCGATAAGGCGGTGCATTTCCCCATATAATGAGATATTCTGAATAACCTCTTTACGAAATGCCTTAAAACCCGTATTTATGTCATGCAACTTTACCTTAAAAATGGTGCGAACAATTCCATTATATACTTTTGATGGGAAAGTTTTATGCCAGGGGTCAAGGCGGTTCTTCTTCCAGCCACATACTACATCATAACCTTCTTCTATCTTTTCAATCATGCGTGGGATTTCTTTAGGGTCGTCTTGAAGGTCAGCATCCATTGTGATAACTATATCGCCTACGGCTTTACTAAAACCCGCAGAGAGGGCACGACTTTTCCCAAAATTCTTGCGTAGTTTTATAATTTCTACCTGTGGATACTTCTCCTGAGTATTCTTCATAACTGAAAAAGTCTGGTCTGTGCTACCGTCATCAATTAAAATAATTTGAATATCATGAGGAGTTGAGTATTTTACAATGCCTTCGACGAGAGGTTCTATAGTCTTCTCTTCATTATACGCTGGAATTACAAAAGTTAATTTCATTCTATTTGTCGTCCTTATTTTGTGGGACATTATGTTTTAGCAAGTTATAACTCCCATAATATATACTATAAACTCGATAATAAAATTTTATTCATAGTATAATCAACTGTGGATAATCCTTTTCATAAATATCATTAACTTTTTAGGAGATTAGAAAATGAAACGGAGAAGTTTCTTTATTACATGTGCGAGTGCTATTGCAGGCAGTGCGTTTATAACCAGTAGGAAAGTATATGGTGCGGCTCCTGAGGATAAACCATTTTCAAAAGCAAAATTGAGAATGTCCGCTCCTTTAGATTGGTTTCCCGGCAACACACCTGAGGAAAAACTGGATGTAGTTGCAAGTTGGGGATTGCCTGCATACGAGTGGCTCAATCCTAAGGGAGACCTCAAGTCTCTCCGCAACAAAGCAGATTCACTGGGACTGGAATTAAGTTGTATTGTAGGTGTAGGCGCTATTGCTCCACGCCAGATGGTTGATGAAAGCGACCACGACAGACTTGAAAAACAGTTCCGTGAACGAATAGAGATGGCAAAACAATTAAATTGCAAACGGTTAGTTGGTCTTACGGGTAATGAAAGAAAAGATATTTCGCGTGATGAACAAAAAGCAAATGTTATTAAATTCTTAAAACGAATTGCACCTATCGCAGAAGATAATCAGGTATATGTTGTGATGGAAGCATTGAATCCACTTGTTGACCATAAAGGGTTCTTTTTAAATCGAACCGACGAGACAATGGAAATCCTAAACGCTGTAAATAGCCCCAATATTTTAATGCTATTTGATATATATCACCAACAGATAACTGAAGGAAATGTTATTCGTAATATTACAGGTAATATTAGTCGGATAGGACATTTCCATGTAGCAGATAATCCCGGACGCAAAGAGCCAGGAACAGGTGAACTCAATTACCATAATATCTTCAAAGCAATTGCCCAAACGGACTATAAAGGTTTTGTTGCTCTGGAATGTGGTCATTCTAACGATAATTATGAAGATACATTAAAAGCAACACTTGCCTACCTTGAAGGTATTTGAAAATAGTTCCTTTATAGAAAATATAGATATAGTCAGCATACAATAAATAGGGGTAAAGGTAGAATTATCTTTCGTAAATTACATTTATTAGAAAAGTGCCATTACTTATAGGAGGTATTTTAAATTGTCAAATTTAGTAAAAGAGATAAGAACAAGATTAATTGAAAAATTTCCTACGATAGTAGAAAATGATATTCTTATTTCTACTCCACCTGATATAAAAATGGGCGATATTGCAATCCCTTTATTTGCTTTATCTAAAAAATTGAACATACCTTTACATTCCTTATCTGAACTTTGTATCCCGATAGTTGATGTTAAACCCTATGTAGTTAAAGTAGAAAGAGCAGGCGGATACTTAAATCTATTTTTAGACAGAAATATCATAGCAGGCGAGATAGTTAAGCAGGTCTTTTCCGAGAAGGATAAATATGGTGCATTAGGGACAGGAATCGGTAAAAGGGCTCTAATTGAGCATACGAGCATAAACCCCAACGCAAGTCCGCATGTGGGTAGGGCAAGGAATGCAATGGTAGGGGACTGCCTGTCCCGCTTATTTAGGTTTGAAGGCTATGATACAGAGGTGCATTACTATGTAAATGATATGGGACGGCAGATTGGGCTGTTGGTTCTAATTGCAGACGAGATTGAAAATCTTGATTTTGATGGCATTTTACAGGCGTATGTCCGTGCAAACCAACGGGCTGAAAATGACCCCGAATTTGCACAAAAGGGCTATGAGTTATTAGCCAAAATGGAGCAGGGAGATGAAGAGGTTCGCAAGAAATTTTTCAAAGTTACCGAAATGTGCCTAAATGGGCAATTGCAGGTATTAAGCCGTTTAGGTGTGGACTATGACTATTTTGATAGAGAATCCAATTTCATTGAATCAGAAGAATTGAACAAAGTGTTGGAAGTGCTTAAAGAGAAGAGTGCTTTGTTTATAGATGAAGAGAGTCGTTTGACAGTTGATTTGTCCGTGTTAGGTTATTCGTATGAAGAAGGGAGATATTTTGTGCTTCGGCGTGCCAATGGCAGTTCTATGTATGGTTATCGTGATTTAGCATATACCATTTATAAAGGGCACCGTGGAACAGATGAAAATCTAATTGTTTTAGGCGAAGACCATAAACTTTACTTCCAACAAATATCACTAATCCTATCAAGTGCTGGCTATAAAACCCCTACACCTGTGTTTTATTCCTACATTCTGTTAAAAGATGGTAAAATGTCTACACGACAGGGGAATGTGGTCCTCCTTTCTGACTTTTTAGACGAGGCTTCATCATTGGCGTTGAAACGAGTAGAAGACCAGTGCAAAGAACTGTCCGTAGAGGAGCAACGGCTGATAGCAGAACAGGTTGCCGTTTCGGCAATTCGATTTACAGTGCTACGCGTAACACCATTAAAAAATGTAATTTTTGATATGGATAGTGCCCTGTCCTTTGAAGGAGACACAGGACCTTACTTGCAATACAGTTGTGCAAGAATAAAATCTATCCTGCGTAAGTATGAGAGAGATGTTCCTGACGATATATCAGACAGATTTACAATTCAGCAAGACGAGGAATGGATACTGCTACGCAAAATATTTGATTTTCCCGCAACCATATCAAATAGTATTGAACAACACAATCCCGCTATTATTGCAGGTTTTGCGTTAGATTTGGCTCATGCGTTCACCTCATTTTATCATGCGTGTCCTGTTCTATATGCAGAGAACGAAGAGACGATAAAAACACGGATTCAAATCTGTTGGGCTACCTTGCAAACCATGCAAAACGCCCTTAACCTTTTAGGAATACCCGTCCCCGAACGAATGTAATTCCAGCATAGTCAAATTTTTTATAAAAGCCAACGAAAAAATAATTAATTCTGCAAAAAAGAGGATGTAAAGGCATACACAAATTGTAGTGGGCATTGGGTCTGCCTTAGTAGACTTTTTTTTTTATTTATATATTCGAGGTGGTCTGTTTAAAAATTTTTGGAAAAGTAGGGGCGTATTGCGATACTCCCTAAAAAACAATATCTACGCAAACAAACAATACCTCCGTAGTCCCGTCTATGGAGGGTTATCCAAAAAGTCTTTTTTTGAGAAATTTCTCTAAAAAACGATTGTTTATTTATATTGATATATGATTGTTTTAAACTACTTTTATAAATTTACGAACCATCAATTTTGGCTCAAATTGACCTTTTGGACAACCCCCTGCAAAATGCAATCAAATTGAATATACTATTTGCAATGGTAGTAATTTAGACAGCATGCAGTAATATTTTAGTTTGGGTATAAAAGAAGTAAAGTCTTTCTTAATAGGTATAAGATAAGTGTAAGTCACAATAAATGTCTAATTAGAAAATGGGTTAAATAAAGTCAGCATTAAACAATTAGTTATAAAATAGTTATAAAAGACTTTTGAATATTTGAAGTAAAATTGTCTTGAATTTATTTATAAAAAAAGTTAAAATATATCTAATATTAAATCAAGGAGCAGTTTAATATGATACTCTTAAGTAAAGAAGGTAAGGAGAATTAGAAATGTTTTTTACAAAAGTAGAAAAACATTTTAACAAACAGATTCTTAAAGGAGGATACTGGTATGAAAAAAGTGTGTATGAGTCTATGTTTCATTACAGTAGTGTGCTTGTTAGGAGTATATCTTTCATCCTGCGCTAAGGACATTAATTCTTCAAGTTTAAATAGCACTTATTCCTCTGATGTAGACAACAACCCTGTTGTATCTGGCTCAAACTCTTCAACAAGTGCAAATAACACTTATTCTTCAGATGTAGTTGAGATATTTAATCGTGGTCTTGCTTATTATGAAAAAGGGGATTATGAAAATGCGATAGCGGAATATAATCGTGCAATAGAAATCAACCCAAAGTTAGCAGAGGCATACCTCAATCGTGGTGCTGCTTATGTTCTCATGGTCGATAACGAGCGAGCGATAGCGGATTTGAATCGTGCAATAGAAATCAACCCAAAGTTGGCAGAGGCATACAACGGTCGTGGTTTTGCTTATGGTGCCATTGGGGATTACGAGCGAGCGATAGCGGATTTGAATCGTGCAATAGAAATCAACCCAAAGTTAGCAGTGGCATACTTCAATCGTGGTAATGCTTATGATGGCTTAGGAGACAAAGAGCGAGCGATAGCGGATTATAATCGTGCATTAGAAATCAACCCAAAGTTAGCAGATGCATACAACAATCGTGGTCTTGCATATTTTCACTTAGGCGATAAAGAGCGAGCGATAGCGGATTATAATCGTGCAATAGAAATCAACCCAAAGTATGCAGAGGCATACAACAATCGTGGTGCTGCTTATTCTGATATGGGCGATAAAGAGCGAGCGATAGCGGATTATAATCGTGCGTTAGAAATCAACCCAAAGTATGCAGAGGCATACAACAATCGTGGTAATGCTTATTATAAGATGGGCGATAACGAGCGAGCGATAGCGGATTATACTCGTGCAATAGAAATCAACCCAAAGTTAGCATTGGCATACAACAATCGTGGTAATGCTTATTATAAGATGGGCGATAAAGAGCGAGCGATAGCGGATTATACTCGTGCAATAGAAATCAACCCAAAGTTAGCAGATGCATACTACAATCGTGGTCTTGCTTATTCTGATATGGGCGATAAAGAGCGAGCGATAGCGGATTATACTCGTGCAATAGAAATCAACCCAAAGTATGCAGAGGCATACACCAATCGTGGTAATGCTTATTCTGATATGGGGGATAACGAGCGAGCGATAGCGGATTATAATCGTGCATTAGAAATCAACTCAAAGTTGGCAGAGGCATACAACGGTCGTGGTGCTGCTTATGGTACCATTGGGGATTACGAGCGAGCGATAGCGGATTTTAATCGTGCAATAGAAATCAACCCAAAGTATGCATTGGCATATTTTGGTAAAGGTTTAGCATGTGAGAAATTGGGAAGATTTCAGGAAGCAGTAGAAGCATACAAGAATATTCTTTCCTGTATCTCTGGAACACCAGGAATGGGTAATATTATAGAAGTGGTGAAACAGAGAATTAAAGAATTAGAAGGGAAGTAAAAAGTTTACAAACTATTTGTAGAGGGACAATGTTCTGAATTAAATTTCTGAAAGGGTGTGCTTATTTTTAGTGAATTAAATTGAATTATGCTGACTCAAAGATTAATATTTCGAGACATCGGGAAAATTAATTTGGTTGATACAAAAATTGTAATGGTTCTTTAATTTTAGTATTTCCCTTTTGTATAAGAGGGTATTACTAGAAATAATTTGATTAATAGACTGGGTCTGTTTAAAAAGTTCTGGAAAAGTAGGGGCGTATTGCATACGCCTCAAAAATGATACCTCCTCAAACAACCGATACCTCCATAGTGTAGTCTATGCGGGCATAAGACGATATGCCTAAAAATAATACCTCCACAAGCAAACAATGCTTCCGTAGTGTATGCACAATGCGTCCACAAATACGATACCTCCGCAAAGAAACGATGTCTCCGTAGCACCATCTATGGGGGGCGTATCGCTATACGCCCCTACAAAATGCAATCATGTTGAACATATCACTTGCAATAATGAATAAAAATTGAGATATAGCAGAGAAAATGGAAAAACATATAAAAACCGTAGCGGTCCTGGCGTCTTCCTTTGTGTCCTTTGCGGTAAAAGTCTTGCCAGACGGGCGTGGTTTAGTTATAACAAAAAATCTTGTTTGAACATTAGTTCCGTGCTTTGTAGTTTTAAAATTCCCCTCTGGGAGAGGGGTGTCCCACAGGGACGGGGTGTTCTTTTATCTTGTAGTTTTGCAGAGACTACCCCGTCAGGCTACGCCTGCCATGGTCTGTCTGAAAAGATTGGAAAGTAGGGGCGTATAGCGATACGCCTCAAAAACGATACCTCCTCAAACAACCGATACCTCCATAGTGTAGTCTATGCGGGCATAAGGCGATATGCCCCTACAAAACGCAATTGTTTTGAACATGCTATTTTCAGTAATGATGAATTCAACAACATGTAATAATATATTCTGGGTAAACACCAATAAAGACGCAGATAAAAATGTCTATGCTATATAAATCAAAAGAAAACGCCAAAATACCCTTTACATTCCTTGCGTCTTTCTTTGCGTCCTTTGCGGTTAAATGAAAATCTGATGTCACCATAATAGACAAAACGCATAAGGTTATAATGATATTTATGATTTTAGTTAAAGAAATTTATCGCCAGGGTCACTATGAAAGACGCAAAGTATGCGAAAATGGGAAAGATGTTTTTAGATGTTTTTATGGTGATTGTTCTATATATTGGAGATAACAGGGACGGAATATAGAGCATGGGGAAGGAACATCCAGGTAGGTTCTGAAATGCCTGATTTTTTTAGTTCCTTATAAGCAATTTTGAAACCTTCTTCAACTGTTTCGATTTTTCTTCCACCTAAGAGAGATACTGTTTCTTTATCCATTTCTGTCAAAAAATATGTATGTGGACTCTTTTCTAATGTAGATATTACTGTTTGACCATTTACTTCACCATTTTTGCGTAAATGTGCAACCAATTTTTCAGGGTTCCTTATTTCAAGCCATTCCTTAAACTGAAACCCACCCAATCCTTCAGGACAGGGTGCAATAAAAATAATTTTCCCATAAGTTTTTTTTCTTGCCTGCCAGGCGTTGACTAATGCTTTATGACTTTGTAAAAAATTTTTTGAATCACCTGCAGTGGCAATAACTATATCTGCGGATTGGGGAATATTTACGGAGTATATCTCTCTCGCAAAATTTGCACCTGCTTTGTGTGCTTCTATCAAGTCGCCACAAAACATATTCAATATTTTTTTAGCAGGCGAAAGAACCGTGTTAATTATAAAAATATCCTTTTTTGTCATTAATGTCGCTTCTAATAAATCTTCTGCTACTGGGTTTCCGTCCAGTTTTCCTATTTTTACATCAGGACTAATTTCGCATCTTGTTGGATGAATACTTAGGGCATGATTATGCTGTATTGTCGGCAGAGCAGATAAGCCGGGTACAATCAACTTTCTCCCACCTCCAAAACCTGCGAAATAATGGAATAATATAGTCCCTGTCAATATTAAAAAATTACTCGCCATAAGCTCTTTGTAAACATAGACAGGTGTGCCTCGTTTTGTATTTCCTAAATAATTATATTGACTTAAATCGTTTGGGTCAGGAATAAAAATTTGTTCCTTGAAATTGTTAAAGACCTGAGGTGTTAAAATGGATTGCAATTCTGTTTCGGTAGGTGGACGATGTGAACCACAAGCAACTAAAATTTTTATACTTTCAGGCTTACATCCTGACGAGAACAACAGTTTAAGCAAAGGAGAGATAAACTGTTCAAGCCCAGTATAGCGAAAAGAATCTGAAATAACAATGGAAATGTTTTTATCACGGAGGTTCTTACTTAATAAATTTTTAGAGACTCCAATTGGTTTTTGGATAGCCTTATAAAACAAATCTTCAGGAGAAATGTCAATTTCAGTGAAATTCAACTCATAAGTGCCTAAATAATTTTTCTTTGGAAGGCAAACATTTTGTAGTCCATTACTATAAAATATTTTCAACAAAAAATCTTCATCATTGTTTTTTTGCATATTACCTCCTATTTGGATAAAATAATATAATCAATAAGATTATTTTAATATTAAATAATGGACGGTATATGAGACAAAATTATGAGATTACATTTACAAGCAGAAAAACCTGTGTATAAGAATATGTTATTTTCGCATAAAACAACAAGGGGCTTCACTCTCATTGAAGTAATCGTTGCTCTGGCAGTGTTGAGTGTAGCCATTACCGGGCTTGTCCAGATGTTCTCCTTGAGTTTAAATCTATCTCAAACATCTCAGAATGTAATTTTAGCCAGTAGCATTGCACATGACAAGTTAAATTATGTATTAAGTTGTCCTGATAAATTTGTCTTGAAAATACATGGAAATTTGAAGCCAGGGGAAGTTTTTTCAATTCTTACTTCAATTGATGAACCCAAAGTAGGAAATACTATTGAAACTCCAATGATTGCTCCACCGGATTGGGCAAGTTTCCGTAAGTATAAGAATGTATCGCAGAAATTTCACTGGAAGGCTTTTGGCAAGATTTCAGATGACAATCCTGATTGCTACGAGGTAATTGTTGCGGTTATTTATAATGAAAGAGGAAAGACAAAATACTATATGGAGAATTCATTTATTCCTCATTTCCAATTAAAGAAGGTTTTAAATAAATGAAGGATATAAGATTAAAAAGGATAAGAGGTTTCTCACTAATTGAGATTATTACTGTGTTAGCAGTTCTGGCAATTCTTTCTACTATGGGTGTGGTCATGTTTGGTAGGATTATGGACTATCGGCGTCAATCTGAAATTAAGCAGTCCCTGAACATCTCTTTTCTACAATTGACAAACCGTCTACAAGAGGATTTTGACCAGATTGCTTCACCAACATATACAAAAGGCAAAGTAGTTGCAATGAGGCATATTGAAGATGAGAGGAGGTATCAATCTGTTCCGCTTGATGACGATAGAATCTCTTTTCCTGTAATTTATACAAATTCTGAAGGAAGAGAGGTAGTTGTTCAGGTTTTTTATTATATAGACCGAAGTTTGGAAAGTGTTCCTAGTCTTGTGAGGGTTATTGGTCCACTGGGAGAAGAGAAACCTAGTGGGGCAAGGGAGATATTAACAACAGGTGTTCTCGGCATGAGAGTTCACTGCTATGATGGAAAGGATTGGGTAGAGAATTGGGATAAATCCTTTTATCCAAAAGCAGTAAAAATAAGTTTGGTTCTGGCAGATGAAAATAGACTATGGGAGCAAGTCGTTCGTGAAAGCGTCTTCTGGTTAGGAAATATTATATGAAAAATTTATTTAATAAAGTAAGTTTAAAAAAGATAGGTGATAAAGGTGTGGCTTTACTGATAGCCATATCTCTTTTAGGTGTCTTTGCTTTGCTCGGCATATATTATGTGCGGGATAGTGAGACTGAATTGCAAAGGACTGTTTTGCTATTAGACGAGATGAAGGTAAAAGATTATGCAAAGGCAGGATTAAATCTGGCGTTAGCGGAACTGGAAAGAGCATGGAGAACAGACCAGATTCAAGATTTGTTAAGCAGATGTCCTCTTGAATTTGATTGTCCATATTACAAGCAATCTTATGGTATTAATGAGACATTATTTTTAGGACCGTCGGATACTATCCAAGTCAAAATAAAGGCAAAGATATTTGATGAGAGTGGCAAGATAAATTTAAATTGCAGTCCAGCCAGCGTGCTTCAGAAAATATTGAATGTGGATGGAGAAACTGCGAGGCAAATTGTTTCTAATCTGCCCACTTCTGGAATGAATTCAACAAATCAAAGATGGATTTATCTGGTAGATGAATTATATGACCGCGGTTGGTTAAAGAAAGAGAAAACGAATATGAAGGCATTAAATTTCGTTTCAGCGTGGAATGCAGGTAATCCCGAAAATCCACAATCCTATTTAAATGTAAACATAGCACCTCCTGAGGTTTTGATGACTTTGTTCAATGCAAATTTAGATGATGTGCAGAAGATAATTAATGCCAGACCTTTTAAGTCTTTTAATGAAGTTATTTCAACAATTGGCAAGGACCCCTCAACTTTTAATGTAAAGGTGGATGGTTCTTCTTCAACCTGGCAATTTCCATTTATTGACAGGTCCACAAGTTTCAGAGTAATAGTTACCTCAGAATTAAGTAGAGTAATTTCAGGTAGAAATTATAATAAAATTTATGCTTCTTATGAGGCGGGCGTCGTATTTATTGATGGAAAGCCTACAATTGTTTGGAATAAGAATATACCATCGCAAAAGGATAATGAGAATAATAATTAGTCTGATTTGTATTTAGATAAAAATATAATTATATAAGGAGAACAGCAATGGCTGGGAAAAGCAGCGAGCCAATAAAGAGAGTTCGGAAATCAACCAAAGGGAAGGCTCAGAGCCTTTCACAAATTGTGAATGAAGAGGAAGTAATTCGTCGTGAACCTGAAATACCATCATGGTCAAGGAGTCTTTCTGTTTTTAGGCGAAGCACAGTCCGCTACCAGGAAATAACTGACTTTCTTCGGCAGTTGATAATGCTTTTAGAGTCAGGAACACCTTTGCTAAAATCATTAAAGACATTGGCACAGCGAGGTCAGACAGAAGCAATTCGAGGGTTGATAAATGACATAGCACTGTATGTGGAAGAAGGGAATCCGTTGTGGCAGGCGTTTGACAGACATCCACAATACTTTGATACCGTCTTTGTTAATTTGATTAAAGCGAGTGAAGCCAGTGGGACTCTAACCACAGTATTACAAAGACTGGTTGATTATCGTCAGCGGAGAGATTTACTCAGGCGAAAAGTCCGTGGGGCATTGTTCTACCCAATTGTTCTCGTAGTTGCATGTCTAGCCGTATTATTACTACTTACAAATCTGGTTGTTCCTCAATTTCAAGATATGTATATGAAACAAAATATTAAGATTCCACCTGCTACGGAAATATTTTTTAGCATTTCTAATTGGTTTCGTGTCTGGTGGTGGTTACCAATTGTATTGATACTCATATTAATCTTGATTTATCAAGTCTGGTTTATTCGTAATCCATTGAGACGCTTATCGGCAGACCGAATTAAGTTAAAGATTCCTATTACAGGCAAAATTGTTCATAAATACGCCATCGTAGAAATGATGAGGACCTGGTCATTGCTATTAAGAAGCGGATTGTCTATGATGTCATCATTAGAACTTACAAAATATTCCATACATAATCAGGCAGTGGCGCAGAGTTTGCAATTATTGCGAGATTCGATAGAACGTGGTGGAGGGTTAGAAGCACCGTTACGGGCATCGGCAGATGTTATACCTGCTGTCGTCGCAGATATGCTAATCACAGGAGAAGAATCAGGCAGTATAGACAAAATAGCAGAACAAATAGCAAATATATATGATGATGAAGTTCAGGTTGCTGTTAATACATTGGGAGAAGCATTACAGCCTATTTTCACAATTATAGTAGGATTAATTGTAGTGACTCTGTTTGCGTCTTTGTTCTATCCCATGATTAGCATGATTGAACAAATTTCCAACGCCAGTGTGTAATTAAAAATTTGCGTGGCGAATCAGGGTATGATGTATTGATATGTAATTATTGTTTATTATTAGTGTAGTAGATAAATATATATACTTATCGAAAACGCCATGATAAAGTCCCTGCATTGGAATCATAAACCCATTCTCTATCTTCATAGGGCTGTTCAGGGAGAAAAGTCATTACATGTTTTTCAAGTAGTTCTTTAAGGTCAGATGGATAAGTTCCAAACCGCTCATGATACACCTTAATTCCGTTTTCAATTAAATGTTTATTCCGTTCTTGTTGTTCGTCTAAAATTGTAGTATTTTCAACTTTCCCTGATTTCGTTATAAAAAATGTGCCTCCTAATGGGTCTTTTATAGATTCTGATGCAAGTCCTAAATCTTCTAACCTTTCTGGCGATTTGTTGTATGTTTTTTTATACTGTTCTATTCTATTATTAAGTTCACGGCACACTTGTTTTATCTCTACCAGAATTAATTTCCGTTTGGCTAAATCTTTTAATAATTGGTCTTCACTATTTAATAGATTAGCCCACATATCCCTTTCCACCTCAATCAAATCATACTCGTAATTTAATTTTTCAGCCAGGTCAATAATAAACTGTGGTGCTTTTCCTGTGGCAGCACTCATAGCGAAGTAAAAAGCAGCAAGTTTCTTTGAGTTTGGTTCACCTGCTCGATTTATGAGATAAATCATTCCTGCTTCATAGGGCAGGTCCCATGTTTCAGGGCGATAATACATGCCACGGTGTAGTAAGTTTATTGCTGCGTCTGAATCGGCTCTCAAAGAGGACAGAAAGATACTTCCAAAACGATATGCTTCTCTAAAATAAGGGTCTAATTGAACCACAGCATTTAGCATTTTCTCTAACCATTTGAATTCATAATCTCCCTTGATTTCTGAGCCTGTATACAGTAGGCAATGTATCCATAATAAATCTGCTATAACCGAGTCTAATCCAGCAGTAAAATGTCTCAATAATTTCTCATTAGGCAGGTAGAGCAGGTCTTTACTTGTAGCACGATGAATAGAAGTAATTTGGTATTGGACGATAATAATAAAGGAAATTATAACTACAATGAGAAGGATATGAAAGAGGTTTTTTATCAATGATTGTTGGTTATACATCTTTCCTCTGGAACATTAATGTAGCAAGGTATATAAAGAAAATTGAATAAAGGGTCCCATAAATAGTTACATAAATGACATACGAAAAGGCGACAGGTATCCCATTGACGACTTCTGAGCGAATGTCAAAATTAGAAAAGTTTGGGAGTATGTAATATAGAGCCTTTAATATAGGTTCGCTCAAAGTCCCTTCAAATTGAGGGGGAAGGTCAATCAATACGCCTGTGGCATGTCCGAACACATAGAAACAAAACACCATAATAGCACCCAGTATAGGTGAACTCAGCGTTGAAAACAATACGGCAAGTGCAGTGACTAAAAGTAATTTCATAAATATCAAGAAAGAGGCAATGAAATACCAATGATTTATTTCTCCGCCTAAAATCATTATATAGCCAGCAGAGATTAGACTCATCAATATAACCACCCCTGCTATCAAAGCAGACAAACCCAGATACTTGCCTATTACGAATTCAAAACGATAAAGAGGTTGGGCAATGATGGTGTAGATTGTCCGTTTATCTATCTCTTTATACACCAGACTCGTGCCCACAAAGATTGCAATCAAAGCCCCAAAGATAGATATTCCTGCTAATGAAAGGTCTTTAATAATTTTTATGTCCTGACCTATACTAATCCAGCCGATAGCCTTTGAACCTATAATAACTGCAATAGCAAAAAATAACAGAACATATAATACTTTATCACGCACAGACTCGCGGAAAGTATTATATGCTACGGCAATTGTTTTCCCCATAAATTACTCCTCTACCCGAGAATAATAGATTTTCTTCTGTTTCTCGTTGCTATCTTCTTTTATCTGCATTCGAATAAAGAAATCTTCAAGTGTCTCCTTTTGCGGCGTAAATTCTATAAGTAATCCACCTTTTTGAAGGGTCTCTGCAATTGCCTGACTTGCTGTTGCTAAATCATCAAATTGGAAATGAGTATAGTCCTCCCAATTTCTAATGAGCGAGCCTTTCTTTTGAAGAGATTGGATTAATGATTCATTCAAATTCTTAAATACTACTTCAACCCGTTTTACATCCTGTCGCAATATTTCTTTAATATGTCCAATGGCTACAAGTTTGCCTGAGGACAAAACACCCACCCTATCGCAAAGTTGCTCTACATCACTTAATACATGGGAACTGAAAAAGATTGTTTTGCCTAATTCTCTTTGCTGTTGTATCAGTTCGCGGATATGTTTCCTCCCTACAGGGTCTAATCCACTCATAGGCTCATCTAATATCAATAAATCAGGATTACCCACCAATGCAATAGCAAAACCTATTTTTTGTCTCATGCCTTTGGAAAAATTTTTTAAACGGATATCTGCAATGGGTTGTAAATCGAGAAGTTCAGAGAGCCTTAACCATTCCTGCTGCCTCTCTTTTGCGGGCATACCTTTTAACTGCCCATAAAAGTTGATTGTCTCACGAGGGGTAAGATATTCATAGAAATATGGTTGTTCAGGGAGATAACCGAGACTTTTTCGGGAAATAGGATTGGTTGCTTCTATATCGTTGATATAAACCTCGCCTGAAGTCGGGATTAAAAGTCCACAAATTATTTTAATGGTAGTTGTTTTACCTGCTCCATTTCGCCCAAGAAAACCAAAAATCTCTCCCTTCTTAACTTCAAAAGAAATGTCCTCTATTGCAAATTTCCTCGTTCCTGATAGCCCTGAATATTTTTTCGTTAAAGCAGTAGTCTTTAAAATTGAATATATTTCCATACTATCTACCGACTACTTCATGTTTTTTTCATTTTCGTTGCTTAATATCATTTTTCTCGAACTTACAAGCCAATAGGCAGTGGCAACTGCAATTACTAATACTCCTAATGCAAGAATATTTAAGGCTTCTACTTTATTGAAATCCATAACAATAACTTTCCTGCTTATTGCAATTAAGGCAGTAGCAACAACTACCTGAACATGAATCACATCTCTTCGCAGATAAAGCACAATATTTTCATATATTTCTATAGCAATTAAGACGCTAAGAAAAGCACCAAAAATATCAAGCAGGTCATCTATAGTAATGAAAAATTTTGGAATATTGATTATTTTTAAAACAACTATACTAACAATATCCAATGCTGAATAAGCAATCACAAGAATCATCATTAATGTAAGAAATCGAACAATCCAGCGTATACAGCCATGTGAGAAATTTAACAGATGAGTGTCTATATCTTTTTCTTTTATGCTCATCGTTTTTCCTATTTATAACTATGATAATATACTTTTAAGGTTTTGATTTCAAATGGAGTAAATTCAATTAATACTGTATCTCCATTTGTAATATTTAATGAAACAATATTTTCCTCCAACATATTGCATTCATACACCTTCCTGACACGGAAAGGAAATGAAATTGTAGTTTGTCCTCTTGTTTTTCCTGCTTCATATAGTCGGATAATGAGTGAGTCATCGTATTCAGATTTCTTCAAAGTCTCAATAATAATATTGGGATTATTCACCCAGCATAATGCAAGATTTTCCTTAGATATATTTTCATGCTTTTCATGAGCATACACATCAGAAGGGATATTCAATTCATAAGCGGTATGCACAACTGTTTTAACATTGAACTCTCCAATATGTGGCAGGATGGCATAAGTAAATTGATGTTTGCCCTGGTCTGCTTCCATATCTGGTGCCATAGGCGAACGAAGCAGGGTCAAAGAGATACGCCCATTATAAGCGTCGTGTCCATATTTACAGTCGTTTAATAAGGCGACCCCATAATCCGCTTCGGAAATATCTACCCACTTGTGAGCACACACCTCGAATTTGGCTCTATCCCAAGTTGTATTTTGGTGTAAAGGTCTAACGATATGACCGAATTGTATCTCGTTTTTAAACTCTTCTGCTAGAATATCAAAGTTAAAGCCAGTTTTTAAGATTGTATGCCGCTCCTGCCAATCTACCTCCGTTTTAAAATCAATTCTACGACTCTTTGCATAAAAAATTATATCCTGTGTTAGTTTTGATTTTTTCCCAATATTATATTGACGGCGTATAGTGTGTAAAATTGGACCATCATTTATTATTTCAGTAGATAGTAGATGTCCTTCATATTGTATTTTATTCCTATAGTCTTCGTTAATATCCCACGCATCCCAGGAAATAGGTATGTCCTCAGCAGTATATAGGCAATTCAAATACCCCCCTTGCTTCACTATCTCTCTGCGTGCCTCTTTATCCCACAAACTAATAATTCTTCCTGCTTTATCAAATTTTACCCGATAAAATGGTGTTTCTAATGTATCATTTAAATTGACAAATGGACTTAACTTAATACTTTCAGATTTCCTTAACCCGATAGGAACTATACTCATAGGAGGCAAATTCAGATAGATGTATAAACCGTCCTGACTTTGCTGTGTCTCTAAATTATCTCCTTTCATATTAACCGCTTCATTATAATCATTGCTTGCAATAAAAATAACCTCATTCCTTGACCAGGAAAGAGAATTACAAACCAAATAGCCACGATTTTCTGGGTCTGAACATATCTTCTGTCCTAAAAATTCAATAACAGACTGCTTGATTTTTTTCAATTCTTCTTCAATCATCGCAAAGTCTTGCTCGGCATCTTGATATACTTCTTGAATAGAACTTCCGGGGAGAATATCATGAAACTGATTTGTTAGCAATTTTCTCCATAGTTGTTCTAATTTCTGAGATGGATATTCATAACCATATACAAGCGCTAATGAGAGCCATAGTTCCGTTTCTCGGAATAGTAATTCTAATTTGCGCATGTATTTTTTTGTTCTTGCCTGCGTTGTATATGTCCCCCTATGCAATTCAAGATAAAGTTCGCCGACCCAGCAAGGAAGTTCGTCTTTTGTTTCTTCCCGAAGTTTTGATAATAATTCTGACACATTTACAAAATCAACTTTATGACAACCTTCCAAATCTTTTAGCCTTTGTGCAATCTCTATCATCTCCAATGTCGTTCCACCACCTCCATCACCATATCCAATAGAACAAAGCACTGAATCCTGTATCTCTTTTTGCTGAACATAATCCCAGGTTTCTTTTATCACAGTAGGCGTTGGAAAGGCATTGTAACTACCCGTTCTTGTTGTTAAAAAATGTGCAAAAACTTGAGAACCGTCAATACCCTGCCACCAGAAGGTATCATAAGGAAATCGGTTGGTATCGTTCCAACTTATCTTACTTGTTACAAAATTTTTAATATTACACTTACTCATTATTTGCGGTAAAGCAGCAGAATAACCAAAAGCGTCTGGCAGCCACAAGGTATCAGGAGTATAGCCAAAATATTTTTTTACTGCTTTAATTCCTTCAAGGAACTGTCGCACTAATGATTCGCCTCCTGTAATATTGCTATCAGATTCAACCCACATACCGCCATTAGGCTCCCATCGTCCCTCTTTTACTCTTTTACTTATTTTTGCAAGTAGTTCAGGATAATGTTCTTCTATCATTTGATATAAGACAGGCTGGGATTGGATAAAACGAAATTCAGGATAAGTATCCATTAGTAATAATATAGTTGAAAAAGTTCTAGATGCCTTCCGTATCGTTTCCTTGACAGGCCAAAGCCAACCAATATCTATATGTGCATGTCCTACGATACCAATAAAAGGTGTTGTAGGACTATTGTGACATTTTAGCAGTGGGACAATTAATTTCTGAGCAGATTTTACAGCCGATTCCAATTCTTCTTCTGTTTCCCAGTGCATTGGGATAAGGTCTAATGCTTCATTTAGCCCTTTCAATATCTTTGCCCGCCTCAAAGAGTTTATGTCGAGAGTTTTTGCTGTTTGTAAGAGGACAAAACTATCAAAATATAGTTGTGAGACATGGGGTCTTTCAAAAAGTAATTCACTGGATTCTAATTCAATGGGCGGGTCAATTGTCGGTGCATCACCGATAGAATGTAGGGTTCGCATTCTCAAATCATAGCCTTCCACTCCTACGATGGGATGACCACAGTAAGCCTCGATATAAATATCATATTGCTCACCTCCTCGCACATAAGGATTGAGCAATATTTCTTTATGCTTCAAATCCATACCGGCATAAGGTTTGCCATTGACAAATAGCAACTTTTCAGCAACGCTCTCATGACGATAATAGACACGATACCCTTTGTATTGTTTGGGAATCTCTATCTTTCCACGAAACCACACTGTTTCCCAATGTTTTCCCCATTTTGAGCCTACTGGTGCAGGTTCATATTCAAGATGTTCAGGTGGTTGCCTAAAATGCTCCATTGTCGAAGCCATTTCTAAAATTACATCACATATCTTTCCGTATCGCCACTTGTTAATCGCCCCAAGACGATTATTTAACTTTTGCTCTACCTCTAATGGAAGCATTTTCCTATTTCCTTTCTATAATTTTAGTAATCAAAAAAATTTAAAAAGACACCTTATTACTACTATTTTTCATGTTTTAATTTTTGTAACAACCCAATCTATCTTTGATAAGTTCCCATATATTCCGCTTGTGCTAGAATATGCCCTTCCATTGCCTTTAATAAATCCGACTTTTTCGCACCTGCGGGCAAGTCAAGCACTGTATCTAATGCGTATAACTTAAAATAATATCTATGTGGTTTACCCGGTGGTGGTGCAGGACCATTATAACCAATTTTTCGGAAATCACTTGTTCCTTGTCTCGCCCCATTTGCCAGAGTATTTTGTTTTGGGACCCCTTCGGGTAATCCCTTCTCAGTTGGAGGGATATTGAAAATTACCCAATGGACCCATGTCCCTACAGGGGCATCTGGGTCGTCAGAAATCAGAGCGAGGGACTTTGTCCCATCAGGAATCCCATCCCAATTTAGAGGAGGTGAAATATCGGGACCGTCCCCTGTGTATTTTTTGGGGATAGGCGAGCCCGATTTGAAAGCAGGGCTAACGATAGTTAATTTTGGACTGGACATATCCGTATCTCCTATTACTTTATTGTTCTCACACAAAGCAGGAACACAAAATAACATCAAGAGCACAGGAAATAAACGCACTATATTTTTCATAAACTTTCTCCTTTTAATGCCTTTATTGCACCTGTTATATAATTATATAAAATATTGAAATTAAAATAAACAAATAATTATTTTGAATGATTTATTAAAAACACCAGTTCCGCTTATAACAGAATTTTACTTCCTTACGGACTTTTTTATCATGCACTTATAAGATTTTACCGCTTCAATATCCCGCCGCGTTGCTGACTGAGTTTAATTCCTTGTAACATCATTTTCAACTCATCAGGATTATCAGAGTTCCACATTCCATCTTCTTCCTTAATTAGTTTGCGTCTAATAAGGTCAGCGAGACTCATGTTGAATGTTTGCATACCTTCCTCGGCCCCATTAACAATAGCAAGAGGTATCTGTTTCACATTGTTTTCTCGAATCAATTGTGCAACTCCGGGATTATTAATCATTACCTCCACGGCAGGCACACGACCTCGTCCATCTATGGAAGGGACAAGTCTTTGGGATACACATGCTTTCATCTGCAAAGCAATTTGCGAACGGACCTGGTCATGCATATTAGAAGGGAACATATCCAGAATACGGTCAATGGTGAGCATGGCGTTTGTCGTATGCAAGGTGGTAAATACTAGGTGTCCCGTTTCTGCTGCGGAGATAGCCGCTTGAAAAGATTCACCATCGCGCATCTCACCGATAAGTATTACATCAGGGTCTTCACGCATTGCTGCACGAAGGGCGACATGAAAATCTCGTGTGTCTATTAGTACCTCGCGCTGATTTACGATACTCTTTTTATTGGTATGCAAAAATTCAATAGGGTCTTCAAGTGTTATAATATGTAGTCGTTTCCGCTCATTAATATAGTCAATAATAGAAGCCAGAGTAGTAGACTTGCCGCTACCCGTTGTCCCTGTAGTAAGAATTAAACCTCGCGGGAAATTGGCTATCTTCTCCAATACAGGTGGTAAATTCAATGAATTAAAATCAAGTATCTTTCCCTTTACATGTCGCATAACTATACTAATTGAGCCACGCTGTCTCATTAAATTTACACGAAATCGCCCCATGCCTGAAACGCTGTATGCAAGGTCAAAATCGCCTGTTTCGTAAAAGATATCCTTTTGCTTTTGATTCAACATCTCTTCAACAAAATTCTGCGTATCCGCAGGTGATAATGGGTCAGCCTGAATAAATCGTATCTCACCATCAATACGCACAGCAGGTGGACTTCCTACCGTCAAGTGCACATCAGACGCCCCTACTTTCACAGCATACCCTAGAATCTTTAATAAATCTGGCATAATTCACATCCCTTTTAGGTTTATATTTCATACAACTTATATTCTATTACTATATTTCCCAAAGAAAACTATTCTTCTTAAATTCTAACACAAACACTACAAAAATTATAATACTTTCCAATACCATTGGTTTGATAATTTACAAATATTATTGGAATAATGAACACAAAATTACTGGTTATAAATGTGAATAGTATATAACGAAAGGATTAACTTTATGCAATGGATAGATGTAAGTATTCCTTTACAGGTAGGGATGACTGTTTGGCCCGGTGATTTGAATTTTAGTTTTGAACCTGACCGTCGCATTGCAAATGGGGCGCATTCAAACACTTCATTTTTACACATGTCAAGCCATACTGGAACTCACTGCGACGCTCCGTGGCATTTCGTAGACACAGGGAAAAGACTACACGAGGTTGACCCGTCTATTTTTTTTGGTAAAGCACAGGTAATTGAATGGGAATATGATGAGCATATTAATTCACAGAAATTAAAAGATATGGAGTTTCTGCCTCGCGTTTTGTTTAAAACAAAAAATTCATCTTTGCCTACAATGGGTGATTTTCATACTAAGTTTATTGCATTGCTGCCGGACGCTGCTCAATTACTTGTAGATAGAGGCGTTCACCTTGTCGGAATAGATTACCTTTCAATTGCACCTTATAAAAATTCAGGACCTAGCCATGAGATATTGCTGAAAAATAATGTTTTTGTTGTGGAGGGATTAAGATTGGAGAAAGTTCCAGCAGGGCAATATGAATTTATAGTTCTTCCTCTTCTAATTGTAGGTGCAGATGGTGCACCGTGCCGTGCATTCATAAACCTTGAATAATTGTAGTCATTATTCCTCGATAGAAACCCTGCTAATTTACAGAGTGTTTACCAATTATCATTATTTTTGCGGTGTTATTATCATTTTCTCAATTGTATGCTCTTCAATCTGTTGGATTGTCATGCGTGCCTCACGATAGTTGCCTCGCATGAACATATCTACCTGGTCTCGATACCATCTGCTATGTGGGATACCAGAATTGCCTGTAGGTAATATCTCCAGTAAATGGTCAGGCTGGGCATAATCAATCAACCTGCGAGTTGAAGGTCCTGCTATTACCTCATATTTGTATCCGCTCTCAAAATACAACATATTATTAATAACATTACAAGCGCCAGGGCAAGGAAAGGGACCTACATTGAAAATCTTTCGTAAAATTGGAATGTATCCAATTGGATGATGAAATTCAAGTGTATGGATTTGTCCCCATTTCCACTGTGCAACATCTCTGCCCATTTTTTTGGTTAGTATTTGGACAGCCTCTCGAAAAGAGTGGAAAACTATATCAGACCTTGTTTCTTTCTCCTGAGTGGAGATGTCATCCCATAAAAAGCAATTATCATCATGAATCACATACTTAAAAAAATTCCAATGGTCTGCTGTGGTACAGTAAGCACGGAATATATCATCGCCTAACTCGTCTAATAGTAAGTTATGGAGAATAGCCTCGCAAAGAACAGTAAAAATAGGTGCACTCGTACTTTCTACATCGAACTGATAATCCCACTCACTCAACCGTTCAAAAGCATTCTGTTCCACAGAAGACATTTCTGTTTTTTTAGGACTTAACAATTCAATCATTGTCTTTGTCAAGGTTGGAGCAGAAACCAAAAAATTGTCCAATTGCACTTTTTGCAAATCTTCAATAGTCCAATCAGTCCGTTGTTCTAATAGTTCTTCAATACGCTGTGCACGCTCTGATGGTTCCCAATATCCTTGTAGTTCTTCTATATCGCCAACAGGTTTTACAGTAGATAGATTATTTGCTGTTACGATATAACCCCATGATGGATTTATCAAATGTGGATTTAATTCAAATGGGAGATAATCAAGCACCTCATCTTTACCACTTGCACCATCTAAAACATTTTTTGAATTAACATGGTCAGGGCGAACAGGTATTTTTGCACATGCCCACCAAGCAATATTGCCAAATTTATCTGCATAAGAAACATTGATTCCCGGTGAAGTAATTTGTGAAGCACCTTCCTGGAAGGAATTCAAATCCTGTGCATGACTTATCTTATAAAAACCCAGAACATCAGTATAGGGAACATGCTGCCAGACCCAGTATAGAGATAGTTCTGGACCATCATAATTAAGAAGTTTATTATATACATCTGATACAACGACTCCATGAGGTGTTAGTCTTCTTTTGAATGTTACAGGTTTACCAAAACGGACATTAATTGTTTCTGTCTCTTCAATTACAGGGACCCATTCTCCCTTATATTTGACCTTCAGCGGGTCTTCTGGACTAAATGTTTCCTGATACAAATCGTTATCGTCATTAGCAAACATGGTTAATCCCCATGCAAAATTAGAATTCTGTCCCATTAGCGGGACCGGAATTAATGGAAGATAAAACCCATAAAGGTCATAGTCACCATAGACCAGATGTGCCTGAAACCATACCCCTGGCTGTAAAAAGCCCATGTGAGGGTCGTTTGCTAAAATAGGTTTACCAGATTTTGTTCTTGTTCCTGACAATACCCATGAATTACTACCCAGGTGCACTCCCATAAAGTCAACAATATCCTGCCATGTAGAAATAAAATCTTCCAAAATTGCTACTGCCTCTTTAGAAGTTGACCCTTGTAAACTTGCAGTTGACAGACCCCAGTTCGACAAATTTCGTCCTTGCGATTTTAAATATTCCTCTGCTTCTTCTATTGATTCCATAATTGTTACAGGGCTCTCCCGGTGATAGCCACATGAAAGCACTGAAAAGTCTTTGTCAGGATATTTCATCTTTAATACAAAATTTACAAAGTCTTCTCTTAATCCTTTAGCAAAAGTAATTGGCATAATCATCGCTGTTGACATACAATCTACATGTGTAAAAGGTTCAGGTTTATAACCTAATATGCGAAATTCTGGCGGCAATGGCTCTTGCTCAATAAAAGTATTTATACCCGCCAAAAACGCATCAAAAGATTTTTTCAATGGATTAAGAATATCCGAATTTTTAGCCAGCATTTCTTCTGCGTATTTTTTTAATCTTAATGTTCTCAATATAGCGTCATATTTCACTGCAAGTGGTCCGATAAGTTCCGAAAGTCGTCCCTGAGATAATCGGCGATACAAATCCATCTGGAATAATCTATCCTGAGCCATAACATATCCCAGAGCAAACCATGCGTCTTCTTCGTTCTGAGCAAAGATATGGGGAACACCATTGTCATCTCGCTTTATCACAAGTTCCGCCTGAACATGAGAGGCTGTAATCGTGCCTGACATTTTTGGCATGTATGTTTTCGCATACTGCACAGATGGATACACATAGAAAAAGATAAGCCCCACTACCAACAAACAAAGCACAATTAGTAAACAAAAGAATGAAATCAATACAACCTTAATAACCTTCTTCATATACGAACCTTCCAATTAATTCACTACAAAAAATTAACAAAACCAAATAGACTTGTAAAAAGATAATACTACTTATAAAACAATTGCAAATTTACCATTCTAAACTTCTAAAAAATTTGACAATATTTATCCCCTATATTTTAGCGGACAACATTGAAGAAAGAAAATCAAACTTTTTTACTGTTCTGTTTCAATTTGTGCTTTGGCTCGTTTTACAAAATGCTGCTCGGAAGGATAAGTAAGCAGGGCTTCCGCAGATTCGATAGGGACCCAGATTGGGCTGAATCGTGCTTCTTCTTCTCCTGTGGGCGCAGATTCTCCCCGTTTATCAGGGTCGGCTCGCATAAGGAAGTAATGTTCTGTCCTGATTATGTTCTCCCCTTTATATTTGAATTCACTCTGGTCATATCCTAAATCAGCAATGATTTCTGTGTCCCAATATCCACTTTCTTCTCCTACTTCGCGTCTGGCACATTGTTCATGGGATTCTCCCTGGTCTATATGTCCTTTGGGCAGGCGAATCTCATGTATCCATTTACCATCTCTTAAAACTTCTCGTTCTAACAGGAGGACTCTCCTATCTTTATCAACAACTACCCCTCCTGCGACAATGAATTTTTTTCTGTTCATAAAACAAATATGATTTTTATTGATTATATTTTACTTATCACTCTACTTTCAGGCAGTCTAAACCAGCCATATAACTTGCGGATTTTTCATTTTTGCCTACGATTCTTAGTTCGATTGTGTTTGGACCTGCATTTAGTTTTACAGGGAACTGGATAGAATCTCGCACGACTTTACCTTCGTTATACCCATCCCATTCGGCTACCTTTTGAGAATTGACCCATAATTGCACTTTCCCATAATCGGGCGCTTTGGTATACCAGAGGGTTACTTTCTTTTCACCAGCCATTTCAGGCGGCACATCCACAGTAGTTGCATAATTCTTCGGTGCACTCGGGGTGAACCATAATTGTTTGCCATTGCTCCATGCATTTCCGAAAGTAGTAAGGTCTTGTTCTTTGACTGTATCATCAAGGTTCTGAAAGGTCATCAATCCACCTTCAATTTCAAAGGCATTGGGTTCATAATATTTTGCTTGTTGCACTGCGGGTTCGGGTAGTCTTTGTTCTGGGGCAGGTAGAGGTTCAAAAGAAACATGAGGTTCTGTCTGATACCAATATGCTACGGAACTAAAATCATCAGAACGGTCATTAGCGTGTCCATGCTCGATAGTTGCACGAATAGATTTCTTAAACGGGATAGGGTCTGCTATATGGAAACGGTAAACATTCCATTTTTCATTTTGTTTATGTTCACCGCGTAATGGACAACCAAAGAAGAGATAACTAAATGCTGAACCAAAGCACCATGCTCCACAGAAATAATCTTCGGAACCTGTCCCGTGTATTGACGGGGTTTCTTCTCCATCTATATAAATCATGTCATCACCTTCACCCCACCATCCATCACTACGGTTATGTATAGATAAACTTACGCCAACATAGTGCCCTTTCCCTCTGGCTTCAAAGAATGTGTAATTTTGACCTGCTTTGCATGGATACTCCTGCTGATATTGTGCATGGAAACGCATTGGGGTATCTATTGAATTGTGCTTTTGATAATCAACATAATAATAGAAGGCATTGCATACGGCTGTCCCTTCGTTTGTTATAGTAATTAATGCACCTTTGGCAAAAGGCATATACCAGAAGCAATTAAGGGCATTGCTCGTGCCAATCTGGATAGGATAACTACTATATGTGTAGTATTCGCCATGTCCCAATCCAAAGAAATCGCCAATAGGAGATTCAAGCGATGGTTTTTCTTCACCGTCCCAATACATTCGCAGCACCAGATTTTTTAGATGGTTATTGTCCTTGCTTGAAATGGTAACCCAGATGTGGGTTATTGCACCTGCCCCTTCAATTTTTGCTAAAGTCCGTGTTTCACCAATAGCAATTGGCTGTTCTTGCATTCCGTCGGCATTTCCTCCTGTACGGTCATAACTGGAAATTCGTTGTGCTGTGAAATCCTTCTCATTAGCAAGACCTTCCAGAAGGCCATTTGCAAAAGCAGTTGCTCCAATCAGTGTTATACTCAATAATAAGATGAGCCCAATTATTTTTACTGTGTGCAATGATACTCTCATGATTTTCTCCTAATTTATAAGTTTGTATGTGATGTTAATGTATTCTACGGATTTTAATTCAGGTCTTCAAGTCGTAATGGTTCTATTAAACATCAGAAAAGGATTTCATTTTTGGTAATAGATTTAGCCAGTATTGTAAGATAGAAGCGATTCTCAGTTTTTTATTTTCCGACTTTTTTTAAGAGACGGACATAGAATTCTATCCCTTTGTAGTAGTTGTCAATTTTTACACGCTCATTAGTCCCATGTAGTAATTCTATCTCTTCCATCGTAAATTTTAATGGCTGGAAACGGTATAGATTTTTCACTACACCAACATAATTTGTAGAATCCGTTCCACCTAAGGTTAGTGAACTGGCAACAGGTATATTTCCCCAAACTTCCTGAATTGTTTCCACTATGGCTTTGTAACCATCGCTTGTTTTGTCTGACAGAGGGCTGGCTTCATCCGTCTTTTCTGGTGAAAAGGGTTTTATCTCAACCCTATCATCGTTGATTGCTTTCCGAATATAATTAATTACTTCTTCTGAACTATCGTCAGGTAGCATTCGAATATTTACTACCGCCCATGCGTTTAAAGGAAGCACATTTTCCTTTTCACCCGCGTGGAATAAGGTTGGTGCAAAGGTAGTGCGAAGTGCCGCATTTGAACTGGGAACAGTTGCTAATACTTTTGCCAATAGTCCGCTAAACAGCCATAAATTAGAGCATACTGCCCGCATCGGGAAATTCATATAAGGTGCAAGGTCTTCCAGCGTCCAGCGGATAGGTCCCGCAAGTTTAGCAGGTTTACGGTGTTGCTCTATCCTTTGAATAGCAGTAGAGAGAATGCCAATAGATGTTTCGTCTGGTGGAGTAGAGGAATGCCCGCCTTTTGTAGTGACAGAAAGTTCCAACGACAAATATCCCTTTTCTGCTATGCCAATAAGTGCAACAGGACCTTCTATGCCCGGGATAATACCTTCATTTATCGCCATTCCTTCATCTAAACTAAATTCAGGCATAATCCCACGCTCTTTCATTAATTCAGCAATCTTTTTTGCACCATTTCTTCCACCGAGTTCCTCGTCATGACCAAACGCAAATAACAGAGTCCTTTCAGGTTGATACCCATTCTGAATCCAGTAGTTGACAGATTCTAATAATCCGATAACACTACTTTTATCATCCAACGCACCACGACCCCAGATAGCCTCGTCTGCAATTGTGCCTGAAAATGGGGAATATTTCCAATCGCCTTCTGTTCCTTGTTCCACAGGAACAACATCATAATGAGTAATAAACAGGATAGGAGATAATGAAGAATCTTTTCCTTCCCATGTATAGAGTAGACTGTAATTATTCACAATATCCCTCTTCAAAGTAGCATGAACACCAGGAAAAGCCTCCTCCAAATACTTTATAAACTTTTGATATTCAGTCCAATCATTTTTTTGCGTTTCCTGATATGAAATGGTTCTGAATGCGAGTGCTTTCGCTAACCGTTCTGCATATTTTTCTTTCTCTGTCAGAGAAATTGTTTCCTTGCTTTCGATTGGGACAACCCTCTGCTGTCGTGCTAGTTCTGTTCGAATAACAATTATTGCAACCAAAACGATCAATAGCAACAAAACTCCCAGAATAAAACGGGTAAAAAATCGTCTCATAAAACATGCCCTTATTTGTCAGGGGACGATAGGTTGTAGGATAAGGGATTAAAAGAATCCTTAAAGATAGTTTTATCTTTCTGGAACCAGTCTAATACTTTATCAGCTGGGCTTTTGTTATTTAATACCCTTTGCTTATTGACAAAATTATAACATCGGAGGTATT
>Ga0116193_1000693_pt1 | contig 30332 bp, 23 predicted proteins | sample AD_UKC115_MetaG_FD_89892 | JGI IMG/M metagenome (GOLD analysis project Ga0116193, IMG submission 89892) | Active sludge microbial communities of municipal wastewater-treating anaerobic digesters from Hong Kong - AD_UKC115_MetaG | ecosystem: Engineered > Bioreactor > Anaerobic > Digestate... | reverse complement strand
TCCGATGCCCGTCTCGCGATGGTGACGGCGGCACACCGCACATCCCGCGCGGCGCCTCGTTTTGGTCGCGCATGCTGCACCACGGCGCGGTGGACAATCCGCGCCCCCATCCCTAGAATTGCGGCTCGCCTTGATCCCCTTTCACGCCCGGATCCACGGACTGGCCATGCCAGCCCGCGGGTTTTGTCGCACCTGATGCCGGCCCGGGTCCAACCGCTGAAGGCGACTACATGCCCGTATCCGCTCTCCTCGCCCTCGAAGACGGCAGCCTGTTCCACGGCGAGTCGATCGGGGCCTCCGGCTCGACCGTCGGCGAGGTGGTCTTCAATACCGCCATCACCGGCTATCAGGAGATCCTCACCGATCCGTCCTATGCCCGCCAGATGGTCACGCTGACCTATCCGCACATCGGCAACACCGGCTGCAACGCGGTAGACGAAGAGGCCGATCGCGTGCATGCCGCGGGCCTGATCGTGCGCGACCTGCCGATCCTCGCCAGCAACTGGCGTTCGGCCGAGACACTGCCCGCGTATCTCGAGCGGCAGGGGGTGGTCGCGATCGCCGGCATCGACACGCGCCGGCTCACGCGTCACCTGCGCGACAAGGGTGCGCAGAACGGGTGCATAGCGACCGGGGCGGACATCGATCCGGAATGGGTCGTCGCCGCGGCCCGCGCGTTCCCGGGCTTGAAGGGCATGGATCTCGCCAGGGTCGTCAGCGTGCGCGAGTCGTACCGTTTCACGGCCGGTAGTTACGACCTCGACTGCACGACGTTCGCCGCGCCGGAGGCACGCTTTCGCGTGGTCGCCTACGACTTCGGCATCAAGCGCAACATCCTGCGCATGCTGGTCGATCGCGGCTGCGAGGTGACCGTGGTGCCGGCCGAGACGCCGGCCGAGGACGTCTTCTCGCTCGAACCCGATGGCGTGTTCCTGTCCAACGGGCCGGGCGATCCGGAGCCGTGCGACTACGCGATCCGCGCGATCCGTGCGTTCATCGCGCGGCGCCTGCCGGTGTTCGGCATCTGCCTCGGCCACCAATTGCTCGGTCTGGCCAGCGGCGCGCGCACGCTCAAGATGAAATTCGGTCATCACGGCGCGAACCACCCGGTGATCGATCTCGCCACCGGCCGCGTGATGATCTCGAGCCAGAACCATGGCTTCGCGGTCGACGAGGCGAGTCTGCCGGCCAACGTGCGCGCCACGCACCGTTCGCTGTTCGACGGTTCGCTGCAGGGCATCGAACTCACCGACGCACCGGCCTACAGCTTCCAGGGTCACCCAGAAGCGAGCCCCGGGCCGCACGACGTGGCCGGGCTGTTCGACCGCTTCATCATGATGATGCGGGCCGTGGTATGAGCAGGCCGAGGAACGCCGCCGTACTCTGCTTCCTGCTCGCAACCACGGTGGGGGCGGTCGAGGCGCCGAAGCCATCCGTGCAGCCCGTCGTGCTCGAGCCGGTCGAGTATGTGCAGCTTGCCGACAAGATCGGCCGCCACATCGTGATCGAAACCAACCTCGGCACGCACCGCCGTGGCGTGCTCGAGCATTACAGCGGTTCGGCGCTGGCCGTGCGCCTCGAGCCGAAGGACGGCGGCTTCCTGCTCGACCTGCCGCGCGAGACGGTGAAGCAGGTGGAACTGGTCGTCGAGGACACTGTCGCGGGAGAGGGCCATGCCGAAAAGAACTGACCTCCGATCCATCCTGATCATCGGCGCCGGTCCGATCGTCATCGGCCAGGCCTGCGAGTTCGACTATTCCGGCGCGCAGGCCTGTAAGGCACTCAAGCAGGAGGGCTACCGGGTCATCCTGGTGAACTCCAACCCGGCGACGATCATGACCGACCCGGAAACGGCCGATGCGGTCTACATCGAGCCGATCAATCCGCAGACGGTCGAGAAGATCATCGCCAAGGAGCGGCCCGATGCGCTGTTGCCGACCATGGGCGGTCAGACCGCGCTAAACTGTGCGCTCGATCTCGCCGACCACGGCGTGCTCGAGAAGTACGGCGTGGAGCTGATCGGCGCCTCGCGCGAGGCGATCCGCATGGCCGAGGACCGCGAGCTGTTTCGCCGCGCGATGGCCGAGATCGGCCTCGAGTGCCCGCGCGCCGAGATCGCCCGCTCGCTCGACGAGGCGCTCGCCGCACAGGCCAAGGTCGGTTTCCCGACCATCATCCGGCCGAGCTTCACGCTCGGCGGCTCGGGCGGCGGCATCGCCTACAACCGCGAGGAATTCGTCGAGATCGTCGGCCGCGGACTCGAGCTCTCGCCGGTGCACGAGGTGCTGGTCGAGGAATCGGTGCTCGGCTGGAAGGAATTCGAGATGGAAGTGGTCCGCGACAAGGCGGACAACTGCATCATCGTCTGCTCGATCGAGAACCTCGATCCGATGGGTGTGCACACCGGCGATTCGATCACCGTCGCGCCAGCACAGACGCTCACCGACAAGGAATACCAGCGCTTGCGCGATGCCTCGATCGCGGTGCTGCGCAAGATCGGTGTCGATACTGGCGGCTCGAACGTGCAGTTCGGCGTGAACAGCGAGAACGGCCGCGTGGTCGTCATCGAGATGAACCCGCGCGTGTCGCGTTCGTCGGCCCTGGCCTCGAAGGCGACCGGCTTCCCGATCGCCAAGGTCGCCGCGAAGCTCGCGGTCGGCTACACGCTCGACGAGTTGCGCAACGAGATCACCGGTGGCCTCACGCCGGCTTCGTTCGAGCCGACGATCGATTACGTCGTCACCAAGATCCCGCGTTTCGCCTTCGAGAAGTTCCCGGCTGCCGACTCGCGCCTGACCACGCAGATGAAGTCGGTCGGCGAAGTCATGGCGATCGGCCGCACCTTCCAGGAATCGCTGCAGAAGGCGCTGCGTGGCCTCGAGACTGGCAAGGACGGGCTCAATCCGGGCCGGCTCGATCCGGCGAGCCCCGATGACCTCGCCGCGCTGAAGCGCGAGCTGAAGGAACCGGGGCCGGAACGCGTGTTCTACGTCGCCGACGGCTTCCGCGCCGGCCTGTCGCTCGAGGATGTCTACGCGCTGACGCGCATCGACCGCTGGTTCCTCGCACAGATCGAGGAACTCTTGCGCATCGAGGCCGAGGTGCGTGCCGGCGGCCTCGGCGTGCTCGATGCCGCGCGCCTGCGGCAGCTCAAGCGCAAGGGTTTCTCCGATTCGCGGCTCGCGTCGCTGCTCGGTACCGACGAGCATGCGGTGCGCAAGCTGCGCCAGGCCTTCGGCGTGCGCCCGGTGTACAAGCGCGTCGATTCCTGCGCGGCCGAGTTCGCCACGACCACGGCCTATCTCTACTCGACCTACGAGGAAGAGTGCGAGGCCGAGCCGAGCGATCGGCCGAAGGTGATGGTGCTCGGCGGCGGACCCAACCGCATCGGCCAGGGCATCGAGTTCGACTACTGCTGCGTCCACGCCGCCCTCGCCCTGCGCGAGGACGGCTACGAGACGATCATGGTCAACTGCAATCCCGAAACCGTCTCGACGGACTACGACACCTCCGACCGTCTGTACTTCGAGCCACTCACGCTCGAGGACGTGCTCGAGATCATCGACAAGGAAAAGCCGCGCGGTGTGATCGTGCAGTATGGCGGGCAGACGCCGCTCAAGCTGGCCCGTGCGCTCGAGGCGAACGGTGCGCCGATCATCGGCACCAGCCCGGATTCGATCGACCTCGCCGAGGACCGCGAGCGCTTCCAGCGCATGGTGCAGCAGCTTGGCCTGAATCAGCCGCCGAACCGCACCGCGCGCAATCCGGACGAGGCGCTCGCGCTCGCCCGCGAGATCGGCTATCCGCTGGTCGTGCGACCGAGCTACGTGCTCGGCGGCCGTGCGATGGAGGTCGTGCATGGCGATGCCGACCTGCGTCGCTACATCACCGAGGCCGTGCGCGTCTCCAACGATTCGCCGGTGCTGCTCGACCGCTTCCTCGACAATGCCGTGGAAGTCGACGTGGACGTCGTCGCCGACGCCGAGGGTCAGGTGCTGATCGGCGGCATCATGGAACACATCGAGGAAGCCGGCGTGCATTCCGGCGATTCCTCGTGTTCGCTGCCGCCGTATTCCCTGGCGCCGGCGATCCAGGACCGCCTGCGCGAGCAGGTCACGGCGATGGCGCGCGAGCTGAAGGTCATCGGTCTGATGAACACGCAGTTCGCGATCCAGGACGAGACCGTCTACATCCTCGAGGTCAATCCGCGTGCCTCGCGCACGGTGCCGTTCGTATCCAAGGCCACCGGCGTGGCGCTCGCCAAGATCGCCGCACGCTGCATGGTCGGCCGCACGCTTGCCGCGCAGGGTGCGACGCGCGAGGTGATCCCGGCGTATTACTCGGTCAAGGAAGCGATCTTCCCGTTCCTGAAATTCCAGAACGTCGATCCGATCCTGGGTCCCGAGATGCGTTCGACCGGCGAGGTCATGGGCGTCGGCCGCAGCTTCGGCGCGGCCTTCGCGCGGGCGCACGAGGCCGCGAACATCGCCGCACCGCCGAGGGGCAAGGCCTTCGTCTCGGTGCGTGACCCGGACAAGCGCCGCGTCGTGCCGGTCGCGCGCGAGCTGCTGCGCCGCGGCTACTCGATCGTCGCGACCGCCGGCACCTGCGACTTCCTGCGCGTCGAGGGCATCGATTGCGAGCGGATCAACAAGGTACTCGAAGGGCGTCCGCACATCGTCGACCTGATCAAGAACGGCGAGATCGTGTTCATCATCAACACGACCGAGGGCAAGCAGGCGATCGCTGACTCGTTCTCGATCCGCCGGGAAGCACTGCAGCAGCGCATCACCTACTCGACGACGATTGCCGGCGCGCGCGCGCTCCTGCATTCGCTCGACTTCCGCGAGACCGGCGACGTGCTGAGCCTGCAGGAGCTGCATCGCGAACTGGCGGCAACGCGCTAAACTGGCCCCGCCGCCCCGCCGGGGCGGCGCCCGAACCGAACGACACGCGTGCCCGCCGCCAGCGGCGGGCCGGTGAGTTTTTCACGTTGCGCCGGACCGGATTCCGGCAGAGGCGAGGCACCATGAAGCGACCCCCGATGACCCTGAAAGGTGCCGAGCGCCTGCGCGAGGAACTCGAGCGCCTCAAGAGCGTCGAGCGGCCGCGCATCATCGAGGCGATCGCCGAGGCGCGCGCGCACGGCGACCTCAAGGAGAACGCCGAGTACCACGCCGCTCGCGAGCAGCAGGGCTTCATCGAGGGCCGCATCCAGGAAATGGAGGCGGCGCTGAGCTTTGCGGAGGTCATCGACGTCTCGCGTCTGAATGCCGCGCCGCGCATCGTGTTCGGCGCCACGGTCGAGCTCGAGGACGAGGATTCCGGCGAATCCGTGACCTACCAGATCGTTGGCGACATCGAGGCCGACATCAAACGCAAGCTGATCGCCGTCAGCTCGCCGATCGCGCGCGCCCTGATCGGCAAGAGCGAGGGCGACAGTTTCGAGTTCCAGGCACCGAACGGCGTGCGCCGTTACGAGATCGTCGGCGTACGCTACGAGGGGTGATCCAACGCGCCGGGCCGGCCGGATCCACCGGCCTGTGACCCGGTACCGTCAGCGCCGCTGCCCGATGCCCGCCTTCGACGTCCTGCTGCCGCCGCTATCGCGACTCGTGGCCGACCGGCGCCTCGCGCACGGGCCGCTCGCGATCTGGGCGAGCCGCGGCGATCGCCTGCCCGTCGCAGCATCCGGTCGCGAGGCCCAGCTCGCCGGAGTGTTCCGTATCGATGGGCTGCCCACGGGGCGACCCTGGCCGGTCGCCGCGCTGACCCGTGCGCTCGATGCGAATGATGCCGAAGGGGCGCTTTGGCTGCGTGCCGATCCCGCCTGGTTGCGCGCGGACATGCTTACCGTACGCATGCTCGCCTGTGGCGTGCTCGGGCTCGATGCCGCCGAGGCGGCCGATCTGGCCCAGGCGCTGAAGCCGCTGTTCGGGGATGTGGGCATGCGCCTCGAGGTCGCCACGCCAGAGCGCTGGTACCTGCGTATCGAGCCCGGTGTCGCGCTGCCGGATTTCGCGCCGCCGGAAGCGGTGCTTGGCGACGACCTCGCCGCGCATCTGCCCGGCGGCCCCGAAGGCCGGCGCTGGCGGGCGCTGCTCAACGAGGCGCAGGTGATCCTGCACAACCACCCGGTGAACGCCGCGCGCATCGAGCGGGGTCGCGTACCGGCCAACTCGCTCTGGTTCTGGGGCGGCGGCCTGCTGCCCCGGGCCGTCACTACGGCCTGCACGCGTATCCTGAGCGACGACGTGCTGATCGCCGCCCTGGCCAGGCGGGTCGGCCGCGAACGGGTTGCACTCGACCCGGCCGCGATGGATGGCCCGGCCGGCGAAGGCCCGGTGCTGCTCGATCTGGCCACGACCCGCGACCCGGATGTCTTGGTCGCGTGGATCGATGCTCTCGCCGCCCGTCTGCGCAATGGCCGGATCGCCGGTCTGCATCTCGCTTTCGAGAGTGGCGAGCGCGGCGCGGTGCAATCCGCGCACCGCTGGCGGTTCTGGCGCCGCACCCGGCCGCTCGGCGCATGAGGGCTTGCCGGATCGAGCGGCGCGCGCCGCTGTGCGATACCACGCAGTGGCCGGATTCCATCCATCCGGTGCTGAGACGGGTCTATGCCGCGCGCGGCATCGATGCGCCCGATGGCATTGATCACCGCCTCGCCCGATTGCTGCCCCCGGAGACGATCGCCGGCATGTCCGGGGCAGCGGAGCTGCTCGAGCGATGCGTCCGCGAAGATCGACGCATCGTCGTGGTCGGCGATTTCGACGCGGATGGCGCGACGGCGACGGCCGTGGCCGTGCGCGGTCTCGGACTGCTCGGTGCGCGCCAGGTCGGTTACCGCGTGCCGAACCGCTTCACGCACGGCTATGGCCTGAGCCCGGCACTGGTCGAGGATCTGCTGCCGCTGCGCCCGGAGCTGATCGTCACCGTCGATAACGGCATTGCGGCGGCGGCCGGCGTCGCGGCCGCGCATCGGCATGGCATTGCCGTGCTGGTCACCGACCACCATCTACCCGGCGCGGATCTGCCGGATGCCGAGGCGATCGTCGATCCGAATCTCGCGGCGGACGCACCGGGACAGACCCTGGCCGGCGTCGGCGTGATGTTCTACCTGCTGCTCGCCGTGCGGGCGCGCTTGCGCGAGGCCGGCTGGTTCGCCACGCGCGGCATCGTCGAGCCCGATCTCGCCGGATTGCTCGACCTGGTCGCGCTCGGCACGGTCGCCGATCTCGTGTCGCTCGATTACAACAATCGCGTGCTGATCGAAGCCGGCCTGCGTCGCATCCGTGCGGGACGCGCCTCGGCCGGCATCGCCGCATTGATCGAGGCGAGCCAGCGGCGTGCGGCAAGCCTCACCTCGGCCGATCTCGGTTATGCCCTCGGGCCGCGCCTGAATGCCGCCGGCCGGCTCGAGGACATGAGCCTCGGCATCGAGTGCCTGTTGACCGACGATGCGGCCCGGGCACGCCATCTCGCCGGCCTGCTCGACGCGATCAACGCCGAGCGGCGCGGCCTGCAGGCCGGAATGGTCGAACAGGCCGAAGCCCAGGTGCAGACGTTCCTCGCGCGGCATGGCGATGCGGCCCTGCCGGTCGGTGTGGTGCTCGCCGATCCGGCCTGGCATGCCGGCGTCGTCGGTCTGGTCGCCTCGCGCCTCAAGGAACGCCTGCATCGGCCGGTGATCGCGTTCGCGCCGGCAGGCGAGGGCAGTGCGGAACTCAAGGGTTCCGCGCGCTCAATCGCGGGCTTCCACATCCGTGACGCGCTGGCCGAAGTCGAAGCGAACCAGCCGGGGCTGATCGCGCGCTTTGGCGGACATGCGATGGCCGCAGGTCTCACGCTGACCGCGGACGCTCTGCCGGCCTTCGCCGCGGCTTTCGATGCCGTGGCCCGCGCGCGCATCCCGTCCGCACTGCTTGATCCGGTCCTGCTCACCGACGGCGGCCTCGACGGTGCGGACTTTCACGTCGAGCTCGCCCGCCAGCTGCGTTTCGCCGGTCCGTGGGGGCAGGGCTTCCCCGAGCCGTTGTTCGATGACGAGTTCGGTCTCGACGGCTGGCGTGTGATGGGCGAAAGCCACCTGCGCCTGAATCTGCGCCATGCCGCGAGCGGTACGGCGGTCGAGGCGGTGATGTTCGGCGCCTATGATGGCCGCCCGCCGCCGGTGCGGTTGCGCGCGGCCTACCAGCTCGCGCTCGACGAATGGAACGGCCGCGAGCGCCTGCGGTTGCTGCTGCGGCATGTCGAGCCTTTGTAAGGTGCGAAGCGACCCTTGCGTCGAGTTATAGGATGTATGCCGGCTGGGAACGACGCGATCAAATACGTAGGGGCGAGGATGTGCTTGCCGGACGTACGTCAATCGAGCCCTGTTCGAATACGGAAATGGTGTCCGTCGATTTTGATAGGGCGACGCGTGCCGTCCGGATCCATTTTTTCGATTAGAAGCTGCACGAAGTCTTCCGCTACGCTGGCTACGCGATCAAACTCGTTGCGGTAGAGATGGTCTGCAATCTCCTGTGCGGATACCCAACGACCTGCATTGAGGACCAGAAACCGCAGGGTGCGATATTGGAGTAGGCCAAGTTCGAGCGGTTGCCCATCGAATTCGGCCTCCTCTGTAATTTCGTCCAGCCGAATCAAACCACATGCCAATTGTGGAGTCGCCCAGCGTTCGAGGAGCGCCTGAATGTATTTCATCAGCTCTTGGCATTGATTGACAGAAAGCGTTTCGTCTGCGCCGGCTTTCATGGCCTCCGCCATGCTACTCCATCCGGCATTTTCAGGGACTAGCAGCACAATTGGAAAGGCCCGCCCGTGTTTTGCTCTGAGCATCCGCACTAGCGCGAGGCCGCCCATGCGTGGATCGCCGTGGTGAACGACGGCAATGTTCGGGCGCTTTTGCTGGCACAGAGCGTGAGCGCTCTCCGCATCGCCGACGGACTCGATTCGCAATCCTGCATCAGTCAGCGTTGAAGTCACCGCGCTCCGTATCGATTCGTCACCAGCCACCAGCAATACTCTCCAGTCATTCATGCTCGTTTTCCAAAGTTGCCGCAATCAGCTTATGAATAATTCAATTCACGATGAAAAGATCGCCCGTGTTATTGGCGCTGATCTTCAAGAATGCTTGGTGCAGGTCCTGATAAAATTCACGTACCCATTCATCCGGGTGGTCGGTTTAGGGCGCAAGCGCCATGTGCGTGGCGGCCACTACGCTGGGGCCAAGGTAGCCGCAGCCTTGGACGATGTCGAATGCAGTTTGGCTAACGAACATCCCTTCCGCACAGACTGTGGATAGTATCGTAGCCTTGAGGTCGGGCTCCGTCACCCTGTCGGTGAAGTCGTGGTACGCCGAGACCTTCCAGTCAGTCGAAACCGGCTCGAAACGACTATTGATGACATAGGAGACGATCGACATCGCATCTGGATTGCTGTAATCGTGGCGGTCGAGAGCCACATGCATTTCCATGTCCAGCTTGGCTTTCTCTTGCTCGTCCCATCAATCGAAATACTCGACAATCTCCTCCTTTAGGACGCTGCGTTCTAAAGCGAGCAGAACATGCAAATCGGCGATGTTGCCCGCATGGTGGATGATGCATACACTCATGATTTATTCCTCTGTGCCGCCGGTACAGGAACCGGCCCGTCGCGACCGTTAGCGGGGGGTGCGAATAACGCCATGTCGCGGGAATGCCGAACAACACTCGCCGTAGCGCTCGGCAGCGTCCATCATGTCGGATCGGGCAACCGTGCGCGTACCGGCATGGCCTGCTAGAACGTGCGCCATGCCGCGAGCGCCTGCGTCTCCTGCTGCGGCACGTCGAAGCACTATGACCGGAGTTGCGATGGCCCCTCGATCCGCGTTGCGCAACGATCTGGTCCCGCTGCTGTGGCTTGCGCTGCTGCGCTTCCTGCTGCATCTCGTGCTCAACACGCACTACGGCTTTCATCGCGACGAACTGCAGGGGCTCGACGATGCGCGCCATCTCGACTGGGGCTACGTGCCGTATGCGCCGTTGACGCCGTTTCTCGGCTGGATCGAGTTGCATCTGTTCGGCACGTCACTGACCGGCTTTCGCTTCTTCGCGGCGTTGGCGCAATGTGCGGCGATGGTGCTGGCGGGATTGATCGCGCGCGAGCTGGGCGGGCGGCGCTTCGCGCAAATCCTGGCCGCACTTGCGACGATGGCCATGCCGTTCTCGCTCGTCATGTCGAGCGTGCTGATGTATGCATCGATCGACTTCCTGTGGTGGGTGCTGATCGCCTGGCTCGTCGCGCGGCTCGCGAACGGCGCCAATCCGCGCCTGTGGCTCGTGATCGGCGCCGTATTCGGGCTCGGCCTGCTGACGCGCTACACGATTCTGATCGGCGCGGCGGGCGTATTCGTCGGCGTCGTCGCCACGCCGCTGCGGCGGCAATTGCTGACACCGTGGCCGTGGCTCGGCGCCCTCATCGCGTTGCTGCTGTTCCTGCCGCACCTCATCTGGCAGGCACAACACGATTTCATCTATCTCGATTTCATCCGCCACATTCACGAGCGCGACATCCGCTGGCATCGCACGGACGGGTTCTGGATCGAGCAGTTGTATGCGAATGCCGGCCCGCTGTCGCTGCCGTTGTGGTTCGGCGGGCTCGTGTATCTCGCTGTCGCCAAGGCGATGCGGCCGTTTCGCGTGCTGGCCTGGATATACGGGGTCGCACTGGTGCTGTTCTCGCTTTCTCGCGCTCGCGGCTACTACCTGGCGCCCGCCTACCCGATGCTGCTCGCCGCGGGTGCAGTGGCGCTTGAGGCCTGGCTCACGAATCTTCGATCCGGCACCGTGCTGGCACTGCGTGTGAGTGTCGGCGGCGTACTGATTCTCGCGCTCGCCGCCGGCGCTGCCGTGGCCTTGCCGATTGCGCCGGTGAACTCCGCGCTGTGGCGGGCCGCGCACAAGGTGCACGACACGTTTGCCGAGCAGATCGGCTGGCCGGAGTTCGTACAGCGTGTCGCGGCGGTTTATCGCTCGTTGCCGGACAGCGAGCGCGCGCATACGGCGATACTTGCCAACAACTACGGCGAGGCCGGTGCGATCAATCTGTACGGTCCGGCGCTCGGACTGCCACCGGCGATCAGTCGCACGAACACGTACTGGTATCGCGGCTATGGCGCTCCGCCGCCATCGGTCGTCATCGAGCTTGGCAACACGGCCAAGGACGAGAAGGGATCCGATGCGACGTGTGTGTCGTTCGGTCGCTTCCGCAACAGCGAAGGCGTCGACAACGAAGAATCTGCGTGGGGCTACGAGATCTTCGTCTGCCGCGACATTCCGGCGAAATGGCCGGAAATCTGGGGCGCGAAGCCGCGTTTCGGCTGACGTCGGCGCGATGGGGCGCATCAGTTTGCTAAGATCGGCGCCTTTCAATATCGCTCATCATCGCACCATGATCGAGACCAATCAGATCACTGCGCGCATCGCGGACCTCACGGCCCGGGTGCAGTCGCTTAGGGGGTATCTTTGACTACGAGACGAAGCGCGAACGTCTCGAGGAAGTGAGCCGTGAGCTCGAGCATCCGAACGTCTGGGACAACCCCGAGCGCGCCCAGCAGCTTGGCAAGGAACGCGCCCAGCTCGAGAAGATCGTCGGCGGCCTGAAGGAGATCGGCGAGGGGCTCGGCGGCGCGTCCGAGCTACTCGAACTCGCCGTCGCCGAGAACGACGAAGGTACCGTCACCGCGGTCGATGCCGACGTCGACCAGCTTGCCGTGCGCGTGGCCAAGCTCGAATTCCAGCGCATGTTCTCCGGCAAGATGGACGCGGCCAACGCATTCGTCGACATCCAGGCCGGCGCCGGCGGTACCGAGGCCCAGGACTGGGCCGAGATGCTGCTGCGCATGTACCTGCGCTGGTGCGAGTCGAAGGGCTGGAAGACCGAGCTGCTCGAGGTCTCCGCCGGTGAAGTCGCCGGCATCAAGAGCGCCACGTTCCGTGTCGAGGGCGATTACGCCTATGGCTGGCTGAAGACCGAGATCGGCGTGCACCGGCTCGTGCGCAAGTCGCCGTTCGACTCCGATAACCGCCGCCATACCTCGTTCACCTCGGTGTTCGTCTCGCCCGAAGTCGATGACGACATCGACATCGAGATCAATCCGGCCGATCTGAAGACGGACGTCTACCGCTCGTCCGGTGCGGGCGGCCAGCACGTCAACAAGACCGAATCCGCCGTGCGCATCACGCACGTGCCGAGCGGCATCGTCGTGGCCTGTCAGACCGAGCGTTCGCAGCACGCCAACCGCGATCGCGCGATGAAGATGCTCAAGGCCAAGCTGTACGAAATCGAGATGCAGAAGCGCAATGCCGAGAAGGATGCGCTCGAGGCGACCAAGTCCGACATCGGCTGGGGCAGCCAGATCCGCAATTACGTGCTCGACCAGTCGCGCATCAAGGATCTGCGCACCGGCATCGAACGTTCGGATACGCAGAAGGTGCTGGACGGTGATCTCGACGAGTTCATCGAGGCGAGCCTCAAGGCCGGCCTCGAGGCCGGTGCGAAACGTGTCGATGCTTGACACGCATCATGGCCGGAGCGGCAACCGCGCCGGCGCCGTGCGGGCGCCAGCGCTGTACGGAGATCGCAGCATGAAAGCCGCCGTGTCCGTCCTTTTCGGGCTCGCCCTCCTGGCCGCCGGGCCGCTGCGTGCGGAAGGCCTGCTGCTCCGGGGCACGGTCGGCAAATACCCTATCGTCATGGAACTGGACGAGGCCGACGGCAACGCGTGGGGGGCCTACTTCTACCAAAAGCACAAGCAGGACATCCCGTTGCAGGGCGAGCGGGGACCTGAGGGCTTTCGGCTGAGTTCGGCCGTCCACGACAGCGACAACGCCGATCACTTCGTGCTCGCCAGGAACGGCGACGGCTTCAAGGGTACTTTCACCCATGGCAAGGGCACGCCGCTGGCGGTGGATCTGCATGCGGTCGCGCCCGACACGGTGCCCGACCCGCGCCCGGGTCTGGAGTTCAGGCAGCCGCTGCCGGGCTACGAGCGGCTGCGGCTGGCAGGCATCGAACGGGTCTCGGAGAAGAAAGAGACGGTTGGCGGCAAGTACCAGATCCAGTGGTACACCGAGCCGCGCTCCAGGGTGACCATGTTCCACGTGGTCGGCGGTTATCCCGAGCCGGTGATGGTCAAGTTCAACCGGGTGATCGATCGCGATTACTACGACCATCTTTCCCATTATTTCAGTTGCTCCGATGGCACCGGCGGATCGGGTATCGATGCAATGGAAATATCGAGCCATTATCTGACCGACCGTTTTGTGAGCTACAGCGTGTCCAGCAGCTGGACTTGCTACGGCGCCGCACATCCGGACTTCGAGACCAGAGGCACCACGATCGACGCCAGGACCGGCAGCGAGCTGACGCTGGAAGACGTCTACTGGCTCGGTAGCGGCAAGAAACCGGTGGCGGATACGGACGCGTGGTACCAGTACCGTCGGGAGGTGTTCGCACCAGCCGTGGTCATGCTGTTTCAGCGCCTGTATCCCGAGCAGATGAAGGCTGGCGGCGAGGATGATTGTGACTACGCGGATCCGTCGGTGTGGGGCTTCGCCAACTGGTATCTCACCGCCAAGGGCCTTTACGTGGGCGCCCAGTTCGCGCGCGTCGCCCGTGCTTGCGACAACCCGGGATGGTCCTTCATTCCGTTTGAGGTTCTGAAGCAAAACAACTCCGCGTTATTTGGCGAATAGCCATCGTCAAGCGCTTGTGCCGGACGGCGCAGGTCCGACATCCACGGAATTCCCCATGAGCGAACCGACAGACAACCAGCCTATCGACGAAAACCGTCTGATCGCCGAGCGCCGCGAGAAGCTGCATGCGCTGCGTGCGCAGGGCACCGCATTTCCGAACGACGTGCACATCGACGCGTTTGCGGGCGATCTGCAGGCCGAGTTCGCCGATCGCGAGCGCTGGACCGCCGAGGCCGTCGAGGCGGCGGCGCGTCCGGTGCGGATCGCCGGGCGCATCCTGTTGAAGCGCGTGCAGGGCAAGGTCAGCTTCGCGCAGATCCAGGACGTCAGCGGCCGCATCCAGCTCTTCATCCATCAGGGCACGGTCGGCGAGGGGGCCTACGACGCGTTCAAGAGCTGGGACGTCGGCGACATCGTCGGCGCCGAGGGTACGCTGATGCGCACCAAGACCGGCGAGCTGTCGGTCAAGGTGCAGTCGCTGCGCCTCGTCACCAAGTCCCTGCGCCCTCTGCCGGACAAGTTCCACGGTCTCGCCGATGTCGAGCAGCGCTACCGCCAGCGCTATGTGGATCTGATCGTCACGCCGGAGTCGCGCCGCGTGTTCGAGCTGCGCTCGGCGGTGATCCGTTTCATGCGCCAGTGGCTCGAAGCACCCGAGCGGCGCTTCATGGAAGTCGAGACGCCGATGATGCATCCGATCCCGGGCGGCGCGACCGCGCGGCCGTTCGTGACGCATCACAACGCGCTGGATCTCGATATGTATCTGTGCGTCGCGCCGGAGCTGTATCTGAAGCGGCTGGTCGTCGGCGGCTTCGAGCGCGTCTACGAGATCAACCGCAACTTCCGTAACGAAGGCGTCTCCACGCGCCACAACCCCGAGTTCACGATGCTCGAGCTGTACCAGGCGTATGCCTCGTACATCGAGATCATGGATCTGACGGAAGGACTGATCCGTGCGACGGCCGAGGCGACGCTCGGGCGCACCGCGTTGTCCTGGGAGGGACAGGACATCGACGTCGGCCCTGTGTTCCGGCGCTGGACGATGGCCGATGCCGTACGCCATCACAATCCTGACATCGCTGCGCACGAACTGCGCGACCGCGATGCGCTGGCGCGGCACTGCGCACGGCTCGGCATCACGGTGAAGCCCGGTTATGGCTCGGGCAGGCTCCTGCTCGAGATCTTCGAGAAGACCGTCGAACATACGCTGATCCAGCCGACCTTCATCACCCAGTATCCGACCGAAGTCTCGCCGCTGGCACGAGCCAGTGACGCCGATCCCGAGGTCACCGACCGCTTCGAGCTGTTCATCGGCGCGAAGGAAATGGCCAACGGTTTCTCGGAGCTCAACGATCCCGAGGATCAGGCCGAGCGCTTCCGCGCCCAGGTCGCGGCCAAGGACGCGGGCGACGATGAGGCGATGCATTTCGACGCGGACTACATCCGCGCGCTCGAATACGGCATGCCGCCGACCGGCGGTCTCGGCGTCGGCATCGACCGGCTGGTGATGTTCCTCGCCGACGTGCCCTCGATCCGCGACGTGTTGCTGTTCCCGTACATGCGGCCGGAGGGCTGAGCCATGTGGTACGCGATCATCGGCACCGACGTGCCGGATTCCCTCGAACGGCGCAAGGCCGCGCGTCCGGCGCATCTCGCGCGCCTCGCGGCACTCACCGAGGCCGGGCGATTGCTGCTGGCCGGGCCGTTCCCGGCGATCGACGCGGAGGATCCAGGTCCGGCCGGGTTCAGCGGCAGCCTGATCATCGCCGAGTTCCCGGATCTCGCCGCCGCGCAGGCCTGGGCCGATGCGGATCCGTACGTCGCTGCAGGCGTGTATCGCGAGGTCAGCGTCAAACCGTTCCGCCGGGTGCTGCCGTGAACGATCGGGCGACGCGCCTGCGCGAGCGGCTGGTCGCGGCGCTCGCGCCCAGCGAACTCGAGATCATCGACGAGAGCCACCGGCACGCCGGCCACGCCGGTGCGCGCGACGGCCGCGGGCATTTCCGCGTGCGCGTGGTCAGCATGGCCTTCGCGGGTAAGCCGCTGCTCGCGCGGCACCGGCTGGTTTACGCCGCAGCCGGTGATCTGCTGCAGACCGATATCCACGCGCTGGCCGTCGAGGCGCGCAGCCCCGACGAGGTCTGACGCCGGCCGGGAAAGGCCATGCGCGCGGCTCTGCCCGCCGGGCCGCTTTCGACTGCGGTCAGGCCGGGGCCGAGCCAGCCCTGTGCCGAGGCTGACCCGGAGTGATCCGGTACCGCCGGCCAGACCCGGTCACGGGCTGGCGCGGCCGCCTCCGGAGCGGGTGCTATACTGCCGGCCCGCTGCGGTGGCGCGAGGCACTGCCGTGGCGACGCATCCCGCCGCCGTGCGGGCCGTCCTTGCGGTTCGCGCAAGGCAGGATGCCGAAAGCCAACCCGTGCGGACGCCCGATTCCGGCGACGCGCCCGGCCTGCCGGAGCGTTCGCTGCTTCGGTACCGGGCCGCACCGCGAGAGCCCACGCCCCCGATGCGACTTACCACGATCAAACTGGCCGGATTCAAGTCGTTCGTCGATCCGACCACGCTGCACCTGCCCACCAACATGACCGGCATCGTCGGTCCGAACGGCTGCGGCAAGTCGAACATCATCGATGCGATCCGCTGGGTGATGGGCGAGAGCGCCGCGAGCCGCCTGCGCGGCGATTCGCTGATCGACGTGATCTTCTCCGGCTCTTCGGCGCGCAAGCCCGTAGGTCAGGCTTCCGTCGAGCTGATCTTCGACAATGCCGACGGCACCATCGTCGGCGAATACGCCCAGTTCAACGAGATCTCGGTCAAGCGCCTCGTCAGCCGCGATGGGCAGTCGCAGTATTTCCTGAACGGCGGCCGCTGCCGCCGGCGTGACATCACCGACCTGTTCCTCGGCACCGGCCTCGGCGCGCGCAGCTACTCGATCATCGAGCAGGGCATGATCAGCCAGGTCGTCGAGTCTGACCCCGAGCAGCTGCGCATGCACCTCGAGGAGGCCGCCGGCATCTCGAAGTACAAGGAGCGGCGCAAGGAGACCGAGAGCCGCATCAAATCGACGCGCGAGAACCTCGACCGCGTGCGCGACGTGCGCGACGAGGTCGACAAGCAGCTCGAACACCTCAACCGCCAGGCCAAGGCCGCGACGCGCTGGCAGGAACTCAAGGCCGAGCAGAAGCAGCGCGAGGCCGAGCTGCGCGCGCTGAATTACCGCGCGATCGCCGATGCGGTCGAGAACGAGGCCGCCGCCCTGCGCCAGGCCGAGACCGAGATCGAGCGGTTGGTCGCCGACCAGCGCCAGGTCGAAGCACAGATCGAGGCCGGACGCGAGCGCCACCACGCGGCGAACGAGCACCTCGGCAAGGTGCAGGGCGAGGTCTACAAGGTCGGCGCGGACATCGCACGCATCGAGCAGCAGATCGCCCACAACCGCGATCTCCGCGAGCGCCTCGAGCGCACCCGCGGCGAAACCGAGCGCGCCTGGACCGAGCTTTCCGAACACATCGCCGCGGACATCGCGCAGATCGAGACTCTGCGCCAGGCGCTCGCCGAGGCCGAACCGCGCCGCGAGGCCCTGCAAGAGGCCGACGAGCGTACCGGCGAGACCCTGCGCGAGGCCGAGGCCCGGCTCGCCGAGTGGCAGACCGCCTGGGACGCCCATGGCCGCGCGAGTTCAGAGGCGACGCAGGCTGCCGAGGTCGAACGCACGCGCCTCGATTACCTCGACCGCCAGTGCCTGGACATCGCACGGCGCCTCGAAGCGCTCGAGGCCGAGAAGACGGCCGCCGACATCGATGCCCTGCAGGCGCTCGCCGAGAACCTCGGCAGCGAGCAGGACAGCCAGCGCGAGCGGGTCGAGACGCTCGGGGAACTGCTCGATCAGCGCAAGCTCGCCAGCGAGCGGCTCGCCGATGAGGAACGTCGCACCCAGGCCGCACTGAACGAAGTGCGTCAGCAGATGCAGGCGCTGCGCGGACGGCTCGCTTCGCTGGAAGCCCTGCAGCATGCGGCGCTCGGCCAGGACAAGGGCGCCGCGGCGGAATGGCTGGAACGGCACGGTCTGGCCGGCGCGCGTCGTCTCGGCGAAGCCCTCGACGTCGATGCCGGTTGGGAAACCGCCGTCGAGACGGTGTTGTCCGGCCTGCTCGAGGGTGCGCTGGTAGAGGCACCGCACGCCTACGCCAGCGAACTCGCGACACTGCGCGAGGCCGACATGGTGCTAATGGCCATGGCGCAGGGCGGCAAGGCGGTACCCGGTACGCTGGCTGCCGTGGTGCGTGGACCGGCCGCCGTGCTCGGCCTGCTCGCGAGTGTGCACGTCGCCGATTCGCCCGATGCGGCGTGCACCCGGATCGCCACGCTGGCCGCACACGAATCGCTCATCACGCGCGACGGCGAGTGGTTCGGTCCGGGCCACGTGCGCGTGCTGCGCAAAGGCGGCGCGCAGGCCGGCGTGCTGGCGCGCGAACGCGAGATCCATGCGCTCAAGGCGCGCGCCGAGGAACTTGAAGCGCGCGGCGAGGAATTCGCGGCGCAGCTCGACGAACTCAAGGTTCAGCGGGTCGAAGCCGAGCGCGAGCGCGACGACGCACAGCGCGAGCTGTACACGGCGCATCGCCGGCTCGCCGAGATCGCGGGCCAGTTGCAGAGTCATCGCGGCAAGGTCGAGACCGCCCAGGCGCGGCTCGAAAAGGTCGCCACCGAGATCGCGCAACTGTCCGCGACACTGGCCGATGACGAGGCGCAGGCGCGCGAGGCGCGCAGCCGTCTCGATGCCGCCGTGCAGCGCATGGGCGATCTCGAGGAGCGTCGTCAGGCACTCGAGGGCGAGCGCCGCCGTCTGCTCGAGGCACGCGAGGAAGCGCGCATGAATGCGCGCGAGGCGCGTGAGCAGGCGCACCAGCTCGCCCTATCGATCGAGGCCAGGCGCTCATCGCTCGCCTCGCTCGAACAGGCGCTCGCGCGCATGCACGGCCAGCTCGCCCAGCTCGATGCGCGCCGGGCCGAGATCGCCGCGCAGCTCGCGGCCGACGAGGACCCGCTCGCCGAACTCGAGACCGAACGGCAGACCTATCTGAACCAGCGCCTGCTGGTCGATCGCCAGCTCGTCGAGGCGCGCCGCGCGCTCGAGGATTGCGAGGCCGAATTCCGCCGGCTCGATCAGGAACGGCACCGCATCGAACACGTGCTGACCGAACGCCGCGAGGCGCTCGCCGAAAGGCGTCTGGCCGAGCAGGGCCTGCGCATCAAGGCGCAGGGTCTCGCCGAGGCGATCACCGAGGCCGGTCTCGAGCTCGAGGCCGTGCTCGCCGGTCTGCCGGCGCATGCCGAAGCCGGTGAGTGGCAGCAGGCGCTCGACGAACTCGCCGCCAAGATCCGCCGTCTCGAGCCGGTCAATCTCGCCGCGATCCAGGAATACGAGGAACAGTCGCAGCGCAAGACCTATCTGGACGCGCAGCTCACCGACCTCACTACGGCGCTCGAGACGCTCGAGAACGCGATCAGGAAGATTGATCGCGAGACGCGCCAGCGCTTCAAGGAAACCTTCGACCGCGTCAATGCCGGTCTGCAGGAGCTGTTCCCGCGCCTGTTCGGTGGCGGTCACGCCTACCTCGAACTGACCGGCGAGGATCTGCTCGACACCGGCGTGGCGATCATGGCGCGCCCGCCGGGCAAGCGCGTCACCTCGATCTCGCTGCTCTCGGGCGGCGAAAAGGCGCTGACCGCAGTCGCACTGGTGTTCTCGATCTTCCGCCTGAATCCCGCGCCGTTCTGTCTGCTGGACGAGGTCGATGCGCCGCTCGACGAAGCCAACGTCGGTCGCTTCTCGAACATGGTCAAAGAGATGTCCGAGCGCGTACAGTTCCTGTTCGTGACCCACAACAAGACCACGATGGAGGCATCCACCCAGCTCTGCGGCGTGACCATGCGCGAGCCGGGTGTGTCGCGTCTGGTCCAGGTGGACCTGGCCGAAGCCGCGAAACTCGCGGGCGCGGCCTGAGCGACGGAGACAGGCGATGGAGGCACACACGCTGAGTCCGAACGAACTGCGCGTGATCATCGCGCTGATCGGTGCGGTGATCCTCGCGCTGATCTACGTGTTCGGCCGGCCGAAGAAGCCCGAGCAGGGGCGCCGCACACAGGTGCGCGGCGAGGCGGGCGAGCGTGTCGAGCCGACGCTAGGCGATGCAGATGCCGAGCCGCCGCCCGCCGACGGGCTCGATCCGGCCTTGCGCGGCGAACTCGAGCGACTGGGCGAGGCGATCGCCGAGCAGCGTGGCGAGACCGACACCACCGCATCGCGCACACCGCCGCGCAGCCACGTCGGCGTGCGTGCCGACGAGCCGATCGAGCGCATCGTCACGCTGTTCATCGTGCCGCGTGGCGGCCAGGAGTTCCACGGCAGCGACCTCGTCGTGGCGGCGGAAAAATGCGGCCTCGAATTCGGCGCCATGGGCATCTTCCACCGCCTCGTCGACGGCAAGCCGGAGGCCGGGCCGGTGTTCAGCCTGGCCAGCATGGTCAAGCCCGGCTCGTTCGACATGACGCGCATCGACCGTCTGACGATACCCGGCGTCAGCCTGTTCCTGACCCTGCCCGGGCCGCTGCCGGCGCTCGATGCCTGGGAAACCATGCTGCCGACCGCGCAGCGCCTTGCCGAACTGCTCGGCGGTGCGCTGCTCGACGAGGAGCGCAACGCACTCGGTCGCCAGCGCATCGCGCACCTCCGCGACGAACTGCGTGTCTGGGATCGCCGCCAGGAAAGCCAGAAGATCCGCCCGGGCTGGTGACGGGCCGCCACCGGCGGATCTGCGCAGCATGTGTCGTTGCGCGGCTGAGCGTCTGCCACCGAGAGAGGGCCGTCCGCCGCCGCGCCGCTTCGTGCCGGGATCGAGCATACGTGCCGATCACACGGGATCGATCCTGCCGCTGCAGGCCACGATGCGATCCACGCCGATCAGCCGGCCACTCCCTCATCCGTCGGGCGCCGCAGCAGCAGGGCCAGCACCGGCGGCGTGACCATCGCCGTCAGGAGCGACATCGCGACGATCACCGCATAGGTCTGATCGGAGAACACGCCGGCCGAGAGGCCGAGGCTGGCGATCACCACGCCGACCTCGCCGCGCGGGACCATGCCGACGCCGACGATCAGCGCGCCGCGCCGACCAAGTGCAAGCGCGCCGAGAAAGCCGCCAGCGAGCTTCGAAATCAGGGCGATGCCGGTGACGATCGCGAGCATCGACAACGCCGCCGGGCTCGCGAATACGCTGACGTCGACCTTGGTGCCGGTGATCACGAAGAAGAACGGCGTGAGCAGTGCGAGTAGCGGGCGGGTCTGCTGTTCGAGCTGATGCCGCTGCCCCGATTCCGAGGCGATCATGCCGGCGAGGAACGCACCGATGATCGCGGCGAGCCCGAAGCGCGTGGACAGGAATGCGAGGCCCAAACACATCGCCAGCACGATGCTGAGCGGCGAGAGCGGGTTGATCGGCTTGTCGAGCCAGTCCGAGCGCCGCCGCATCACGCGCGTGCCGAGCCAGCCGATCACGCCGATGAAGGCCACGGCCTCGCCGAGCACGACCAGCAGCGGCCCGAGCCGGAGCTGCTCGCCGCCCTGCAGCGCCACGACCACGCCGAGCAGCAGCATCGCAAGGATGTCGTCGATGACCGCCGCGCCGAGGATCACGCGGCTCTCGGTCCGTTGCAGCGCACCGAGTTCCTGCAGCACGCGCGCGGTGATGCCCGCCGAGGTCGCCACGAAGGCCGCGGCGACGAACAGCGATTTGTGCCAGGGGAAGCCGGCCGAATGCGCCCACAGCGTGCCGAGCACGAACGGCACGATCACGCCGAGTACGCCGACCAGGAACGCGCTGCGGCCGACGCGTTTGAGGTCCTCGAGCCGTGTTTCCAGACCGACCGAGAACAGCAGCAGCACCACGCCGATTTCGGCGAGCACGTCAAGCGCCTCGCCCGGATGCACCCAGCCGAGCGCCGCGGGACCGATGGCCGCGCCGGCCGCGATCTCGCCGACCACGCCGGGCAGGCGCAGGCGCTGGGCGATTTCGGCGCCGATCTGCGCGGCGACGAAGACGGTGAAGAGCTGCAGGAGGATGGCGCTGGCGTCGTGCATGGGCGGTCCTTGTGGGCGTTGCGTTTTCGCGGGGCTGGCCGGATGCTACAGGCAGCGCGGTGCATGCGCCCGCACCGCACGGGCGAGGGGAGTGCCAGGATGTTCGAAATGCTGCGCGGCGGCCGCGAAGCCATGTCCCGGGTCGATACGGCCTGGCTGCGCATGGAGAGCCCGACCAACCTGATGATGATCACCGGCGTACTGATGTTCGAGCAGCGCCTGCCGGTCGCGGCATTGAAGGTACTGCTCGCCGAACGCTTCCTCGCGTTCCGGCGCTTCCGACAGAAGGCGGTCGACGACGGCACCGCGGCGTACTGGGAAGACGATGCCGACTTCGACATCGACTGGCACGTGCGTCTGACCGCCTTGCCCGGCGCGGCCGGCAAGGACGAACTCGAGCAGGTGGTCAGCGAACTCGCCTCGACGCCGCTCGATCATTCCAAGCCGCTCTGGCAGTTCCACGTCGTTGAGCAATACCGAGGCGGCAGCGTGCTGATCGCACGCATCCATCACTGCTACGCGGACGGACTCGCGCTGGTTCAGGTGCTGCTCTCGCTGACCGATGCAGCCCCGAATCCGGAGAAGCATGCCGAACTCGCCAAGGTCTGGCTCAAGCGGGACCAGGGCAGCGTGATCGAGCGCCTGCTCAAGCCGACCCGGGCCGGCCTCGCCAAGGCGCTCGAGGCGGGCGAAAAGGTCTGGGAATTCAGCGCGGGCCTGGTACGCGATCCCGGCCTCGCCGCGACGATCGCGCGCGAGGCCGGCGAGATCACCCGCGAGCTGGCCGCCGCGCTCGCGCTGTCCGATGATCCACCGACCCTGTTGAAGGGCCCGCTCGGCGTGGTCAAGCGGGTCGCCTGGGCCGATCCGCTGCGGCTCGACGAGATCAAGCTGCTCAGCCGGATGCTCGATTGCACGGTCAACGACGCTCTGCTCGCCGCGGCGGCCGGCGCGTTGCGCAGTTATCTGATCGATCGCGGCGAGGATGTCGACGGCCTGACGATCCGTGCGACCGTGCCGGTCAACCTGCGGCCGCTCGAACACGCGAAGAAGCTCGGCAACCACTTCGGCCTCGTGTTCCTCGAACTGCCGATCGGCGAGCGCAATCCGCTGCGGCGCATCGAGATCGTGCGCCTGCGCATGCAGGAGTTGAAACGTTCGCGTCAAGCCGCGCTGACCTTCGGCCTGCTCGCCGCGGTCGGCATGGCGCCGGCCGCCATGCAGCGCGCCGCGCTGGAGTTATTCAGCCGCAAGGCCACGACCGTCGCGACCAACGTGCCAGGTCCGCAGATGCCACTCTATCTGGCCGGCTGCAAGGTGCGCGAGCTGATGTTCTGGGTGCCGCAGAACGGCGGCATCGGGCTTGGCCTGTCGATCCTGAGCTACGACGGCAATGTGTACTTCGGCGTGATCGCCGACGGCAAACGGGTGCCGGATCCTGAACCGCTGGTCGCGCGCTTCGCCGCCGAGGTCGAGAAACTCGTGCTCGCCATGCTGATGGAGGACTGGGGCGGCGCGATCACGGCTGGCGATGCCGAGGCCACGATCGGCCGCTTCCATCTCGCAGCTCGCTATCGCGGTGAGCCGGCCGAGCTGGCGCGCGAGATCGCGGAACTCGAGGATCCTTCGTCGCGCAAGCGACGGCATGGCGTTGCGCGTGCCGGGAAACACAAGACCGGTTCGGACGCGCCGCAGCGGGCGAAGCAGGCCGTCCTCGGGACCGACCTGGGGCCGGCAGCAGGGCTGTCCGCGTCGGCAGTCACGTCAGCACGCCGCAGGCGTCGTGACATGCCGGTTCCCGATGCACCCGAGAACATCGTCACGAGCCGCCGCAAGACCAAGCCGGGGCGCTCCACACCGCCTGCGGCCTTTGCTGCCGAACTCGAACGATTCCGCACGAAACGCCGGCGCTGACGCCCCGGGCAGCGCCATCGCGTCGCAATGCTCGATCGGTGTCCGGATGGCGTGCTGGGCCCGGGCGCTCGTGGCCGACCGATCCGCGTCCCGGCAACTGGACGATCCGGGTCGTATGCGACGGCCGCATCCTGGCCGAACGGCGTTTCACCGTCGTGGTGGCGGACGGCTCACATTGCAGCGCCACCACACGCGGCGATCACTCGATCTGCTCTTGGGCGTAGGCCACGTCGAGCGCTTCCATCGCGTCGCGCGGCTTGAGTTTCGCCGCGGTCGCGAAGGCTTCGGCGGCCGCATCGGCTTGTTTATCGCCATGCAGTAGCAGCAGCACGTTGGCCTGCTCGACGTGCGCGATCGGCGAATCGGGCGTCAGGCGCAGTGCCTCGGCGAGATGCTTCTCGGCCGCGGCGGCGCTCGCGCCATAGGTCAGCTTGGCGAGCATGCCACCGACCTTGCCGACGATCTCGGCATGGTAGAGGCCCATCGCGGTATGCGCTTCGGCATGCTTGGGCGCGAGATCGAGTGCCGCGTCGAGCGAGGCGCGCACCTTGCCGGCGATGCCGCGCGCCAGCGCCTGGGCGATCGACAGACACTGGCTGTAGCGGCCGAGCGCGAAAGCGTGGCGATAGTGACTGTTGGCTTCCTCGGGCAGGTCGGTGATGGCCTGCTCGGCGAGCGCGGCCAGTGCCTCGTAGCGCGCGAGCTTGTCCTTGTCGTCCGCCACGAGATAGGTCGCGTGGATGCCGCCCGCCTTGATCGCGACCGAGGCGCCGAGGGCCTGCTGCGCCACGCCCAGGTCGTAGGCTTCCTGGAAATCGCCGCGATGGAAGGCGCGCCAGGCATCCTGGAGCCGGGCGGCGAGTGCCTTTGCATCCTTGCCGAGCGCCGGATTGGCCTTGAGCAGGCGCGCAACACGCTTTTCGTCAGGGAACGGCTCCTGGTCACCGGCATGCAGCACCTTCCAGGCCTTGGCCAGCTTGTCGCCGGCATAGTCGAACGCCTTGCCGGGATGCGGGAACGGCGCCCAGCCTCTCTTTGCCATGATCGGTCTCCCTAGCAGGTTGTTGAGAAAGTGGCTTCCTGCCGCTTTCTCAATCGAACGACGCAAGCCGAGCGTGCGTACGTTCTCCGAAAACCGATCGCTTGCGCGATCGGCTTCCGTGCGGTCCATCCGTGGACCGCGCCAACAGGCTGTTCCTCAAAAGCCTGCTAGGATCGACCGGAGCATTTCGCAATCGCAGTGCAACAAGCAATCCTCGGGCGTGCCCGGCCTCGCGTCAGGTGCCGGCTTCGCCACGCGCCGGGACGGCGGGCGTCGCGTGCTTCGGTGCAGAATAGACGCATGAGCACCCACCACGACCCCGCGGCCCGCGCGGCCGCCCTGCGCCGCGAGATCGACGAGCACAACTACCGCTATTTCGTGCTCGACGCGCCGACGGTTCCGGATGCCGAGTTCGACCGGCTCGTGCGCGAACTGCAGGCGATCGAGGCCGCACATCCGGAGCTCGTCACCGCGGATTCGCCTACCCGGCGCGTCGGCGGCACACCGGCCGCCGGTTTCGCCGAGGTGCGCCATGAGATTCCGATGCTCTCGCTCGCCAATGCGTTCGAGGATCCCTCCGCCGACGACGATCGCACACGCTTCCGCGAGGTCGCGGATTTCGTGCGGCGCATCGAGGAAACGCTCGGCCGCAAGGATCCCGTGTTCTCCGTCGAGCCCAAGCTCGATGGGCTCGCCATCAGCCTGCGTTATGAGGATGGCGTGTTCGTGCGCGGCGCGACGCGCGGTGACGGCAGCACCGGCGAGGACGTGACCGCGAACCTGCGCACCGTGCGTGCGATCCCGTTGCGCCTGCGCGCTGCGGACGGGGCGCTGCCGCGCGTGCTCGAGGTGCGCGGCGAGGTCTACATGCCGCGCGCCGAATTCCGTGCCTACAACGAGCGGGCACTGAAGCGCGGCGAGAAGACCCTCGCCAATCCGCGCAATGGCGCGGCGGGCTCGCTGCGCCAGCTCGATCCGCGCGTGACTGCCGAGCGCCGGCTCGCGTTCTTCGCGTATGCGGTCGGTGTGGTCGAAGGTTACGACCTGCCGCCGACCCATTCGGAAACGCTCGTACGCCTGCGCGGGCTGAGCTTCCCGGTTGCACCCGAGGTGGACACCGCGCGCGGCTTCGCGAGCCTGATCGCCTACTACCGGCGGATCGGCGCGTGTCGCGATCGCTTGCCGTACGACATCGACGGCGTGGTCTACAAGCTCGACGACTATGCCGGTCAGCGCCAGATGGGCTTCGTCTCGCGCGCGCCGCGCTGGGCGATCGCGCACAAGTTTCCGGCCGAGGAGCAGATGACCGAGCTGACCGGCATCGAGGTCCAGGTCGGCCGTACCGGTGCGGCCACGCCGGTCGCGCGTCTGAAGCCGGTGCAGGTTGCGGGCGTGACGGTCACCAATGCGACGCTGCACAACGCCGACCAGATCGCCCGGCTCGACGTGCGCATCGGCGACATGGTGATCGTGCGGCGCGCCGGCGACGTGATCCCGGAGATCGTGCGCGTGGTGCCCGAGCGGCGGCCAGCGGATGCACAGGCATGGCAGATGCCGACACAGTGTCCGGTCTGCGGTTCTGCCCTGGTTCGCGAGCGCGACGAGGCGGTCTCGCGCTGCTCCGGTGGCCTCTACTGCGCGGCCCAGCGCAAGGAGGCGCTGCGGCACTTCGCATCGCGCCGTGCGATGGACATCGAAGGTCTGGGCAGCGAATGGACTGACGCGATGGTCGAGCTGCCGTTCATTCGCCGCCATGGACAAGCGCACGCCCTCAGGAGCCCAGCCGAGCTGTATGCGCTCACGCTTGAAGACCTCGTCGAGCTGCGCCGCCTCGTACACGAGCGCGACGGCACCACGCCGGAGACGGTGAAGAAGGGCAAGGTCGCGACGAAATGGGCCGAGAATCTGCTCGTCGGAATCGCGCATAGCAAGGCGACGACGCTCGAGCGTTTCCTGTTCGCGCTCGGCATTCGCGACGTCGGCGAATCCACCGCCAGGACGCTCGCACGCTACTTCGGCGCACTCGATCCGCTGATGACGGCGGACGAGCCGGCATTGCTCGACGTGCCGGATGTCGGGCCGGTGGTGTCGGCGCGCATCGCCGCGTTCTTCCGCGAGGCGCACAACCGCGAAGTCATCGCGCACCTGCGCGCCGCCGGCGTGCACTGGCCCGAAGGGCCGCCACAGCGCCGTGCGGACGGGCCGCTGGCCGGGCAGAGCGTCGTGCTCACCGGCACGCTCGAGACGATGAGTCGCGACGAGGCCAAGGACCGGCTGGAATCGCTCGGCGCCAAGGTATCCGGCAGCGTGTCGAAGAAGACGAGCTTCGTCGTCGCCGGCCCGGGTGCCGGTTCGAAGCTCGACAAGGCGCAGGAACTGGGCGTCGAAGTGCGCGACGAGGCCTGGCTGCTGGATTTCCTGGCCACGCATGGCAGCTGAACTGCGCCGCCGGCTCGAACTACGCGCGCGGCTGTATGCGCTGATCCGCGGCTTCTTCGCGGCGCGCGGCGTGCTCGAGGTCGAGACGCCGGTACTCTCTGCTGCCGGCAATACTGAGCCGAACATCGAGAGCTTCTCGACGCAGTTCGGCGGACACGTCGATGCCGGCTCGCGCGAGCGCTGGTTGCGCACCTCGCCGGAATATCCGCTCAAGCGCCTGCTGGCGACCGGCATCGGCGATTGCTACGAGCTGGGTCGCGTGTTCCGCAACGGCGAGGCAGGCCGCCGGCATAACCCCGAATTCACGATGCTCGAGTGGTACCGGGTCGGCTGGGACGAACGCCGGCTCGCCACGGAAACCGTCGAACTCGTGCAGGCCGCACTGGGCCTCGTCGGCCGCGCCGCGAGGGTCGAGGTGCTGACGTATCGCGAACTGTTCCGCAATGGGCTCGACGTCGATCCATTTCATGACCCGCCGGAGTTACTGCGCGCGCGGCTTGGCGATGTGGCGCTCGATACGGCAGGTCTTGAACGCGACGATTGGCTCGACCTCCTGATCACGCACCGGCTGCAGCCCGGCTTTCCGGAGGATCGCGTCATCGTGATTCACGATTGGCCGGCAAGCCAGTGCGCGCTCGCGCGGATCCGGCCGGGTGATCCGCCGGTTGCCGAACGCTTCGAGCTGTACCTCGGCCGGCACGAACTCGCCAACGGCTACCACGAGCTGACCGACGCGCGCGAACAGCGCGCCCGGTTCGAGCACGACAACCGGCGCCGGCGTGCGCGCGGCCAGCGCGAACTGCCGCTCGACGAGCACCTGCTGGCTGCACTCGAGAGTGGCCTGCCGGCCTGCGCCGGCGTGGCACTCGGCATCGAGCGCCTGCTGATGTGCCTCGCCGGCAGCGACGATATCCGCGAAGTCTTGGCCTTTCCGTTCGCCGAAGCCTGATCATCAGCCGGTTGCGGCCGGCTCGGGTGCCGATGGCGCTGCCGCGTGGATGGAAGGCAGATAACGCCAGGCGATGACGGTCGCCGCGATCGCGAATCCGGATGCCCAGAGGAACGCCAGTTCGCCGCCGCCGATCCGCCAGGCCTGGCCGGCGATCAGGGCACCGAGCACACCGCCTACGCCCGAGGAGAGCCCGTAGTAGAGGCCCTGGCCATGGCCGGCGAGCCGTCCCGGAAAGAACTTCGCCATGAACTGCATGCAGGCCGCGAAGAAGGCGGCGAAATTCAACGCATGGGTGAGCTGGGCCAGCGTGACGATCGCGGTACGGTCGGGAAACAGCGCCGTGACGAGCCAGCGCAGGGCGGCCGAGGCGAGCGCGGCGATGAGGATGTGACGCGCGTCGAAGCGCGCGAGCAAGCGTGCGGCGAGGAAGAACACGCCGATCTCGACGGCCACGCCGAGCGCCCAGAACAGCCCGAGCGTCGAAGCGCGGTAGCCGTGCTGTTCGAGGAAGATCGAAAAGAAGGTGTAGAGCGGACCGAACGAGATCTGCGCGAGCAGCGCCACCAGAAGGAACATCAGCACGTCGCGGCGCAGCAGGCAGCGGCGCAGCAGGCAGCGGCGCAGCTCGCCGGGCACGCCCGCCGGCGTCTCCACATGGCCGGGGCCATAGTCGTTCGCGAAGCTTGCCGCGAGCAGTGCGGCGAACATCGGCAACATCAGCAGCGGCAGATGGGCCACCGACCAGTGGTCGAACACCAGGCCGAGCAGCCCCACGCTGCCGATGAAGCCGATCGAGCCCCACACGCGGATGCGCCCGTACTGCTCGCTGCGGCCGACCAGATGCGAGAGCGTGATCGCCTCGAACTGCGGCATCACCGCGTTGTAGCAGAAGCAGAACACGACCATCGCCGCGAACAGGCCGGTGAAGCTCATGGGGACGAGGAACACCAGAAAGCTCGCGAGCGTCGCCAGGCAGCCGATGCGCAGCCAGGCGACCGGCCGTGACGAGCGCGTCGCCAGCGCGTTCCAGGTGCTCGGCGCGACGATGCGCGTGCCGTACCAGAGGCTCATCAGCACGCTGATCGCGGCCGCGTCCTGACCGCGCTGCTTGAGGAACAGGCTCCAGTACGGCGTGAATGCACCGAGAGCGGTGTAGTAGGCGAGGTAGAACGCCGAGAGACGAGCGGCAGGCAGGCGTTGCGGCATCGCGGGAGAGTGCCACAGGCCTCGGCACGGTGGGTGATCGCGAGGTGGCTGGGATCGCCGGAGTGACGAGCCCGGTCGACATGGCCGTGGCTAGTGCCGCGGAAGCGGTGCGCAGCGGCAGGCATCCGCCGCGCACCGTGATTTCAGGGCAGGCGCAGACCGATGGCGTGGCGTTCGAGCAGGCCGAGACTGGCCTGGTCGACGAGGCGCAGATCGCGCAGCTCGAACGGTGCAGTAAGCCCCGACGCGGCGATGTTCGCCGCATCGAAGCGCAGGTCGAGACTGCCTTGTCCGGCTTCGAGCCAGGCCGCGGATTGCGCCATGGCGGCCGGTCTCAGCGTGCCGTCCGCGGCCGTGCCGAACAGGACTGCCGCCACCTGGTAGCGGCTTGCGCTGATCGTCTCGATGCCGAGCCGGACGGCGATGCCGCCATCCGCCGTATCGGTGCGCTGCGCGGTGCCCGTCAGGCGTGCGGTCGGCAGGGCCACCGCGAACGCGGACTTCGCATCGCGAAGTACGGAGCGGCCGGCATCGCTGCCGCTCGCGAAGGCGTGCACTTCCCAGAGTCCCGGGCCGCCGGCATGCGCGGGGTCCGGCGTGATCGTGGCGAGATAGCTGCCGTCCTTCTGGCGCACGAAATCGAGCGTCTGGGTGCTGCCGTCCGGCGCACTGACGAGACCGCCGATCGAGGCGAGGCGTGCTCCCTTCATCGGTGCCGCCAGCCGCGCCACGAAGCCGATGGGCTCGCCGGCGACCACGGCATCGCGCTGAGCCTGCAGGGTCAGCACGAAGGCGCTCTTCGGCTCGTAGACGTGGACCAGGTAACGCCCGTGCGCCGACGGCGCGGCGAGCTCTACCGCACCACTGCCGAGCGAAGGCTTGAGGCGCATGACGAGCGTGCCT
>Ga0116193_1000691_pt1 | contig 30440 bp, 14 predicted proteins | sample AD_UKC115_MetaG_FD_89892 | JGI IMG/M metagenome (GOLD analysis project Ga0116193, IMG submission 89892) | Active sludge microbial communities of municipal wastewater-treating anaerobic digesters from Hong Kong - AD_UKC115_MetaG | ecosystem: Engineered > Bioreactor > Anaerobic > Digestate... | reverse complement strand
CTGATTACCCCGCCTTTTGTGCAGGATGGGGCAAAACACATTTTCCATCAATATACGCTGAAAGTTGCCGATGGCCGCCGGGACGATTTTGTGCGCCATCTGGAAACGCGCAACATCGGATACGGCGTCTTTTATCCGCTGACAATCCCGGAACAGAAGTGCTATGCGGATCGCGGTTTCCCCGCCCGCTGGCAGACAGCCGATGATGTCAAACAACAGGTCGTTTCGCTGCCCGTGCATCCCGCTTTATCGCAGGCGGACAAAGAGGCCATCGTGGAAGCGGTCAATCAATTTCGCTGATCCGCGATTTCAGTCAAAGCATTGATCATTCAAACAGCGATTCGAATGATATGAAGGATTATTGGTAGTTGTTTCGTTTCTACTCGGAACGCAAAAACGAAACAATAACCATTTTTCTCTTATTTCTCAAATGATTTTTGCCAAATTTCGAATCGCTGTTATTCAAAACGGAAATTGAAATTAAGAGAAACAATTGGGTGAAAACACAGGGAGAAACAAAATGTCTGATCAGCCATACATAGATCCCAGCGCGCACGTATCGGAAAAAGCAAAAATTGGCAAACAAACCAAAGTGTGGATCAACGCGCAAATCCGTGAAGATGCGGAAATCGGTGAAAATTGTAATATCAGCAAAGATGTGTATATCGATCATGCCGTGAAAATCGGAAACCGCGTGAAAATTCAGAACGGCGTTTCGGTTTTCAATGGCGTCACAATAGAGGACGATGTATTCATCGGCCCGAATGTCGCCTTTACCAACGACTATTACCCGCGGGCATTCAATCAGGACTGGGAAGTATCCGAAACGCTGGTGAAAAAAGGAGCCTCGATCGGAGCCAATGCGACGATCGTCTGCCGGCACACATTAGGTGAATATTGCATGGTGGGTGCCGGATCGGTCGTCACCAGTGATGTCAAACCGTACACTCTGGTAGTCGGGAATCCGGCCCGTGAAATCGGCAAAGTCTGCCGCTGCGGCACGCGCGTATATAACCATCTGGTCTGTCCGAAATGCGGGTTTGATCTGAAATCGGCGGGTGTCGAAGAATAAAGAGAGCTCTTTTTGTCCTTTTGCTTGTGCGCGAATTGCACAAGTAAAAGGATACGCATTACTTCACTTCCAATTTTGAATCGCTGGTTTTTTCAAAGACTACTGCAAAATGGTTTTCCAACACATTGCGGTATCCCGGCAATTGGTCCTGTGCCGCGCTGGCATAAAATGCGTGCATCTTTTTCATAGCTTCGGGATCAACCGCCTCAGAAACTGCCTTCGGATCCGCAAACATACGAATATTCTCCTGTTCCAGCAAAATTAAATCCGGATCCCAAGCCTGAATGCGCTCCAACGTTGCCATCTCCCAATCCATCTGTACGGCAAATCCGTCCTGTTCCGGAAAATAAATTTTCCAGTCGCGGAAGACGCGCAACATCCGTCCTTCCGGCTGGATGATCTGCGGAAGCAGTTCACTTTCGACCTGTTCATACAGTTGAATTGCCGGAGAAGCCGCTTCCCGTGACAACTGCGTCCGAAACAGTGAAACGCTCAGCAGCAAGTTGGGGATGCCTTGCAGCAGCAGAACCAGACACAGGAGCGTATCGAAAAGTTTTCTGTGTTTTACGGAAGCCGTTTGAAACAGATTCGGCAGCATGGCGAACAGCGGCAGCACGACCGGCAGATAATAATGCAGACGGCGCGAAGCTGCCATCAAGATAACCGACATCGCCGTGATCAGGTAAGCCAGAAGCACCGCGCTGCGGATTTTTTCCGTGCGGCTGCGAAAGAAACCGGCGACCAGGCTGCCCAATGCAAAGACAAAGCACCAGGTTTCACCGTAATAGCGCCGAATATCCGACGGTAAATTCCAGTTTTCAAGAAAAGTGCTATGTCGATTGACAAAGATGCCGGTTCCAGTCTGTTCGAACTGCAACTGCTGTGTACGGAGTATTTCCGCCCGTTCCTGGGGCAGCAGCAGCAGCGGATTGGAGATCACCACCAACGCGATCATGATCAGGATAAAACGCAATGCGCCGAAAACCGTCTGTTTCCATGTTATCTTTTTCAGTAAATAACCGCTCAGCAGATACACTGCGATCGCGGCTGCAAAAAACAACCCGGCATATTTGATTCCGACAGCCACACCGCATGCGGCTGCGGCAGCGTAGAAATTGCGCCCGAAACGCAGTTGGTCCCGATTCAGAAAAAAGAATACCAGCGTAATGAAAAATACGGAAAGACTGTCCGGATGCCACCAGAAGTTGTTAAGGATCACCCCGGGCAGTGTCAACAGGAACAAAAACAGTCCGATGGAGAGAAATCTCCTTTTAAAGCGCGTGGAGATCCAGACCAGCATGACGGCAGCGGCGATCATCGGCAGCACGCTGACCGTTTGACGCAGCCAGCAGACAATTGTCTGCGTATTGTCCGGCCAGTTGCTTCCGCTGATCAGCTTCAGCGGGAAAAGAAGGATTGCGGAGAAAAAATAAAACGGATAACCGTAGAAATAATGCAGATAGACGAAAAAGTTGCGGATCGACTGATACAGCGTTTCCCCCGGCGTCAGCATACGCAGGACATGCTCATATTGCGCATACTCATCCACTTCAAAGATGGACAGCATCTGCGGTGTTTTTGCGCCAGTAGCATTCGCCGGAATCATCAGGCAAAAATAGATGCATCCAAGAGTTATGATGATAAAAAAATTCTTTTTTTGTTTTTTATCCATACATGAGTATCCTGTCTATCTGGTCCGCTTCTGTTGATAAGAACTTCAGTTTTTTCATCCTTTAGGTTATTGTAAATTTTGAGGTTGTCCATTTTCGATCCAACCACGGCAGCTATCAGTAGCTGTTATCTTATTAATTCCATAATACTCTGCAATAATTTTATTAAATTCATCCTGTGGATTTTCTAAAACATCCATCATATCTGTTCCCAGGACTGGAATTTGACAAGTTTCGATTAATGTTGGTTGTTTGTCAATAGTTTGCAGAATTTGATCCCGATATTCCCATTCCAGCCTGATTCTCTTTACCATATCGATACTGTTAGAGAAAAAAGACCCAAAAATACACATCGGTATGATCGTCCCGATTATTAAACTGACATATAAATACTCTTTACTTGGTTTCTTTACTAATAAAGATCCGGCTGTGAAGGTCAACAAACAACTGGACAAATAAATCCATGACCATGGAATCCCGACAACACGCGTTGGTACATAATGAAGAAGCGCATTCGGAAGGATACATACAAAAGAAGCGAACAACAGGACAAAGATAATGAAAAGGAGCTGTTTGATTTTTTCTTTCCTGATTTCAACTAGCAATCCGAGGAGAAATGAAACAAGTAAGAAAAAAACCAGAAGATCCAGTCTGTACAAGAAAAAGCCGGTTATTACATCCAAACCAGTCTGAAATGCATCACTTATACGAGAAATGATCAGTATAAAAAAACTATTCACAGTGGATATTTGTACAAAAGAATCTGCTCTGGCTTTTCCGCCTGGAGCGGCAAATGAAAATAATGCGGCTATCCAGGATAAAATCCAAAAAAAGATCATTGTTTTATTCCAACCGGATGGATGATGATAAAAAAGTCTAAATCCAATTAGCAGCGCGAAAGAAAAAATACAGAAAGAAATCGTCGTTAATTCTGAGCAGCCGCAGGATAATATACAAAGAATCGATGTGAATATGAAGAAACCTGATGACTTCGATTTTCCCAAAATGATTCTTAATATACAGTTTATAGATAGAATCGTAAGTCCAATTCCAAAAGCATATACGAAAGCTCCGGATCCCCATAGATAAATTTCCCATATTTTTGGAGACATCAGTAATAATCCAACCGTTTCATTCCCACCCATTACAAAAGAAATCAAATTGAGAGTCGGAATGTCTTGAATTTTAGAAAAATTTTCAAGAAACAATTTATTAATCAGGCTCAATCCGTAAAAAATCATCACAAAACAGAGAATTAAACATGAATCGATATAAAGAACAGGGGGAAATAAAGCATAAAAGCTTTTTAGAAATAGGGATGTGTATCTTGTCATAAGATTAAGATAGGATGACCCAATAAACATAAATTGACCAAATGTTTGCGCATCAAATATTTCCCAGTAATCATCCCGTTTCAACCGTACATTCCACGCCAATATAGAGAAACAAACGAATATCACAATTAACGGAATCAGTATAGAGACTCTTGCAGCTGAATTCTTCGTCAGATCAATTCTTCGGAAAAACAATTTTTGAAGAAAAATTGGTAAAAAAAATATAAGCAGAAATGATCCTGATAAGACTGCGATCTGAATAAAAAGATTCCGGGTTAATAATGATTTCCCCGTGATTTCAAAAAAAATGAAATCCAGAAAATTAATGATTCGGACTCTGAAAAACAATAAAGAAACAACCCATATACAAAAAAATATAATGGATTGTCGATCTACTCGAAAATTTTTTATTTTCACAGGCAGAAATCCCAATAAAAAAAGTAACCTGAAGAGAGGCAGCAAATGATTCCTGATGAAGTATATCATAAGTACTTATGAGCAATTATTAACCCCAATTGCCGATAATATCAATTTTCAAATTTTATTTAATATCTATTTATAGGAACAGCATGGAATGTAATCATTAATAATAAGTAATTTAACAAATTATTAAATCTGATAAAATTATTATAAATATTTCAATTTACAATATTAATATATTGCTTTATGCAAGATTTTAGGTTCAGCCGATGGATAAAGAGAACACACCCCATGAAATGAATCCGGATCTGCAATTCACCAACGCTGATTTTCGTAAAAATCAGCCTCGGCAGAAAAAAATTCAATACGCCGGCAGACTTTTCCCCTTAGGAATCCTGATCCTCTATTCCTCCGCGCTGCTGATGCTGATCCTGTGCGGATGTGTGTTCCTGTATCCGAGGATTGAGTCTTTCGACACAGATCAAAAGCTGATTCGAAAGGGTGAAACCGCGTTTTTGCACTGGGATATTTCTCCTTCGGTTGACACGCTGGTACTTGCAGGAGAAACCGAACAGAAATTCAGCCGAAATACCGGCGGTTTTACAGTCAATCCTTCACAAACGACGACCTACAGCCTGACTGCTGAAAACTGGTTTTCCCGCTTCTTGCATCGAAAAATCCGAAAAGAAATCACAATCCAGGTGATTTCAGCGCTTCCGACGATTGATCTGCTGAAAGCGGATGTGACAACGATCAACGGAGACGAAACTGCCATGCTGCGCTGGAGCGTCGGAGATCAGGCGGATCATGTCACGTTGGCAATTGGCAGCGAGAAAAGCGCATTATCGCGAACGCAGTTCACTGCAGAGCGCTCGATATCCTTAAAAGAAGGCGCCTATGTGTCGCTGCAGGCAAAAAATACCTCCGGAAAAATGATCAAAAGCATTTTCGTCCGTCCCAGCCATGAAAAACCCGTTTTAAAAAAATTCATCCTGTGGGTCAACCCGCAGTCGAAAAAAACATCCGATTTTTCACAAAAGTATGCGGAGCTGATTCCGGATCAGAGCGCGACAGTCGGCTATCGTTTGCTGGAGTATCTGCCGGAACGGTACCTGCAGGCAGGAGAGGAAATCCTGCTGGAATGGCAGGCGGATGGCGTATCATCCGTCGTTCTGGAACCGCTTTCCGAAATGCCATTAAGCCCTTCTGGAAGCCAGATTGTCACCTTATCCCGGTCGATGAATTTTTTGCTGACGCTCCGAAATGGAACGGAGAATCGGCTCTACGTGCTGCCGGTAGTTGTCGGAGATACGCAAAAAGAGACAGCTCCTAAAATCGAATTCTTTAAAGCGAATCCGGTTGAGATTCAAGGTTCAGGGGATGTGATTCTTTCCTGGTCGGTGGCAGGGAAATGGACGCGCATCCAGTTGCTGGCATCCGATCCATCTGTCCGGTCTGATTCGGAATCCTTTTCCACGCCTGCGGCAGCGCCCGGCATTTTTTACAGTTCTGATGATCTGTCGATCCAGTCACGCGGGCTCCTGATCACAGAGGCGCTCTATCCAGCTGGATTTTTGACCATCCACATATCCAAAGAGACCTCATTCATCCTTAAAGCCTGGAACGGCATGTACTCCGATTCTGCCAATGTCGACATCCGTGTAGATCCGTCCGAATCCGAGCCACAAACCATCCAACTCGAAATTCGGAAGATACTGCCAGAAGCTTCTGCCTATTCGGTAGGCGAAACGGTCGCCGTCTACACAGAATTTTCCGATTTATCACCGTCTGCAGCGTATCCAACCGGGACAATCCTGGTCAATGATGGAACAGCCAGTTGTATCATCACATTGCCGCGTAATTCCTGTAACCTGACATTTGTCAGCACAGGAGTGAAAGAAATCAGCGCTCGATATCTGGGTGATAGCCGCTATTCTCCGGCCGCAGCAAAAAAAGGTCCATTGATCATCCAGGAGAAACCGTCTCCGAGTCTGAAAATTTCAGGCTTGTTTCCGGATCAATCTGCCTATACGGTCGGTGATACGGTGGATGTGCATGTGCTCTTATCACAGGAGCGTTTTGCAGACCATCCGCCAGAAGGAAAAATTAAAGTGACAGACGGGACTTCTGCCTGCTGGATCGCTGCCGATAATGCCTCTCAGTGTTCGCTGTCCCTGATTGATCTGGATGCCAGCCAAATCAGCGCTTCCTATGCAGGCGATACATTTTACGCTCCTTCCGCTTCCGAACCCTTCCCGATTCAGGTTGCCGCGCATAGCGGTGTTCCGACGACCACCACCATCAGCGGGGTATTGCCGGATCAGGAGATGTACGAAATCGGTGACGAACTGGAAATTTTTGTCAACGTCATCCCGCAGGAAAGCCGAAGCGAGAGCCTGAGCGGCACGATCACCGTCACGAACGGGTATTCCTCCTGCACGATCAAGCCGGGAGGAGAGAATGCCTGCCGTCTGAAGCTGATCAGCAGCCTTTCCACAGCTGTTACAGCTGCGTACTCCGGCGATGCGAATTACGCTCCTTCCACTTCTGAACCCTTCCCGATTCAGGTTGCTGCGCATAGCGGTGTTCCAACGACCACTACCATCAGCGGGGTATTGCCGGATCAGGAGATGTACGAAATCGGTGACGAACTGGAAATTTTTGTCAACGTCCTCCCGCAGGAAAGTCGATCCGAGCGCATAAGCGGCACGATCACCGTCACAGACGGTTATTCCTCCTGCACGATCAAGCCGGGAGGAGACAACTTTTGCACGCTGAAGTTAATCAACAGTCTGGCTTCCCAAATTATCGCGGTCTTCTCTGGTGATGATATCTTTGCTGCCTCTCAGTCCGAACCCTTCCCGATCATGATATCCATGATCAATATCAGCGCTTCGCTGCAATCGATGAAATTCAGTGACTGTAATACGTACATTGCGGATCCGGAACATCAGATCATGAGCCAGACTGATCCATCCCTATCACCAGTCGTGCGCTATTTCACGCTGGATTCGAGCTTTCTGGCCGGCAGCGGTTTCTTTGTCAATCTGTCGCTGAGCACCAAAAGCGGACAATTCGGAACGAATCCCGGCACAGTCTCCGGATTGCTATGCAGTAAAACAGATCCAGATTACTGCATTGCATCCTCCGCAGTGACCGTCGTCCGGGATAGGTTGAATTTCACGCAGGCGGCCGCTGTCATTGAATTTCCGGTCGTCCATCAAAGCGGGAATTTTATTCTGAAGATCAACTATTCAGGCGATGGAATTCTTTTTGGAGAAAACAGCGTTATTTTTGAAGTTCGCGGTATACAGAAAGCCTTTCTGATGCTGATGCCTGCGGGCATTACGGATCCTGCAAATTTTTCATTACCTTCCGTTCGCTGGCCTGACATTACCGCTTCAGAATTGCATGGAACCAGCTATGCCTTCAATGCATTCTATCTGAAAGGCGGAAAGGTTGACTGTCCGATACAACTGGATATTTCCACATTTCCTAAACCACGAGGATTTCATATCAAAGTTAACGTTGCGGATTCAGTTTTCGGAGCAGACCAAACGGACAGCGCCTGGCAATCGCTGTTAACTGCAAATGGATATGAGTCTGAGGTGATCGCCAGAATGCAGCCCAATTCGATGGATTGGCAGCCCTCTGCCTGTACCTGGCAAAACAGCGGCAATCATTGGCAGATCCGCTGTGAGGAGGTCGGTATCATGGAGCCATCCACGCTGACCTATGCGGCGGATGAGCAGGATCCAAATTACCAGGTTTTTGATTCGAATGACGCAGACCGCGATTCGGATCTGTTCATTCAAGCTGAAATCAGCAGATACTTGTCCTATGTAGATGTCGGACATCTGACACAGCCTCTGTCAGCAGACACGGTGTATTGGATTAATTTTCGAAAAGGAACCGTATTTGACAAACGTGTCGGCAAGTATTGTTCCGACATCATCAATCCATCAGGAACCCGCACCGTTTCCTATTATTTGCTCGACACGTCCGGAGAACCATCCAGTCAGGTCATCAATCTGACACCGTTCCTACTTTCGCGCTCACAAATCAATCCTGCAATGTCATATCGGACTCCAGCCATAGAAGCTCCAATCGCCATCAACGCTTCCGGGGGAATATCAGCCATTTCGGTACTGCTGCCCTATTTCGGGCATACTACTGAAGGACAGATTATCGATTTGAACGCGAAAGCCAGAATTAAGAATTATGGGTGTTCGATTTCCGGAGAAAATTCAATCACGGTTACCTCATTCAGCGGGACGTTATCCGATGGTGTTGACTGCAATGATGGAACCGGTATCCATGTCAGTGTATCATCCTCTTTCTGCCAGCTCAGTTTCACTGCATCCGCAGACGGCTTGCCTGTCATTGTCAGTTTTGCCGGAAATGATGCAGCGGTTGGCTCACAGAAGGAGATCACATTGGATGTCAGCGCACCTGCTGGTGTCAACCGCCTGATGACTGCACCCAAGTCATTCGAGGAGACTGTTGTTGTATCGCAGCCTGTGACGGTGCGTCCGACTCTGTTGGATACATCAACAACTTCTGTAGCTTATTCACTTTTTACAGGTGATGAATACCTGATGAAACTCACCACCAGTGTGCCGCTGTCTGCAGATGTACGTATCAGCGCAAATTTGCCGCCGATCCTGTCAGAAGCTTTTTTGGATCCGGAAAAAAGTTCTTGTCTGGATTTTATTGATGCTGATTTTTCCAGACTGACCATTCCCGGGGATGAATTCCGAAGTGAAAACTCAAACACATTCACATGCTCGATCGTCTTTTCAGCGGGAACAGTTTTTTCAGGACTCCAGACGATGAATTTTGAGTTGGAATCCTCTTCTGAAGACGCTGCAGCTTTCCAGATGACACCATTCAGTTGGAGCGGACTGCCGACATCCGTCAACCGGCACAGTTTGACTCATCTTCTACAGATCAGCGACACTGCCGGAAATATTTTGTGTTCTTCGATGGCATCGGCATGCGGTAGCTTGTACACAGGAGACGTTTATCAGCTTACCGTACAGGTGCCAGCTTTCTCGGATGAAAACACAGTCAGACTGATCAACAGTCTGAATGAAACTGAGGAACTGGGTCAGGCAGTCATATCCTGGCCAGAAGATTGGGCTGAGAGTATTCGAACTTCCCATGCCATACAAAATCAAAATGGCATTAAAGATCTATGTCCGATAGATGCCAGTAATCAGACCATTCTGGCGATTACCCATGAAACGGATACTCATGTCGCACAGATTTCCTGTCATTTTGTTCTCGGGCCAATTCTTCCGAGTGCTGCAGGAACACTGCATAGCTCCATCCGATCACCACGTTTTCAATTTCAGGATGCTCCGCTCTTTCTTCCAGGTTCTGTGGGGAAGCGTACTGTAACACTGAGCCCCTCCTTGATTCTGCAAATGAATCCGCAAGAAGCAAGCCCGATAACCGAAGAAATCAGCAATCATCAGATCAATCGCCTTTACCGTGACATTCATCCTTCCCCCGGTCAGCAAGCATTCTCCGGTGGTATTGCAGCTTATACGTTATCCGGATCGGTCAGCGGGGTCCCACAGAACAGCACACCGCTGCTTTCCGATCAGATTCTGGTTCAGTGGAGCATACTGGATATTCTATTTTCAATGGGAGAATTGCCATCATGTTTTTCACCTTCCGGAGATGGCTGGTACCAGCTTGGAATTTTATCCGCTGGGGCTGACGGGACTTGGAGCGCATCTTGTCCGCTGCAATTCCCTTCAACGATTCCTGATGATACTGCAAGCGGCATACTTACAATGCGATTACAATCCGCTTTTTATGAGGATAGCGCGGAAATTGAAATCGCAGCAAACCCGTTTCACAAAGAAACGGTACATGCGGTTGTCTCTGTTCCGCAGCAGCTTAAAGTATCGACCGATTACAACCTGGAAGTCAATTTAAATCCGTCATCTGCGCCGTTATCCGATTATGCCAGGGCATTGCTGCAGTATGATACGTCTCTCCAGATCATTCCAGTCTGGATCCATCAGTCCACACTGAAGTGCAATCAGTGGATGCAATGGGATGAATCGTTCCAGGCATCCTGCGCTTTTCGTTTCGATACGATACCGGAAATCAATACAGAATCTGCCATTTCATTTACGGTTGCGACCGTCATTCCTGCTGATCTTCTTTCCTTTGTTTTGGAATCAGCTTCTACTGCTGAGCGTCAGGATGTTTATCCGATGCCGCCAGTTTCAAAAATGAATGTGACACTCCGGACCAGATTGTTTCATCAGGAAACCGAAGTGCCAATTCCGGCTATGGATGGTGGCGCTTATATGATTCAGGATCTTTATAAGTTGCAAATTCAGGCAGAATGCCCAGATACTGAGGATCCGGTTTCATGTATGATGTTGCAAAACACGCTTGTCAGGATCGAGTGGCCGCTTCTGGCAAATCCGATTTTCGTCGGAAGCTGCGCTGATCCATCCGGATCGATTTCGCTTGCTTTTCATAATGAAGATTTATCGGGGCAAATGATCGCTGAATGCAGTTTTTCGCTGACACAGGGAGATTTGCTGCTCGCTGATTCGGAAAAACTGCTGTCCATCCGTTTGGAAGCGCCACAATTTGAAACTGCTTATGAACCACAGGAGCAGCCAATCCAAATGCCAGGAAATATCCAGAAAAAGCAGCCAGTGCTGACGTTCAGCCCGATTTATCAGATCGGAAATCCGGATAGGTTTTTTGAAAATCGAATTCCGATCGGATCTGATGTAGTCATCGATTTGACCTTTGATGGTGATCCATCAACGTATACCCCAGATTTGCTTGTTGTACAGACAAATTTCGGCGAAACACTTGACTGTACAAACTCCGGGACAACGAAAACATGCCGCATCCCTGCCAATTGCACCGATGGAGCACCGCTTGCCGATGGCGTCCCATACCCAGAAATATGCAGTGCTGAAATAAGCATCCATGCAAATTACCCGGGTGATATCATTCATCAGGCGGCAGAAGCCGATTCGTCCGACTTTATCATCATTCGGAATACGATGGATATTATGATTCAGCCGGATAATCAATTTGCCAAAGAGTTCCTGCATTCCATTTGGCAGAGCGCCGAAGATGGGCAAAGTTGGAATGTTGCTGCAATTACCGCAGGCGGATGGGAATTGGACACATTTCTGATTCGAGACGTTCATTCTCTCTCTTCGGGAATACAAACGCGATCGTATCCAATTCAGGCAGTTTTCCAATCTTCCAATCCCTCTGTCGTACCAGATCCTGCGCTTTTTCGATTGGATATTGTCAGCAGAAAGTCAAATTATGGGAGTATTTCAGAAGAGACAATTTCACTGAAACCTGCTGCGGCTGATCTATCCGGAAACAATCTGCTCTTTCAATTGGATTTTGGAGAAACCGCGATGGCAGAGGATGGAATAATCATTGCAGATAAAATGGCTCAAATAATGAGTATTGAAGCAATCAGTATCCGCTATGCAGGTGATCCGTTCATCGCTTCAACCATGATCCCCTTCCAGTCTGAAAATTTGCACTTTCCCTTAAAGGTAGTCTCCATGATCGAACAGCAACTTCTGCAAGATTTCGGACAGATTTGCTTTGGCGGAGCTGCGGGCGCTGAAGCAAGCGCCATCCAATTCCGCCTGTTCTGTTCCCAATCGCTCTTTCCACTGCATTGTTCCAATGAAATCCCGGATTCTGAGACTCCTGATCAGAACGGATGCTGGGGAACATTGGATCTGCCGATGAGATTAAATCCGGTCATCTTTACCTCTGAGTTGATTGACCCGCGCTGTTATCTGCTGGGAATCAAACAAATGGATGCATATGACCAAATCTGGCTGAGTGATTCATGGAATGAAGGCTTATAACGTCTCCTCATTTAGGCAATCCGATAAAGCAAACCACTGGCAGCAATTCCAGTAATTTGATATATGGACTTACGAATTGAATCCATCGGGAAAAACTTGTTGCTATGATGTTTTTTGAACTTCCTGCAAAAAACATCACAGCAACAAAGATTCCTCCCTATATTTCGAATTGCTGAGCAATCGATCAATCATTACACATTTCTATTCTAACTGGTAGATGTAAGATCCTTCTTCTTCCAGCTTTTTCAGCATTCACTATAACCGCAACTGTAACACTTTCGGCAGCCTTCTTCATTGATGACCGAAGCCTGTCCGCATTCCGGACAAAGGTCACCAATTTTCAGCATCGGTGATTTGACTCGTTCTGTTTCCCTGGAAGTCGAATTTTCCGAAGGAACCGTAACAGGATTATTGCTGATTTGCGTAATTCGTTCCAATCGTTCTTCCATATATTCTGCCAAAACCTGTGCCAAACCATCCGGCAGTGAACGAACACGTCCCGGTCCAAAACCAAGACTGCGTCCACCGCCAATATCGCGCAATTGCTTCTCGACTTCACCCAGTCTGCGCACGGGTTCCACTGGAGACGACAACCGCAGCGTGAACGAAATCAGACGACCAATTGCTTCTGAAATTGCCGATGTTTCTGAACCAGCCTTGGCTGTATTGATAAAAACTTCAAAAGGCTGATTGCCGCCATTTTCGTTGATTGTAATAAACGCCCTGCCTAATGGAGTTTCCGAGCGATAAGTGAATCCGCGCAGCGCACGCGGACGTGGTTTTTTACTCTCGTGCCAAAGCGGAATTTGCGGCTCCTCTTCTTTTTCAGCTACTGAAATCATCGGCAGCAATTGTGTCGATGTATCGGTTTTTTTCTCCGCAGTTGAGCGGGTCTCAAGGACAACTTTTTCACGTGATCCGGTTACATAAACGGTAATCCCCTTACAACCCAGCTCCCACGCAAGTTGATAAGCAGCAGCCACTTCATCCGGTTTTGTACCCGCAGGAAAGTTTACTGTCTTGGAAAGGCTGTTGTCGACAAAAGCTTGCAGAGCTGCTTGCATCCGGACATGTTCCTCCGCGCTGATATCGGATGAAACCACAAAGACATCCCGGATATTCTGAGGAACTTTCTCCAGATTTTGGCAGGTGCCGCTTTCCATAATTAAATCCACCAGCTCGGATATTTCCTGAGCAGTCAAACCACTGCGCAGTAACGCTTTCTCAAAAAGCGGACTGGCATAGGAGAGCTGCACATCTTTTCCGTTATCATTCATATGGCGGATATAAGCCAGTGCAAAAGCAGGTTCACAACCGTATCCCTCACATCCTGTAACCGTTGCGATGGTTCCTGTAGGTGCAATGGTGGTCTGCGCTGCATTGCGAATTCCATTTTTTGCTATTCCCTGAAGGATTTCATTCCAGTCAATGTCTGGACGGTTCCAATGATGCGTGTAAGGTTTTAAAGGTTGTGGTATTTCCCAGGTAATTTCTTCGGGATCATAAATAGAACCAGAAATTGCAGGAAAGGAACCGCGTTCTTTTGCCAGTTGAATGCTGGTTTTCATTGAATGGAAACGCACAAATTCCATGATCTGAGAAGCAAATTCCTGACCTGTTTCAGATCCATAACGGATTCCTGCAGAAAACATCAAATCTGCCAACCCCATAATGCCCAGGCCGATCCGGCGTGCTTTATGTGCAGCAATTTCAAGTTGAGGAACTGCTGGTACATAAGCATTCATATCAATCACGTCATCCAAAAATCGAGTGGCAAGAACAGTCGTTTTTTCCAGTTTCTTCCAGTCCACTGAACCATCCTCTAACGTGTGCTGAGCGAGGTTAATGGATCCCAGACAGCAATTCTCATATGGTCCAAGCCACTGTTCACCGCAAGGATTCGTTGATTCAAGCTGATATAAATTGGGAACGGGATTATAGCGATTTGCCTGGTCAATAAAAAGCACTCCTGGTTCGCCGTTGTGATGAGCCTGTTCCACAATTTTCTGAAACAGGTCCCGCGCTCGAACAGTCTTGAAAACTTTCAGCGGAAGCCCTTTTCTGCGGGCGGTATCTGCATCCCCATCAAAGTCTTTGCATAATGGCGATGTCAGATCAGGATACACGAGATCCCAATCTGTATCATTCATCACAGCTTGCATGAATTCATCTGTTATACCTACAGAGATATTGAAATTTGTAATGGAATTCTCGTTTGTCTTACAGCAGATAAAATCCTCAATATCCGGATGATCAATACGCAAGGTAGCCATATTTGCACCGCGGCGCGAACCGCCCTGAGCTACTTCGCCAAATGCATGATCATATACCCGTAAGAAGCCAACGGGTCCGGTAGCTTGCCCGGAAGAGGATTTGACGATTGTTCCTTTCGGACGAAGCCTGGAAAAAGAAAAGCCATTTCCGCCGCCAGTCTGCTGTATCAAAGCAGCATCGCGCAATGTCTGGAAAATGCCGGTAGATTTTTTTCCCATGTCATCACTGATTGGCAGGACGAAACAAGCTGCTAACTGCCCAAGCGGTGTGCCAGCACCTGTAAAAGTTGGGGAATTCGGGAAAAACAGTTTTAGACTCATAAGTTGGTAAAAATCTTTGGCGGTGTTCTCCACTTGTCCGTTATACATTTCTTCCGCAAGAGCAACGTGGTATGCGACACGCCAGAACATCTCATCAATTGTCTCCGCCGGTTCCCCATTTTCACCGCGGCGAACATATCGCTTTGTCAGCACCTGGATGGAATTATCTGTCAAAGAGATCGAAGGAAGCCCCTCCGGCAATGGCGGTATACCCAGATTTTTTAAAGATGTATTTTGATTCCCCATAATTTCCTCTCTTTAATTACTTTCAGCAAGCAGCCGATCGATTTCATCACGCACCGAATGCAAATCAGATAATTGCAGATAAACGATGGCATATCGAATGTAAGCAATATGATCCAGCATTTTCAAACCGGCAATTACTTTATCCCCAATAAATCGTGAAGAAACTTCACGTTTCCCCTCCATCTGAAGTTCCCGTTCAATATCATCCGCAAGTTGTTCGATTTTTTGTGCGGGAACTGGACGTTTTGCACAGGAAATTCGAATTCCTTTGATCATCTTTTCCCGATCATACTCTTCTCTCGTTCCGTCAGTTTTTATGATCACAGGTATATTAAGATAAGGTTGTTCATACGTATTAAAACGTTTTCCACAGCGCAGACATTGTCGTCGTCTGTGAATCCGTACACCTTCATCCTTATCCGTATCAATTACTTTTGTTTGCTGATTTCCGCAAAATGGACAATTCATATTTCATATTCCAATACTGATTTCTCAATCTAATTCAGAACAAAAAAGGTTTGTTTTCCGGTAAGCAACAGAACCAAACAAAACAAACCTGTTAAATCGCTATAAATTCGTAGTTAGTTGTTCTTAATTTATAGTTAATCGTTTATCTAAACACTATATATAGATAATTTCTATTATTCTAATCCTTTATTTATGGTTCGGAAATTTTAGCATGGTTCCATTATTCTGACAAGACGGATTCGCGAAATTTTCATCTTAAATTTTTTTATGTAGAAATTAGGCGTTATCCGTGTGTTTCAGAATCACTAAAAAGCAATCTAAAAGGTATATGCGAAAGCAATATAAATAATAGTTATACTTTTTTATAACCCTTTACATCCGTTAAACCTGGTTATTTAGAACAGCTCACTTATTAAAATGTGATAAATATCAGGCGAAAATATGACACATTGATGAAAGAATCAGGCTATCATTAATTCCCTTACGATGCGGTTTTCCAAAAAAGGAATAATGGAATCTTTCCTGTTCATTTTTAGAATTCCAATTTTTGATATGAAATAACAGTAATTTGAAATTTGGAAAAACCTTTTGAGAAAAAAAAGAACTTTTTGTTTCGTTATTAGCGAGCAAAGCGCACGAACAACGCAATAAAAAACAAAACCTACCATATTTTGAATCGCTGAAGACATCGTAAAATCTATTCTGATTAATTATTAACGAGATATGTATGCCGGATTTGACATTTGATATCGTTCCACTGCATGAACAATTCGAATTTTTATTGCGTGTCATTCTTGCTGCGATTTTTGGCGCGGCCATCGGTTATGAACGAAAACGACGTGTAAAAGAAGCCGGAGTCAGGACTCACTTGATCGTTTGTCTTGGCTCATCTTTAATAATGATTGTTTCCAAATACGGATTCGAAGATATTGTCAATCTTGCCGGAATTAAAGTGGATCCGACCAGGATTGCATCACAGATTGTATCCGGAATCGGTTTTTTGGGCGCAGGTATGATCTTTGTGAGAAAACAAACTGTCAATGGATTGACCACAGCAGCCGGGATTTGGGCAACAGCAGGAATCGGCATGGCAATCGGCAGCGGTCTTTATTTTATCGGAATGGTTTCAGCTGCACTGTTGATTCTGCTTCAAACTATCCTGCATCGAAATGCTGATTTTTTCCATATTCCGATGACGGAATCCATTGAAATGAGAGTGATTAATCGTCCGGATGTATTAAAAGATCTGCGTGAAATTTTCCATAACCAGAATATTGAAATCGTCAATATTAAAGTCGAAAAAATCGGTGAACGCACCATCGGAATCGATATTTTAGCAAAATTTCCGCATAATTATCATCCGGATGAAGTTATGATGATGTTCAATAATTTGGATTATGTAATTTCAATCGAACTGTAGAACTAATTGGGGCGAATAAAGATCGGTTTTTCTATCAATAAATAATTAGTGCAAATTTTAAATCATCGTTTTATAAAAAAACGATCAAACCTGTTTTTCCAAGTGCGGTTGTGATAATCGCAGTTTTATAAGGAAAAACAACAGCACAAGCAGACTGATGATCGAGATCGTACAACCGAAAAGCCAACCTTGCGGGATAAAATCCAAAACAAGTTTTTTCGATCCTGCCGGAATTTCCAATCCAATCAAACTCTGCATCACCGGGATGACTGATATTTCTGTCCCATCTATTCTTGCCTTCCACCCTGGATCATAAGGGATTGAAGTCAGAAGGAATCCGCCTTTCGAACCTTCCGGGAAAGTCATTTGCAATTCAGTATCGCCATTTTTTTCTGTCAATGGGGCTGAGAGACGGATTTTCGCAGCAATCTCTGAAAACCGATTTATATCGAATGAGAATGCATAAACGCCCTCATAGTAAAGATCGTCCTCTCCGCTATCGATATGAATTGATACTTCATCGCCTGTTTGAAATCGCCCAAGATTCACCAGATAGGGCGTATAGTTTTCGTTTTGGTCAAACACCTGCTCATCGTTAACCCAAACGTTATAATTCAGACTCACATTGGGGATAAAAAGCACATACGGATGGTCATCTATGACGTGGAGTTTGTAATCAGCAGCTGCCGAAAGGGAAGCGTCAATACGTCTGTATACCGGAACGGATGATTCATCCTCAATCTCTTCCAAATTTGTCAACTGCGTTCTCTGAACTGAGACTGGAACAAAAAGCGATTTCTCAGATGCATCCAGGACTGAAAGGATCTGATTCTGCAAAAGTACCGGATCATCTGTTTCTGAAAGATCGATATCCAAGATTTTGCGATCTGTGAAAAATGCGGCAGGAAAAACGAATGGATTTTCCCAGATCGAATCCGATTGTTGGAGATAAAAAGCATTGGGAGTCCTGTCGGACATGATATAACGGATTCCCATGAAAGAATCAGAAAAAATGGTTCCTCCGGAATAGGTACACCATGTCGCATAACAATCCAGTCCTAATTTCTTTAGAAAGCGGCTTTGACTGATGCTGGCTGTGGAACTGAAATGACTGATTCCGGAAAATCCGATATTGAGCGGATCGTTGTATGTTCGAATCTCAGTTTTTTCTAACCGATAAAATGAAGTCGGATCCTGCGGTATTTTCGACATCGTTTGTTTGAATTGATTCCGAAACGCAGCATAGTCAGCGCGTTCTGTGTAGCCTTTTTGATATTGAGTCAGGAAAGTATCGCCATTGAACCAACATTCAAGAATACATAGAACCAACAACAGGAAATGACCGGCTTTTGTTCGAAAAACATTTAGAGAGAATATGAATGCATACATTAACATGAACAGCAGATTTACATAAAGAAATCGGCCTTGAAAGATCTCTGAATCCATTTTTTGATTCAGAATCACAAGCCCACTAAGTATCATCATTGTGACCAGCAAAAGTCTCTGCCAGGTTGGATTGAAACGCAAACAACCTTCAAAAGCAGCTTTCAACAAAACAAACGACAAGATAAAAGCATATCGGTATGGAAACCAGCTCGGATAATCCATTGCATGCCACAGAAAATCAAGCGGTGCGAGATAAAAACTGATGAGTAGAAAGACAATTTGCAAAAATAATAGGCGCTTCTTTCTGATTGAGATTTCAGCGCTGAAAAAAAAGAGCGGCAAACAACATACAGGCAACAATCCACAAAAAACATATGGCAGATTTCCGCGCAGTCCATCATACGAACCGATCAAGATTTTTTTAAATAGATCGGCAATCAGGAATTGTCCTGAAAATGCCGGAATATTTTGTTCCATTAAACCCATGCCATCTTTTAGAACAAAATATGACGGAATCAACAAAAAGGCGCTGATTCCTGCTGCCAGAATGGCAGATAAGAAGAATTCCCCGCTTTTTTTCAAGAGATCTCTGATGGACAGGGGGTTTTGCTGACTGATTGACTCGGATAGAAAATAGATCACACAGAAAATGCCAACCATATAGCCGATATAATAATTCGACAGAAAAAGGATGGAAAAAACAATGCACAGACCTGTCCATCCCTGACCATGGATTAAACGATCAATCATCAGACAGAGCAGCGGCAGCAGCAGAATGCCATCCAGCCACATGATATTGAAAGAATACGCGATTGTATAGCTCATCAATGCGTAAAAAATGCTGAAAATCAGCAGCAGCAAGTCCGGCTTTTTTTGTTCGAAATGAGTTTTTAGAAAAACAGCAAATGTCAGTCCGCATCCGGCAATTTTCAGCGTGGTAATAAGCGTGATGGCATCAAGAAGGTTTTTTTCCGGAAAGAAAAATAATAGAAGGTTCATCGGGCTGGAAAGATAGTAGGCAAAAAGGCCCAGGAAGTTCAATCCCATCCCGGCATGCCAGGAATATAACAAAGAACCGTTTCCATGCAGAATCCGCTGATATTCGGCCATAAAATCGACATACTGTGAATTCATGTCGCTGATCAAAAGTGTGAGACTGCCAAAAGGAAAAATTCCGATCTTTGCGAATAGGCCAAGCAAGATTAAACCTGGGATGATGAAAGAAAGTAAAATCATGCGCTGATGCCAAAAATAATCACGGATTTTTATCATAATGACCTTCTGCCAGAATCCTAAGGAAGCACTATTCACTCATCGGTACTGGATGTGCTCCAGCCAGATTTAATACGGTAATCGTACCAGCCAGTCCGATATCAAAAGCATAGGGTAAATTGATCGATTCGATCGTATCGCCGGGCAGATGCCAGAAGTCGGTCCTGTCCTGTACTCCGCACCCTCCTTCAGTCGTTTCAGGTAAAAAATTTTCCATAGCTGTGATCGCAGGTATGTTTACGTTCCAGAATGAAGTCTGATCAGCCAGCGAATAGGCATCTCCGGTCAAGTAGTCATATTTCAGATTCAAGCCATATTGCTGTATAGTCTGGATCATTAAATCAGCGAGCTGGTGTGAGCCGCTCAAATCGCCCACGTACATTTCAAAACAACGATCATTATCCTTATCCGTTCCATACATATCCATGTTGATAACTCCAATAATGTTGTCCGAAGCATGTTTGGCAGCATACGCTTTGCTACCCTGCTGGAAATTTTCTTCACCACTGAATAATACAATTTTCACAGTACGGTCAAATTTCATCTGACTGAAAATTCGTATGGCTTCTAAAACAGTGGCAACACCAGTGCCATTATCATTGGCTCCAGGAGCGTATTTCATCGGATCACCTTCAAAAACCACACAGCTGTCATAATGAGCGGTAAAAAGGACTTCTTCTTCTGGTTTGACCTCACCAGGAAATGTAACGATGATATTAATCCATTTATTTTCACTTGTGGCGTCGGTATACGTAAATTCTTCCTGGGTGATTTGTTCTTCAGATACCCACTGACGGATCGATTCCAACAAAAATTCTTTGGCTTTTGCGTTTTGCTGACCAGTAAACATGGCATAGCTGTAACGAGTTTCTATTTTATTTTCTTGTCCGCCGATCATTACTGTTTTATCTCCAGACAGCTTCCGAATCCATTCAGAATAGCTTTCCTGAGAAATATGATTTCGAAAAAACTCCACTGCCCCAATGGTCTTCTGAGTAGGTGCTGGCGAGGGTGTGCTTTCCATCATTTGAGTGTTCTGTTCCAGCGTTGTTTCCGTCTGCGATTCAATCTGCGCTATCGCTAATGCCGCTTCAATTGTTTCAGTCATCATCAGCGGAGCTTTCTGCGTTTCAATCATCGTCGGAGTTTTCAAGTGAAAAGAGAAGATAATAGCCCCGATAATTACCGCCACGATTAACAAAATTATGAATACCAGTATCCAATCGGGCTTTTTTTTGCTTTGCATCATTTTTTGCTTCAATAATTCTTTCCAGGAAAAATAACCTTTAAATTTCTATAAGATCGTTTCCCCAATTTAAAAGATCATGTTGTTTTCAAACCCTTCGGCTCTCTGTGACAGCCTCATCCATTACTTACGGGTTATTATAACCAGACATTGAACGCGTTAAGCATCAGTAATTCGAAATATGAACTTACTATTCGAATGGAAGAAAAAATATATTGTTTTTATCATTTTTCGAATCGCTGGCTTTGCAATACAGACTTTTAGAAATCGAAATGGTAAATATCAGAATCCATACAAATCGAGTGTTTCAAAAACAATTTCATCATTCTCAGCTAATTGATATAGATTACCGTCCTTTGAACGACGAACCAGCCATCCATCTTCCATTTTCAGCCAGATCGTTCGTCCGTCGGATGTTTGATAGGTAATCCGCGCCTTTTCTGGGAATTTACCGCGGATAAAGAATAAAACATGATCCGTCAATGTCTCCAGATTTGTTCCATATGATGAGTCTGTCTTCAACTGGTTTATTCTTCCCATTTTGGCCAGTCCGAAATCAGCCCCGCCATCATAGGCAATCATGGAAGCGCCATCCGGATGAAATAAAAGACTACCGGAATTGGCATGCTCGCTGGAAATCGCATGGTCAATGAATTCTGATAAATTCATCGTCTGAATTCCTGCGGCTTGTAAATCGCGCTTGCTTTGTACAGCGTAGTACTCCGGATATAAACCGACATTTGCCCAGTTTGCTTCCCATATGTATTCACCGGGATTTGCTGAAACTAATACAGTCTGATTCGGCAAAAAATCAAGCATTCCCGCCTGCAGTGCTTTCTCACCACCCTCTCGCGGGTAAAGGAAGGATCGATTCAGTAATTCGTTGACTGTTCTATTATTCTGCTGATTCATCAGAATCGTCAGAAATAAAATGCAAATAGCCGCTGCTTTCCCAATGATGAGAACCTGCGGATTCCGAATTTTTTGTAACCATACTATATAAAGACTAACAATCAGTAAGCTGATTCCAAAATACTCCATAAAAACCGGCAAATACCCAAGACCTGGAATCAATTGTCCCTGGTAGCGTTGACTGACAGCAATGGTAACCGCCGGCAATAACCAAAACGAAAGGCCCATGCCAAACAATAATCCCCAATTTTTATATCGAGGATTTTCAAATTGCTTTACTCGATTCCATATAAGTACAAAAACCGCCAATAATAATACAATCCAGTCATCAAATTTGACAGCTTTTAATACATCGGTCAGTTGATACGATAATACATCCTGTGCTAAATAATTAGAACCAAGAATCGCAAGCTGTCTGCCAGAAAAATAAAAACTCAGCGGAAGCGCAGCCATCAACTGATAGAAATAGGTCCGGAGGATAGAAAACAGATCAAGACTGAAAGCGACCCCGGGATATGTGGATTCTTGAGCGAAGTTCATGCGCACAACCCAGATTGCCCCTATTAATAGAAAAACGATCAATACAAAAGGAATGGAATACCGGAATGTCTTCTTCCAACTCTTTGTTTCCAGAAAAACAATTAATGGAATCAGCAGAATGAAAGGGAAACATACTTCGTACGTCATCAGACCGATCAAAAATGGAATCAGACTGAGTAGATAATATTTCCTCTTTCCAGTATGCAGAAAACGCAGCAAAAAAAATGCTGACAGCATTAATTCGGCCATGATCACCTGCATCAATCCGTAGAATCCGGTCACAGGGTCCTGATACGCGCGAAATTGGATCAAGACTGGAATCAGCAGCATCGCAAGCCGGCTGATTTTTCGTGATCCACCAATTTCTCGAACAAGAAGTCCCAGTAGAAGCATGTCAACACCGACCAGTCCGATAATGATTGCTTTATAAATCGACACATTTTCAATATAAAATAGAAAATAATAATAGCAGGACAGGACATTGATTCTGCCAAGTTCCAGGTATCTGCGCATGAAAATCAGCAAATTCTGCAGTAACGGCAATTGATCATATTTCTCGAACAGGTAAGCCGTTGAATTGACTGCATCATCCCAATAATACCCGCTATGGAACAAGGGTTTTAAAGATAAGATCGTGATGAGCAGAATCAATATTTCAGATTTCCAGATCACAAGAAATTTCCAAATGGGAGAATCACTACGAATGCCTTGGATAGTCAATTCTGAAAAATGAGTTTGATCCAACAGAAAACGAATTCTGACAGCAATTCCGATAATCAGACTCAGCCAGAAGAAAAATGAAAAACGCCAAAGCATTTGAACAGGAACACGAAATAAGTTGACAGATCCTTGATATGCGCTGAACACTTCCCAAAGTAAGCCAAGCCATATAGCTGCCCATGGAACGAGCGTCGTGACATGAAACCCATTTTGGAAGAAATCCAGGATAGATACTATCAGAAAACAAAAGGATAAATAAAAAATCCATGGCTGCACTGCCCCAAATTTGCTCAGAAACTTGATGAAAAGGCAAATTGCAGCAATCAACGTGACATATTTCGGAAGCTGTCGTTTCATTTTTATTGATAACCGGTCAATCCAATAGAGTCAAAAAGGATAGAATCTGATTCATCCAGTTTATACAAATTCCCCTGGCTGGTCTCTCGAATCAGCCAGTTTTCGGATATTTCCTTTTCATGAGCAGACCCGTCTCTTGTTGTCCAGGTAATTGTTCCCGGAATTTCCGCTTTTCCATAAACGAAAAATTTTACTTCGTTTACAACCGGATTCAACAGTACTTCGCGGTCCGGGTTAAAGCCGGTATCTAAAATCTTTCCAAATTTCGCAAGTCCGGTTTTTGATGAACCTGAATACTCAAGCACATAAGTATCAAGGAGGTAATAACGTTGTAATGTTCCTACATCATGGACTAATAAATCCTGAAAGGCAGGCACACTCAAAGTTTCAATTTCAGAACCATGATTCGATGTGATAAAAGCAGTTTGATATGGCTCGCCCATCCAGCCTCGTTCCCAAAGATAATTCTCATTATTGCTGACAAGTTTCGAAGTAGTCTGATCAAATTCCGCAAGAATTCCGCTTTGCAGAGCTGCTTCTCCTGTCTGACGGGGATATAGAAAATATTCATTTAAAATTTCAATTACACTGCGGTTGGTTTGGTTGTTCAGGAGGAAAACGACACTCAAAGAAATAAAAAGAATCATCGATAGCAAATTTTTACTTAGAATTCTCTGAAGTCCATGAAAAATGCTATAAAAAAAAAGAAAAATCAGCAAACAAGCACCAAAGTACGCGAAATAAACCGGAATATATGCTAAACCAGGCAGAAGCTGAAACTGATATTTCGCACTCATAGCAATGACTAAACCGGGTAATAACAAAAGGCACAAACCAAATGCCCAATATTCAACCTTCATACGGAAATCCTGGATATTTCTGCGAAAATTCAGACTGAGAACAGCGGCTATGGTCAACCCCATCAAATCAATCCATCGCAGATTTGAGAAGAAACCTTTCCAGGAAAAATCAAATAGTTGCTGTTCCTGGATCCATTTACCAAATAATGATGCACCAGTATCTGCCATGCGATAGTTTAGTGGAAATGCTGCTAATGTCTGATAAAGCCATGCGAAAAAAATTTTTCCTGGTTGGAGACTGAAGGTCGTACCATTATATACCATCGCAGTCTGTGATGAATGCTGCCGGAAAATCATCGAAACACTTAACAGGACAAATTCGATCACGAAATAGGGCAGACAAATTTTCACGTTTTCCGATATCTTTTTTTTGCGAAAATATGTGAGCATCGGGAAAAATAAAATAAAGGGATAAAACATTTCATATGACAATAATCCGATAGTGAAAAACAGCAAACTAACAATCCGATATTTCTGAAAAGAGGTTTCAAGATACTTCAAAAAGAATAGCAAAGAAAGCATCAACTCGGCAAACATCCATTCCATTAAACCGTAATAGGACAAAATGGAATCATGATAAATCCGAAATTGAACGCATAGCGGAAACAGAATCAGAAGAATCAACGGAATCCATTCATTCTGAAAGATTTTTTTCATCAATCGGTAAAACAAATAACAATCTGCCAGGACAAAAATCAGAATAATGGTCTTATAGAGAAATGGATTCGAAAACAAATAGAACATTAAAAACTGAAAAGTCGCAAAAGGATTCAATCGTCCCAATTTTCCATATTGAATGATCTCAGAAAGGGTGGTTCGAATAATAGACTCTCCTGTAACCTGAATCGCATTCATCCGCGATGAATGAAAGGCATCGTCCCAATAGAATCCGCTGCGCAACATCGGAAGCAGATTTAGCAACAGGAAAAGAAAGACTAAAAGGAAATTCGTTTTGAAAGAAAATCGAAACAAATTCAGGTCATTCGCTTCAAAAAGCAAAGCCTTCATTCTGAGTCCGATTCCGCTGAACAAGCAGATCAGTCCAATAAAAGACCATTTTTCAATGCTGCGCAGGTGACTTGAATCCACTTGATAAACACCGAGTAATAAAACGATTACATACCAGAGAATCCCGGCAAGAATCAGAATCCAGGCGGAATAAAACAGATCGGATGATGTTGAATTTTTTTGATCCAACAAGAAAAAGAAGAGATATAACAGTACCAGGATGGCTGCAATTTTTAGCGGACCAATTACAGTTTGCGAAAGACATGACGCAGTTAAAATCGATTGCAGCAGAATAATCATGATTCCAGCAGCAGAAAACAGCTTGCCCATTTTCAACAGCTGACGGTTTTGCAGGATTTTATGAATCATAGGTTAGATTATAAAATGAAATCGCCTCTTTGGATTCAAATCAAGTGCTACTTGCAACAAGCTGAAATACAAATATCATAGTACCTGCTCCAAATTTATTAAAAGTATTTCCCTTAGCAGATTGAGAAAATGGAGACAAAAAGAAACAAGTCAAACCAGATTCGATAAGGATAATATTCACCATCCCGCGGGAACAGGGTACCCGTGTAGCGTCAGTATCTTACCTAATTTCTTCTCGATATCCAGCAAAGAATCCATCTCTTCGACTGAACATGGACACGAATGATCTTCAAAAACACCTTCTTTTACGAGTTTCTGTTCATCCAGATCGAACAAGTACCAATTCTGACATTGAATGATTGTCAACAGTCTGAACAGATCATTGGGCTTATCGATCTTTGTACTGTTTTGATTCTGTTGTTCCAGTTCCTTCTCCGAAACCAGTTCATCTCCTTTATGCAGTGGTGCAACAATGAGTCGAACAGGATCCAGCGGTTGTATCAGAGAATTGCCTTCCATCCATGATGGAATCGGAATTTGCATATAATCCAGAATAGTTGGTGCAATATCCACATTCTGCGTATTAGCAGTGAGAATACCTTGATATGCATCCTCTGGAAAATGGATAATCAAGGGGAGTTTATCAGTTGTGGTCCAGTGCTGTCCATGATCTGAGTAAATGACCAGCAGTGTATTATCAAATTCGCCGTTTTCTTTCAAATATTCAACGATTTTCTCTGTTTGATGATCAAAATTCAGTATCGCATCGTCATAAAAATCGGTCATCCATTCATCATTTTGACTCAGATCTTTGGAAAAGACCCGATCAGATGGATTGAATACCTCTCCATGAGTTCCCAATAGATGGATTTGCACAAACAAAGGCTGCTTCATACGAAAAATGGTATCCATTCGTTGAAAAAGATAATCCAGTTGTTCGTCATCTGCAGATCCGGTTAGCAGGTTGAATTTTGGAACCTTAAGGTTTTTTGACTGTTGGCCTGGAATAAAAAATATCTGTCTCAATCGATCATTGATTCTCTCAAAAATAGTGACTAAAAAATACATCTCGCTATCATAACCAGAAGATGAAAAATTGCTGATCAATTTCTCTGAAGTATTATTCCGCTGGTTGACCTCATCAAATGCATTTTTAAAATTTATGACGTTGACATCGACATAATATGGGATTCCAATCGAAATGGTTTGATAACCATTTACCTTCATAAACCAGGGCAGGTGTTGATACATATTCAATCCCATTAAAGCTTGAGCAGGTTTCAAGACATGCGTGGTTAAAGGATTTTTTCCCGTTAAAACTGATGTTATAGATCCAGTTGTTGCTGAGGAATTGGTAAAATGATTCCTGCTGATCAAAGAGTTCTTAGCCAGTTCCGTAATGAAGGGTGTTGTATCCCGCTCATATCCATACACGGACATATGAGAAGCATTCAATCCGTCTGTACTGAGCAGGATTACGTTCGGTCGCCGGCTTGCCTGCATCCCTATTCCAGTCGGGTCATTTTCCAGACTCCCAGACCGGTAGACAAATCCTGCCATGACAAACGAAATGATGACGAGAATACCTGCAGTAAATTTGCAAATTTTGTCAGTTTTATCCTTTGCCACAGAGCGATTGGATACTGATAGTCGCTTCAACAAATAGAGAAAAACAGTTAGAAAGATGACTGCATATAAAACACGACACAGTGTTCCAACACTCAAAATTCCAATTTTTAAAACGGTATAAGTGAAATTATCGATGAGAATCAGAAAAAGACAAGACCATATAGAAGCCGCTGGAATCTGAAAGATTAAATGGTGCCATAATGGAAATCGCTTTGAAATGGTCATTTGCAACAAAAATAAAACGAACCAGAAGATCATGATCAGTAATGTTACAAACAAACCGGAAATCAATAGAATCTTAACTTTCGCCCATAATTGCATATCATCCATGAAAGATGGCTTGGTAATTTGAAAGAGCCATTCCATAAAAACATAACAATATGCAGCCAATATCGTTTGGGCAATCGATCGTTTCCAATAAGGTTTTTGATCTTGAATGTATAGATATTTTTCAGTCAGAATTCTTTCAATATTTTCATACCACAATTGTATTGGTCCCAAAGGGAATCGGAGAAATCGTCTCCGGTCTGATGAATTCCTGAGATTTGAGTATAAAAAACGAATGATACCGATACTCAGAATGACAAAAATTAACACGCCCCACTTCCTCTTTATTATATGAGGGCGTATATAGATCTCATAAGTATGATCCTGTATGGAATCGGTGGGAACTGTTGGGCTGATTATCAGCGTAATCAGATCACTATAGATATGTTTGACAGAAAATGATCCTTTGATTCCCGATTGCGTATATTCGAGTGTCCCCCCATCAAATATGCGCTGATCTTCCAAAATAACAATTGAATCTGAATCAAGAAGAAAGAGCGGGTACTTGATTTGGAATTCACAAGTCTGCCCTTGACATGTCATTTCCTGTGATGGGATCGTATCTTTATGATAAAAAATTGAAGCTCCTGGCTTCATGATCACAATAAAACTGAATAAAAATAAAATCAGATAAGTAGAAGCAATCAAGAAGATGAAAACTTTTTTCATGGAGGTTTTTTGTCCATAAGGTATTCGATTTATTAATAATGATTCTCTTGATGAGAGAATTATTGCTGATTTAACTGAAAATTTTCAGCATCTTTGAGTTTTTTTGAATGGCATAGAAACAAAATTCGATCACTTCCGGTGATGGGTTCTGCCGCGATAAGAGAGAAATCTTTCTCGAATGCAGCTTTAAACCCTTCCAATGTATATTGGTCAAAAATATCTTTTCGTGTTCGCAGCAGTGTTTGGACTTGAGAATCATCTTTTGGAACAAACTCGATGATCAAGTATTTACAAATTTGCGACAACCACTCCGAAATCATCGAAAATGGCAAATTATTGGAGATCGCCAGATGATGGATCAATGCCAGCGCCATGATACAGTCCGGCTGCAGCCGATGCTCAATCGAGCTGCGTTCTTGATTGGCAAATCCTATGGCAGGGCTCGGATTTGTCAAATCCAGAACAAGCGGTAGAATGTCAGTTTTTGTCTTTTTGCCTTGTTGGTAATTCCGCTCGACTGCAATCGGATCAATATCAAACGCAGTCACATGTGCCCCGTTATCCGCTGCAATTCGAGAATAACGCCCATCATTTGCTCCAAAATCCCATACTGTCTGCGGCTCAATTTTCTTTATCCAGTTTGCCAAAATCTCTTCTTTCCGCTTGGATGCCTCTTGAGAGTAATTTGTCTCTGAATAATAATCGCCCCATTCAGTCTGGATATTTTTTAGCCGGATCCCTTCAACAGCCCGAATTAATCCATCAATGATTGCGATAAAACCGCTCTTTTTGATCGGTTGAATTCGTTTTATTTCCTGTTTTTTCCCATCATCCGCATGTTTTTCAGATAGCTTAGCATGCCAGTGAATATGCTGCAAAGCCGTGAATCCGCCTTTCCGTTTCAGCAGTTTGCTCGCCAGATCCAAAGGGATTCCATCAATATAAATCCGCATCAGCTGTGAAAGACGAATATCAACATTGGCCATCAACAGCAATGGCGCAAGAAAATGGCGGCAGAATTGACCATAGGCAACCCATGGTTGCCCTTCTTCATAAAAATCAAACGAGAGTGTGTCGATCAGTTTTGGAGAGCATTGAACAAACTGTATATTATAGGCACTGGCATCTTTTAAGATCATCCCATAATCAATAGCTTTGCGATGAATTTTTAGTGTTGCTAATGCGGCATCTTAATAAGCACCAAATGACCATTCATATGGATATGAAATCATTGGAATCCGCTGTGGCTGGATCACGCACCAGGCTTCAGGATCATTCAGAGGATATGATACTTCCTTATGTGATATGAATATGCCATCATGAACTAGCGCTTCATATAAGCCGCTTTTCATCAGATGATCATATTGTTTTTGATAGGGAAGATTTATTTGCCGATATAGTATGTTATTGTCAAAGAAGATAAATCCGGATGGATCGCGAAAAGAACCAGAATCTCTCATTTCTCCTCATACTTCTCTTCTTGTCCGGTTTTATCGGCATCAGTTTCATCCGTTCTTTTTTTCGTAAAAAATTTTTTTACTCTATCACGGATCATAAATAAATACCCGCCAATCACTGCAAGAGCTGCGATAATCACCTGTAACAGCATACTGCCCGTTCCCGGATCCAGATAATTACGTGGTGATAATAAAAGATCAAGATGGATAATCATTTTTCCCCTTTTGTTATTTATAAATAACCTCTATAATATCAGCAATAAATATCACTATTTTATTGAATTCAATTTAATTTATTATTTTATTATTGCAAAAATCACAATATTCGTCAAAATTTTCCCCATCTTAAGATTATGCAACCCTTTTTCTGTAAATTCGAGTCTGAAATATCCATAGTTCTTTAAGAATTCATAAACTTGCCAGTACAAAAATGTTTTCCGATCTGCCATTCTTCGCAGGTCTCCATCAGTAATGCCGAGACCAACCTGAGACAAGAAGCTTGATTTGGAAACACACCAACCACTCTTGTCCGTCTGCGAATCTCTTTATTAATCCTCTCCAGACTATTGGTTGTT
>Ga0116193_1000689_pt1 | contig 30505 bp, 32 predicted proteins | sample AD_UKC115_MetaG_FD_89892 | JGI IMG/M metagenome (GOLD analysis project Ga0116193, IMG submission 89892) | Active sludge microbial communities of municipal wastewater-treating anaerobic digesters from Hong Kong - AD_UKC115_MetaG | ecosystem: Engineered > Bioreactor > Anaerobic > Digestate... | reverse complement strand
TCAGGTCTTTCACCTTGATTAATTAACTTAGTAATGCTTTTTCTTGTGATTTCAGGTACAATATCCATAATTATTCCCCATATCTAGATTTTAAAGCTTCTCTTTGATATTCAGCAACTTGATGACAACCATCAATAGCTAAATTTAAAGCTTGTTCAAATTCGTCTTCAGTTAAATTTCCATCAGCTTGTAAAAGTGTTACTTCTTCAGTTCTAGGTAAAATCACAATAGGAACATCAGCTTGACCCTCTTTATCTTCAACTTCAGATAAATCAAGAACAACTTGATCATTCATTTTACCAGCTGCACATCCTACAGGAATATCTTTCATAGGTACACCAGCATCAGCTAAAGCAACAGCCGCAGCAGTAATACCTGCACAACGAGTTCCACCTTCAGCTTCAATAACCTCTATACTAACTTCAACCATAGAGTTAGGGAAACTTTCAAGTAATAAAGCTGGACGTAAAGCATCCTCAGCTATCTTAGAAATCTCAATACTTCTTCGATCAGGACCAGGTCTTTTTCTATCATCTACAGAAAATGGAGCCATATTATATCTAACTCTAATAACACCAGTATTAGGGCGTAAAAATCTTCTCATATATGTAGATCTAGGACCATAAACACTAGCCAAAATCTTATTTCCACCAACTTCAACATAAGCAGACCCATCTGCCCGCTTCAATACTCCTGCTTCTATTTTTATCGGACGAAGTTCATCAAATTTTCTTCCATCGCCACGTAAAGTATCATTTGAAATACTAACACCTCATAAATCAAAATATAATAATTAAATCATTTTTCTCCATTTAGGAGCTTTTTTACCATTAGTTTCAGGATTCAATATACTAGGATTCTTATCCTTAGCTTGAGAAATTTCACCAAAATGTAATCTAGAATGTCTATCAACCTTACTTTCATCAACACTTAAAGGTTCAAAATTACGAATTTCATCAATAGTTTCAGGTTTTAACTCATCCTCTTCCTCAAATTTTTCTTCAACTTCTTCTTCAACTCGAGAAATTACATCCACTTCAACATTACTAATTTCATCCTCTTTTTCAATAATGTCTTCAACATTTTGAACTTCATCAACAGTATCTTCCATCTCACTTATAGGCAAATCATCTACTTCACTATCAATGTTATCATTACTGAAATCTTCAACTTCACTAACTTCCTCAACTTCAGAATTTCCAACGAAAAGATCTTCATCCCCAATTTCATCCTTAAAATTTTGAAGAGTTGGTTTAGCTAACACATCCTCATCATCAAAATCATCTTTTGGAGAATTATCGAAAAATTGATTATTTTCAACTTCTGCTTCTTCGGCTTCTTCTGGTAATTTTCCATCTATGATTAAACATAATTTATCCCGAATACGATTTGTTAATCCACTAGTATGAGCTTGATCTTCAATTTGTTTTATGATGTCTTTGGTGATTTGTTGCATTTTATCTTCACCTTTAACCCATACTAAACCATTTTGACCAACAACTATTTTACAATGAGTTTTATCCTTAATCATGTTAATCATGGAACCTTTTTTACCAATTAATCTTGGCACTTTAGTTGGTGAAATATCAACAATAATTCCACCATGGAATTTACCCATTCCACGACCTTTTAACCCAAGTTTAGCTTTCTTAACATCATCAACATCAATAATTCTTAAAAATAATGCATCTCCGACATCAAAAACTCTTTTTAATTCCTTCTTATCTCTTCCAAATACTTCAGATGCAGATAAAATACCAGAATATGGTGAATTTATATCAACATCCCACATGGAAAATTTAACCTCAGTAATTTTTCCAATTACCACATCCCCCTTCTTAGGAATGTATTTACTTTTAAGAGGAATTACGCTGATTTTTTTATTTCGTAAAGAAACTAAACCCATTAATTTAGAGACAACCATATTGCCTTCTTGGAAAGTTCCTCTTCCTGAATAAAAGTCATCCTCAGCTAAGACTTCACCAGGAATTACTAAATCTTTTTCATCTACGTATATCATACTTTTATAACCCCTAATATTAAATTTTAGGAATAATCATGAACATTTTTATTTAATCAATTTTGTTTCTGCTTCTCCACCAGAAATACTAGCCATCTTATGATTAAAATCATCCTGTAAACCACCAGGAATTTCAACGATAGCTATCCAAGAACCATCTTGCTGCCATTCTTCATTTAAAATTTTACCAAACGGTTTTATATCAGAATAAGCATGTCCTGAAGCAGATCCCGGAAGACGAACTGCAACTTTAACCTTTTCAAAACGTATAGGAATCTTAACTTTAATAGCCTTAAGAGTAGTTTTAACCTGTTCATCAACACTTGTAAACGGTTCAATTTTAACCCTACACTCTTCCATAGCATTTTCAATACGTTGAACAGGATGAGGAAATCCAGTTTGAGGATTAATAGATTCACGAGCAATAGTATTAATAACCATTTTACGTTTATCCTCCTGCATCTTACGCTTCTGTTCAGCAGTTAATTGAACATGACCTTTCTCAAGAATTTGCTTAGCAACTTCTAATGTATCAGTTGTTTCAAAAACTTTTTCCATAGCTTCTTCTGAAGCTTTATCTCCTTTCTTAGAATCTTTAAAAATTTCTTCAACTGCTAAAATATCTTCTATTGGTATTTCTTCTGTATGGTCAGGATTTCTAAAATCAGCAGCTAAATCCGCATCAACTAAAATCTCAAATTTTTCCCCAAAAGATTCTAATCTTGCAATAATTGCATCATCCACATTAACCATAATCTCATACTCCTATAGAAAAAATAAAAATTAAAGAGAACAATGTTCTATTTACTTATTCTCCATCTTCTTCTTCTGATTCTTCAGAATCATCAGATTCTTCATCATCTTCTTCCGGTTCTTCTTCAGTAGCATTACGCTCTAAAAGTGCATCAATATATTCTGCTACTTCATCATGATCTAATTTTCTATAAGTTCTGTTTTCAGCTTCAATAACAGCTATCTCAATAGATTTATCAGTAACCTTACCATCAGTAGCAACATAAACAGCATCTAATGCAAGATCAATTGCTTCATCAAGAGTTAAATCTTCTTCATAATGTTCTTCGAAATATGCCATAGCATCACTACGACCAGAACCAATAGCAGTAGCCTTATACTCAATTAATGCTCCACTAGGATCAGTTTCAAATAATTTACATCCTTTTTTATTAACTCCACCAATAATTAATGCAGAACCAAAAGGTCTTACCCCACCATTTTGAGTGTATAATTGTTTAAGATCACAAATCTTCTTAGCTAAAGCATCTACACGTATAGGTTCATTATAACTAATTTTATTAATTTGTGCTTCAACACGTGCACGATCAACTAAAGCTCTTGCATCTGCAACTAAACCAGATGTTGCTGCTCCAATATGATCATCAATTTGGAAAATTTTTTCAATAGATTTAGATTCAACTAATCTACTTGTTGTTCTTTTATCCACAACTAGAACAACACCTTCCTTAGATTTTACACCTAAACTAGTAGTACCTCTTTTAACAGCTTCTCTTGCATATTCAACTTGGAAAAGTCTTCCATCTGGACTGAATACAGTAATAGCTCTATCATATCCAGCATTTTGTTGTTGTTGTAAAGGTTGCATATTATCCTACCTCACTTTTATATCAATCTTTTTTGATTATTTTTTTTATATAAAATTTACAAACTCAATATTTTTTTTTTAGAATAATAAAGAATTTAATAATCATTCAATCCTAAAACATAACAATAAATTACCCCAAAAAAAGTTCTATTAAATTATTATGAATACAAGATTGATTGTTTAATAAAATAGCTTTCATCTTATAAACTTTTAAATAATTTTAAGCCTTTTTAAGAAATAAACCAAATATCCTTTATTTGGCAGATTTATAATTCTTTAATTCTATTCCTAATTATTTATTACTTAAATAGTTTATAAACCTTTTTATATGAATTCCAAAAAATAGTATAAAAAATAGTATAAAAATCTTCTTAACCAATAATATACTTATCAATAGAAGATTTAACAGTGCCAGACAAACCAATAGTAGTAATATTCAATTTATTATTATTATAACGAGTTAATAAAGCAAGAGCAGCACGAACTTCTTCCTCATAACCTCTTTGACAACGTAAAATAGCACGGTAATGATAATAATCCTTAACTTCATCATCAGAATATAATCTCATTAACCACAAATCAAATTCACTAGTACCTTGCTCACCCCAAAAACGAATACAAGCATCCCAAATAGCTAAAACCAAATCATCCTTAGAAAATCCAGATTGAGATTTAATATCCAAAGTCAAATAACGTTTATTCTTTCTTAAAGTTGGGGGTAAAACCTTTAACTTCATAAATCATCACCTAACTTACGAACACCATAAACAACCATATCTTTACGAGAATTATTAAAATCTATAATATGTTCAGGAACATTACAAACCCCATTAACAATCTCAGCTTCACTAAAACCAATTGATTTAAATATTGCAAAAAAATCACGACAAGATTTAGTATCATAAACACCAGAAGAACCAGTAGTTAAAACTAATGGAAACTCAAATTTACGATGCAATAATAAAATATCCTTAAAATGAGAAATAACCTTAGCACGATAAGATAAATGATTAGTTAAAATATCTTTCAAAGACAATTCAATAGCAACATCATTATCATATGCAAGTTTAGCAAGTACATGATTAAGTCCACTATCATGTCTTTTAAAATAAGGTCTACTTAATACATCAACTTGACGATTTTCTAATGCACTACGATTAATTTTAAGATTACCTCCAAAAGCAGAGATATAATTAATTTTATTCCTATTTTTACGAGTTAACTTACGTAATTCTTCAGGATTATTAGTAATAATTTCAAGACCAAAATCAAAATCAATATCTAAACCCAAATTATCAATTTCAACCATTAATTCATCTTTATAATCTAATGCATTAAAATAATCCTTAGGATTATACATTAATTTAGAGTAATTCCAACCTAAATTATTTGCATCAGTAAGTAGATTTAAATCGTTTTGAAAATTTGATCCTTTAAGATTAAAATCATAGTATTTCATTATAAAATTTTTCCTTTAAAAATTAATTTAATATATAATATATTATATTATAAGATTTATAATAAATTCTGCTTTATGGTAATACTTCACCAATATTTTTCATAGCAATTTCTTTTTTTGCAGGATATGCTTCAATTTTAACTTTTAAATGGATTGCATCACCTTTATCAATTATGGTCCAAATCCCATCAACTGCATCAGCTTTATCAAAACGCAAGAAAAGATTACCACTATGATCCATCTTTTTATCTAAATCTTTATGAAGTTTTATTAATTGTTCTTCATCCAATTCTAGCAAACTGTTAAAAAAATCTTTACAATAACGTTTTTTATCAATACGTCCAGTTACAATTTGCATTGGCTCACCTAATAAACCTTCTGCTATTTCAACTTCAAATTCTGCTGAAGGTAAAATATTATGTAACGCTAAAATAAGTTCATCAGGATTTTCATTTTCATAAATAAAAAGTCTAAATCGTATATTGTGAATCATAAATAAGTATCCAATGTTTTTAAAAAAATAATATTCTGTTTAAAAAAAAATAGTAATTAATGTTTTTGTTAAATAAAAATTTAAAAAAAAGAAAAAAATAGAAAAATAGTTAAAATTTAACTATTTATCTTTGTCCTCTTTGCCAATGGTTTTTAGCTAATTTTTTATTTTTAGCAGTACCCTTTCGGTATTTACCTAATTTCTTACGGCCTTTACCTTTATGAGCAATTCCTCTACCTTTTTTACCAGCACTGGTTAATCCTCTAAGTGCTCGGTTTCTGTGTTGAGGTTCACAAATCCAATTAATTTTTGGATCGTTTTTAATAGTAGGACTTTGTGGGTCAACTAAGATTACTTCGAAGAATTTGTATTTTCCATCAGACCATACCCAGTAACTGTTTAATACTTCAAGGTTTGGATATTTTTTACTTACACGTTCTTCAGCGATTCTTTGAATACTTTTAGCTGTAGTGATTTTGTTTACACCCATTCTTTTTGGTTTACGACCTGCGGTGAAACGAGTTTTTCTACGAGTACCTCTTCTTACACGAGTACGTACTACAATATAACCTTTTTTAGCTTTGTATCCTAAATTTCTTGCACGATCAATACGTGTTGGTCTGTCGATTCTTTGAACAACTTTTTGTCTTCTCCATACAGGAGCACGTTGCCACATAAGTTCTCTTACATAAGATTCAGATGGATTTCTCCATGCTTCTTGAATATATTTATACATCATTTTTAATACACCTCTAGTTCAGCCATTTTAGGCCACATCCAAGGGATTATACAATCCCAATAAAGAGTAAAATTTTTTTTGTATCGTTAAAAAAATTACTTTAATGATTTAACATGTTAACAAGTATTTATTGTTAAAAAAAATCATTTAGTAATTTATTATCTAAATTAATTGAATTAATTTGTATAATAAAAAAATAATAGTTAAAAAAAGTCACTATTACAACGATAATTAATATTTAGTTATAATCATTTATAAGTGTTACCCTTAAATATTCTTAAATTTAATAAGGACAAGTAATTTTTCTTTAAAATAAAAATCATATAATCAGTTAAAATAATCTAAATTCTAAAATTAAGTTAAAGTTGCAAATAAATAAAAACTAAACGGGCCTGACGGGAATTGAACCCGCGACAACAAGGTTAAGAGCCAAGCGCTCTGGCCAGACTGAGCTACAGGCCCATAGTCTAAATTTAAAAATAAATACATTACTTATTAAAAATTAAATTATGTTTGATTAAGTATATAAATTTAATCAAAACCCATAAAAAATTTATCAACTAATTAAAGTAATAAAATACTAAAAAAAATTATTTAATTATTATTTATTATTATGTTCAATTCTGAAAAAATACGAATTTTTATTACTTTTAAAAAATTTTTTGAAACTTTAAAAACAAATTTTCAAAAAATAAATAAGGATTATTCACTATTAAAAATTAATATTAATTATTAAAACTACATTAAAATTTAATATAAGAATATTTATTAAAATATTAATAAAATATTTAAATTAAAGTAAGTTATGAGTAAATTAATTAATAATAAGCAAGTTTCATACCAGAATAATTGAAATTAGAACTTATTTTAATAATTATCCTTTAAATAACTTATTAAATTTTTTAAAAAATAGACATAGTTAATTTAAATACGAACAAAATATTACTTTTCACACGCTCTTGGATAATACCTATATTATATACTATATATACTATTTTTATAACTTAACTCACAAACCAAATTAAAAAATTTTTAACACAACATATAAAAGAGTTAAATTTTATCCAAAAAAAGATTCACAAATTTAAAAAAAGTAAACTTGAATCAACAAGAGGGAGTGCTTGTAGATGAAAGAAAATTTCAAACTTAACAAAAATGATATATTTGCATTAGACGAAGAAGAAATGGTAGGAAAACCATTTTACCTAGACTACACGAAAGCTTGCATACTAATAGGCGATGAAAGAAAAGCCAAAGTAAAAGGCATACCAAAAGGAACATTCCTACTCGCATATTACGATAATGAACACAAAGAATACCCAGAAGCAATACTACTTCGAGCAATGGGACAAGTCCACTTACCAAATCAAGAAGAAATATTCAGCACACTAATAGAATATTACAAAGAACCGAACACAAGTGAAAAAGAAAAAATGGATCCCCTAACAAGATACGCCTTCAGTTTCAGCGGATTAGAATGTAATGTACTAGGATCATTCCACAAAACAGAAGATGGAGATGTATACTTCGGATCAGATATAGACAACTTCTACAGTCCAAGTAACTACACAATTTACAAACCAAAAGGAAAAGCATTAGAAGCAATAGTAAACTTAGGAGTCTGTGAAAAAGAAGTACACACTCACCCAGTAAGCATAGGAAAAGTAAAATACAGTAGTAGCTGCGGATTCAAAAACAACAAAGTAAACGTTTATGTATCAAGCGAAGACTTCATAGGAAAAAGAACCGCAATATTCGGAATGACCAGAACAGGAAAATCAAACACACTAAAACAGATAATACAATTAACAGACAATTTAAACACTAAAGAAAACCCAATAGGACAAATAATATTTGATATAAATGGAGAATACGCAAACAGCAACCAACAAGACGAAGGAACAGCAATATACGAAATATTAGATCCTGAAAAAGTAGTAAGATACAGCGTACTCGAAAAAAAAGGTTTCAAAACATTAAAAGCAAACTTTTACCATGACATTAAAGAAGGATTCCAAATAATAAAAGCCAAACTAGGGCAAACAAGCTTACCTGGATACATGGAAGATTTTGTAAGTATAGAATTAAAAAAACCCGAAGAACCGGAAGGAAAAGAAGTAAGCAAAGAAGAAAGAGAAATCTACTTTAGCAAATACAGAAGATTCAAAAGAAAAGAAGCAGCATATTTATGTTGCTTATACTTAGCAGGATTTGAAGTACCTACAGACAAGTATGGTAACCCAGATAAACTAAAATTCCAAGTAAGCAACCGCATATCAGATGATCCAAATGTAGGCATAAACCCAAATGATGGAATAAGTTACGAAGATGCAGTAGAATTCTTCACAAGCATCTGGCAACACCATGATGAAATACCCTACTTAAGAGATTATTCCATATTACATGAAAACAAAACATGGATTGATAAAGACTTAGAAAACTTACTAATCCTACTCACACGTAGTAAAAAAAATAGTAAAAGTGAAACATTAAGAGGATACAAAAATCTAGAAGTCCTAAGTAATTATCACACAACAACAACAGATAATTACAAAAAAGAAATAATCAGATTCTTACGTGAAGGAAAAATAGTTATAGTTGACCTTTCACAAGGAAATGAAGAAGTTCAAAGTGATTACAGTGAGAGAATCTGTAAACATATTTTCCAAAATAGTATTGAAAATTTCATCCAAAATCAAGAAAATAACACAATCCAATTCTACTTTGAAGAAGCACATAATTTATTCCCAAAACACGACGATTCTAACCTTAATCAAATATACAACCGTATAGCTAAGGAAGGAGCAAAATTAAATTTAGGATTAGTATATGCAACACAAGAAGTAAGCAGTATAAGTAGTAATATACTTAAAAACACTCAAAACTGGTTTATATCACACTTGAACAATACAGAAGAATTAAATGAATTACGGAAATTCTATGATTTTGAGGATTTCCTTGATACTTTAAGACGATTCGCACCACAGGATAAAGGATTTGTACGGATGAAAACTTATTCCAATCCTTTTGTAGTGCCCGTTCAAATAGATAAATTCGGAGGTAATTAATTATGAGTTATTCAGAAGGAGCAAGACCTGCAGAATATGCAAGTTTATCTTCTCAAACACCATTAGTCTTAGATCAAGAAGTTAAAGAATTCTTGAAAGACTGTTACTATCCTTCACATGCAACAGAAGAGTTAAAAGAACATATGCAAATCTATCATGCCAAAAAAATAGATGAAAATCCAATTCGTAAAGTTCTAGCTTTTGATGGAGGATATAATGAAGTAATGATTGGGAAAGAATTCCCTTCAAGCACTATAGCATTTTATCGTTACGGAGTAAACTATTTCCAATTAAATGATCTCTTTAAATTAGAGGATAAAGAGTTCATTGGGAAAATGGATATAGGTAAATTACATAATATTGATGCATACAATTTCAGCATTCCAACTAAAAATATTAAGAGCAAATCTCAGAAAAATCTTAAAAATAGTATACGTTATTATCTTTATACTCATTTCATGAAAACTAAGATTCAAAAAACATTAATGGAAACATTATCTTGGTTTATTTTCCGTGAATATAAAAAACCTGGAAAAATGAATTATCTTTTAAGTACTTGCCCAGAATGTGGTAAACCTGTATTACTTTACAAACACAGTATGAAAGATTATACTTTCAAATGTTCTAATTGTCATGAAAAAATATATTTAACTGATGTTTTCAGATTTCATGAATTGATAAATGATAATATGGCAAAAGGAATTAGTTCTTATTTAATGAATACACTTGAACAATTTTTAATTATTCATTATATTCATATTTTAGTTAATTGTGCTCCTGACATATTGAAAGAATCATTATTCATAAAAGATGGACCCCTAGCATTCTTTGGAGTAACAAGTAATATGAGCAAACCTATGCGTGAACTCATATATTTTCTTGAAAGAAAATATGATTTATTCTTAGTTGGAGTTGAAAAAGGTGGAGAGTTTGCAGACCATGCACATGAAGTAAGTCAAATTTTAGAACCTGGAACATACATCATACCTGATAACGAATACATTTACAAATATATTATATTTGGTGAAGAAAACATCAACCAACCATATGGAAGCACAACATATTACAGTAACAAAATCATTTACAAAACACCATCAAGTAAAGTATTTGTCTTAAACTTACCTTCAAGTTTCAGAATAGGAAACCCAACAAATAAAAATTTCAAAAATTTAGATGTAATATTAAACAATTTAGATAAATTAAAAAATGATCGATTCGATAATGCACTCTTACCAATAAGTTTAATAAATCAAAATGTAAGCATATCACAATCAGTTAGTAGCAATATACTCAAACATCATACGGAAAATAGTTTATCTTAAGGAATCTTTAAAAAATGGTTCAACTTCATAAATATCTTCAATTAAATCATCAATTTCAATGAAGTGTTCATTTAAACTAACATATCCCTCTAAATCAGAATCAGGTTCCTTAAGTTTAACCTCATAAAAATTACTCATATTAGATTTATAATCACGAACCTTTTTGGAGTAATCAATAACACACTCATCAATCTTAATTACCCAATTAATTATTGTAGGAATAAAATCTTCCCCTACATTTTCATCAATGTAACCCGGACTATAATCTGTTAAGAAATCTTCTAATTCATAAAGGAATTCATTATAATCAAAAACCCATTCATCATTTCTTAAAATAAAATCACGAATAACATCATCTTTAATTAAAACATAATCTAAATCTAATCCAGAATGTTTCTCAGCATCAAATTTAGGCATATCAGAAATCATTTTATCTATAGATAAGAAATATTCTTCAATACTATCTTGAGCATTTTCAAAAAAACTAATTATATGATTAGATTCTATAGTAATAGATAAAATATTATTACTATTTTCATCAATAATATCATAAATTTTATTATAAATAGAATTCATTTCATCTAAAAAGTTAGATAAAATATTTAATAAATTATCATAAAGATCAATTAATTTATCAGATTTAGATTCAATATTTTCATTTATAATAACCATTCCAATTATTTGTGAAAATAAATTATATTCACTATATGATATTAAGTCAATTGAAGATTCATAAACATCCATTAAAAGTAAAACATCAGCAATAAATGTATAATAAGGATTAGGTTCATGATTATGGAGTTTAAAATCAAAATTTTCTAAAATATTATTTACTTCTTCTAATAAGTTTTCATCTTGACTTTCTATTTTTGCAGAATATTCCTCTAAAAAACTTATTAAAGTATCTAATTTTTCTTCTAATTCATCATGAATAGATCTGATAGTTGATAAATCATTATTTTCAAAAGCATTATCCACTTTTTCAGACATATCTTCATCAAATGATTCAATAATATTTAAATAATCTTCATAAAATTCTTGATGGACTTTTTTATATTCCTTGATTAGATTAAAACTATCTACGAAGTTTAAATATTCTAAATTTTGAACCATAATTCACACCATAAAAAAAAAATTTTAATGCATCCAACTTCCACAGTGAATACAATAATCATAACCATTATCTAATAATGCTCCACATTGAGTGCAGTAAACAATTGGATGGGATTTGATTTCACCTTTAATTTGTCTTCCACATCTAATACAATAAACTGTATCCATTGTATTTTTTTCACCACAAAATGGACATTTAATATATCTTTCTGGAACATAATTGTTCTCAATTTCCTTTTGACGTTTTCGTAACCTTTGTTTTTCTAATGCAATAACTTGTAATGTACGTTCTTGTTCACGATAATTAATTTGATCTATTGTTTCACGTTCAAAGTCTAAACTTTCTATTAATTCTTGCATTTCACTTGGTTGCTTGTCTTCTAATAATTTTTGACGTTTACGTATAATATTTTGCTCATTTTCATAGTAGTCAACTTGTTCCCGAGCTTCTTTTAATTCTTCTTCATCTTCAGAAGTTTTTGGAGATTTATTTTCAAGTTTAGTTACTAATTTACGTTTTTTAGCTAATTCTAAACCTACATCATATAAGGCATTATGTAATTCGTCAGATTCATTTTTATGTTTAGCTTTTAAATCATTAATTTGTTCTTTTCTACGCATTTCATAATCTAATAATCGAGTGTTTTTAGTTTCAATCTCCCTTTGAAGTTTATATTTTTCCTCAGGATCAGAATATAAATCTTCAGTGATTGGAAAATCCTCTAATCTAACTTTAACTTTCTTATTAATGTCCAAATCAACTAAACGCTCTCCACATTCAGCACAATACCTACTATTACCATCTACTTCATGTCCACAGTTAGGACATAAAACTGGAGGAACAATGGATTCATCACCTGCTAATGCTTCTTCATATAATTTTTGAATATATTTTTTATCTTCATAAAGCATTGCACCATATGCAGGTATTTCATAGTCAGGATCTTCATATTTCTTATAAAACCATTCTATAATATTATAAATTATATGATGAACTTTAAATGCTTCATCTATATCGCCTTCATAAGCTCTGTGAAGTACCATATTTCTAAAACGACGAATATCATGAAAATCTCTAGCTAATCTATCAGATAAAACACCTTTCTGATTTAAAAGATCAATACGTGCTTCCTGAGTTGGAGTATCCTCGTCAGGAACATTTTCAAACTCACAAACTTTAGTGAGTATATTTTCAGCTATAGATCCTCCCATAGACAGTACACTCATACTATTCTCATTATATAAATTGAATTCAAGCTCCTTCGCCATCTTTTCAATTTCAGGATACTTATCTTTTAGGAAAGTAAAACAATAATCAACCATAAGAAATACCATAAAATATTAACTGTTTATACTATTTAAAAACTTTAATATATATTTAATTGAATTATTATAGTTAAAAAAAAGTAGGTTTAAATCTAATAATAATTCTTAAAAAATTAGTGGGTTAGTAATGGGAGGGTTACTATCGGTTTGGTATGATATAATATATTTTTTAATAAAAAAAAATTTAACCCTCCCATAAATATGAATAAATGATTTAATTTAAAAATTCATAGTTAATCTTTATTAAATGTCATATTTCATCTCAAATCTTTGAATATCGAAAATTAAATTATCTAATCTATCTAAATACACATCTATAAATGCGATTAATTCAGATTTATGTTCTGAAGATTCTGAATTTTCAGTGAAAAGTTTTAATAAACGACTCATTTCTTCTTTATGAGGTACTAGGAATCTTTGTAATATTTTGTTTAAGTAATCAGCATAATTAGTTGAAAATGCATTGAAGTTATCTTCTAAATAGTCAAAGCCATAAGTCATTATAGTGCTATTTATTCTACTTACTACAAATTGGAATAAAAATGGCCATTCTATATTATTCTTTACAATATCAACAATATAGTCTAGGGCATCATCAGGATTAGATTCATTTTCTAAATTATTTATATAATCTGCTAAATCATCAAATGCATCAAAAAGAACATCTTGTTTATGTTTAATTTCAATATTTGTATATTTAATATAAGATTGTAATGATTTAACACTCATTGAAGTTATAAGTAACTTATTATTATTTTCATGACTAATAATGGTTATTTCATCTTCAAAAATATTTATATTATTTAAATATTCTTTATTAAAGTAGATTAAATTTGTAAAGTATCTGCTGATTTTGTTTCTTAATTTTTTTACTTCAGAATTCTCTTCTTCACTTGTAGAATCTTGTAAGAGATCATTCCAGATTAAGAGTGAATCATTATAAAAGTTTAAATCGTACTGAAAAGATATGAATTTAGCTATTGTATCACATAAGATTTTATATTCATTTCCTGGAATTTTAAAATCATAATTTTTTAAGATGTTTACGACACTTAGATATGTGTTGATACTTTGATGTTTTAAATCTTTTAAATAGATTTCACATATATCTATGCCTTTTCTTAGGTTTCCAATTATTAAACTGATTATGAAATCTTCATCTTCTGAATTACATTCATCTAAATCTATTATTAATCCAGAATATTCTTCATGAACTTCTTTATATTCATTGTAGAAATCTTCATAAAAATCATTTAACTCTTCTATTTGAGAGTTTATTATTACTGGATCTATTTCTATGTCAGCATTTTTTGGAATCGCTTCATCTTGAATCATATTTTTACCTCCCTTAAGAAATTATTTTATTATGAAAAATTCTTTTCAGGTAAGTAATAATATGAATTGTATATAAGATACTGTTTATCCAAGAGCATTTGAAAAGTAATATAATTGAAAAAAAGTTAAAAAAAATGAAATTAAAATTTTAGATATAATTATTAGTTTTTAAATATTCCATACTATTTTTTAAGGAAACATTATCATTAGCTTCAATGATATAGGTGCCATCATAACCTTTCTCATCATAAATATTGAAGACCCTATTAAAATCAATACTACCTTCTCCAAGTGTATAGTGTGAATCATCATCACCATTATTATCATGTATATGGACATGTTTAACGCGAGGAGTATACATTTCATTTTCCTCAAATCCATAAGTAAAAGCATGACCCACATCAAAAGTCATAAACATACTTAAATCCTGAAGAACCTCATCCAAATGATAAATATCCATAAACATAAAACCAGGAATAAGAGGCATATTCTCAATTAAAGGAATAACATCCAATTCTTCTGAAAAATCACGAATTTCCTTAAAAGATTCAACACACAAATCATAAATCTCATCTTCATAAGGACGACCAAGATAAGAAATCTTACCTGGATGAACCACAACAAATCTAGCACCAATATCCTCAGCATCATTCATACTAGATTTCAACTCATCCATACTAGCTTCACGAATACTATCAGTTAAACTACAAATATTCATATCAATAAGAGGAGAATGAATACTATAATTAAAATCATAAGACTCTAATAAACTTTTATCAAAATCATGATTAGGAAAAGTCTTAACAATCTCAACATAATCTAAATTTAAACTAGAACATAAATCTAAAAACTCTTCCAAATTATTACTTGCTAAAGTAGAAGCACCAATCTTCATAACCAAATTCACCACAAAAATTTTTATTTAATCATTTCTTCTTCTTGCAAAAATACCAACATTCTCATCAACAGCATCTAAAAGAATATCAGTTAACTCTAAACCACGTCGTAAACGTATAAGTCCACTTTTACCAACAGTAGCAGTGAATAAATACTCATCACCTGCAAGAATATCAAAACCCATACCTACCATATCACGAGGAAACTCTAAATTAATCCCCTTTCTACTAACTTGATAAGGAACCCTAAAATCATCTGAAGGTTCATCTTCTAAAGAATCAATAGTAATATTAATACCAATATGACGTTCTAACTCAGCTATACGCTTTCCACCACGACCAATAATTTTAGGACGATATTCCTCAGGAAGACAAACTTTAACACGATCAGGTGAAATAATTTTAGCTTCAACATGAGCTCCAGGAACTACCTTTTTAACTTCACGTATAATCTGTTTTTCAGCAATACGATCAACAGGACTAGATTTATTCTCATCATCATTAGTTTTATTTTTACCTATTTCATCAACATCAATAACAATAGTTTGCTCACCATAAGTATAAATTTCATTCTTTAAATCACCAGAAAGTAAATCTCTAACTTCTATAACTGGACGAGCTAAATCTTGTTCTTGCATACCACTTGGAACTTTAACTGTCATACGTGTTTCATAAACACTACTAATATGACCTTCATCAATAAAAATAGTTGTATCAACAATACTAGGAATAACACCCAATTCAACACGATTTGCTATTCTTTGAATAGCATCAATAGGTTTAGTTGCATGAACAACACCAACCATTCCTACACCTGCAAGTCTCATATCTGCAAATATCTGGAAATCATAACTTTTACGTAACTCATCATAAATAGTTACATCAGGACGAACAAGTAACAAAATATCTGCAGTTTTCTCCATATCCCCTTCAAGTGGAGAATATTGAGTAATCTCATCAGAAACTTGTAAATCACGTGGAGATTCCATGGTTTTAACAATTTGACTTAAATCTTGACTAAAATAAGTAGCTAATGCTTGTGCAAAAGTACTTTTACCTGCACCTGGAGAACCACTAATTAAAATACCATGATCTCCTTTACTAATACGTTCTAATAAATCATCATCAACATTATAATCATCAAGAGAAACATCAGCTACAGGTCTTACTGCAGTTATTTCCATAGCCTCACTAAAAGGTGGACGATTAATACTGATTCTTAAATCTTGAGATTGAACCACAATAGCTCCTTTTAAATCAGCTTCTAAATAGGTTCTTTTATCATTACTTGCTTTCTCTAAGATTTCTTCAGCATACATTTCTAAATCATCATAAGTTATTTTAGTATTATTTATTTTAACTAACTTAATATGACCAGGTGTGCCTCTTTTAGCAAAAGGAACAACATTCTCTTTTAAATGAACACTCATAGTATCTGGAGTGAATAAATCCATAATTTTAAGTCGTTTATCACCAGTAAAAGCTTGTTCATTATATATAACAGGTATCCCTTGAGCTTCAGCAGTTTCAGCCTGAACCTTATCACTTGTTACAAGTATAGCTCCTTCATCTCTAGCAACATCCCGTATAAGTGCATCGATTTCACCTTTACGAGCATCTATAATTTCAGAAGTGTTTGGTCTGCGACCAGTGAAATGAATATCTAAAAATTCTTGGTTTGCTAAATTATGTAATTTTTTTAAATTTTCTAAACCTGTAAACCCTGTTGGTCTACTATTATTAGCTTGATGTTCTAATTCAGCAATAACAGCTTCAGGGATTATAATTTCGGGATATTCCAAATCCTCTTTTTCTAAAATTTCTTCTATTGTACCTTCTATTATAGCACTTGTATCTGGAACAAAACGTTTGTTTAAATCACCCATGCCATAATCATCTATTTCATAATCCATATTTCTAATCCCCAAAAAAAATTAATAAAAAAATAATTTATATACTACTTTTTATTCTATAAAATTTAATTATTTTTTACCATACATATCTTCTGGATTAAATAAACGTTCACTAATTGTTTTAATTTCTCCATCAGTTATGTTAGTAACATCTTTAGTTTCAAGACTAAGTTCTCTGAAGAAACAGCTTCTATATCCTTCATGACAAGCTGCACCTTCTTGATTAATTTTTAATATGATTGCATCCGCATCACAGTCAACTAATATTTCTTTAACTTCTTGAGTGTTTCCACTACTTTCTCCTTTCATCCATTGTTTTCCACGTGATGTACTATAATAATGAGCTTTACCAGTTTTTAAAGTATCTTCTAATGCTTCTTGATTCATAAATGCAACCATTAAAACTTCATTAGTTTCATAATCTTGAGCAACAGCTATGATAAGGTTTTCACCATTCTTTTCTAATCTAAAATTCATTTCCATTACATAATCCCCAAAAAAAACTATTTTTATAAGTTATCTTTAATTTTATTAACAATATTATTAATGCTTACAAGCTCTTGTTCTCCACTGTACATATTTTTTAAGGTTAAAGAGCCTTTTTCTAAATCTCTTTTACCTACCATCACAACATATGGTACTTGTAATTTATTAGCATGTTTAAGTGTTTTCTTGAATTTTCTAGTGGATAAATCCACTTCAGTACGTATACCTTGTTCTCTTAATTTTGTAGCAATTGTGAAAGCTTCAAAGTGTGTTTCTTCATTAATTGGAATTACAAATGCATCAATATATGATGGTTTAACTTCTGGTTCTTCAATTGCATTCATTAATCTATCAAAACCAAATGCAAAACCTGTGGATTCAACTTCATCTCCACCAAAGATTTTAATTAAACTATAAGTTCCTCCACCACAAACTTGTTTTTGTGCACCTAATTCCGGAATATATACTTCAAATACTATTCCAGTATAATAATCTAAACCTCTTGCAACACCAAGATTTAATTTATAATTTTCTAAACCATAACTGTCTAAAGTTTTTATTAACTCTTTAAATTCATCTAAAGAATCTACAGTTTCTTCATATTTACCAACTAAATCCTCCATTTCAGTTAGGATACTTTTATCTCCAACTAAATCTATTAAATCTATGAGGATTTCATTTAATTCAGGATTATCAATTAATGGTGTTTCACCAACAAGGGATTCTTTTAATAATTCTTTATCTCCTTTATCAATAATTATCATTAATTCACTTTGAGTATCTTCATCAATGTCAAAATGTTCAAATAGTCCACGAATAATTCCTAAATGATTAATATGTATCTCAGCTGTGTTTATTCCTAATTTTTCAAGTGATGTATTTACTAAGCTTAATACTTCTGCTTCTCCATCAGGACTTCGTGCACCTATTAATTCACATCCAAATTGCCAGAACTGTCTAAATCTTCCTTTTTGTGGTCTTTCATATCTGAAACAACTTCCATAATAATATAATTTTATTGGTTTAGCTGTTTTTGTTAATTCATTTAAATATAATCTTGCAACTGGTGCAGTTATTTCAGGACGTAATGTGATTTCACGATCACTTTTATCCTTAAAATTGTATAATTGATCCACTATTTCTTCACCAGACTTAGTTGTGAATAAATCTAATTCCTCAAAAATTGGTGTTTTAATTTCTTGAAATGCATAAGATTCAAATACCTCACGTAAAACATTCTCAACTCGTTTACGTTCATGCATTTCATCAAATAGGAAATCTCTTGTTCCTCTTGGTCTATTAAATTCCATAAATAATATTTCTCCATGTTATTTTAGTAATAATAAAATTTTATAAATGTTAATTATTTAGTATAGTACAATATTTGTTATTATAACTATTATAAATTACCACCATAGAAAAATAAAATTAAATCTATATTTTAAAAATTTGAAAATAATTTTAAAAAAACTTAAAACTAAACCCTTAAAATTCAACAATCCGTAATAATTCTTTTTATATAATGAATAATAATATAATAAAGTATAGATTACTATTTTTAAAAAAAAAAATTTTATGGTGAAATAAAAATGTATGTTGATGGAACAACAAATGTTGTAGGAGTAATAGGCGACCCAATAAATCATAGTTTCAGCCCTATAATACATAACGCAGCATTTGAATACTTAAATTTAAATTATGTTTACCTCCCATTCCATGTACTCCCAGATAGTTTAGCAGGAGCAATTGGAGGAGCTAATAAACTAAATATCAAAGGATTGAATATCACAATACCTCACAAACAAAATGTATTAGTAACCCTTGATCAATTAGACCCCTTAGCCAAAGAAATCGGAGCAGTAAACACAATTAAATTCGAAGACAAAGCTGCATTCGGATACAATACCGATGGTATTGGATGTAAAAGAGCATTAGAAGAAAAAACAAGCTTATATAATAAAGATATTATAGTAGTCGGTGCAGGAGGAGCAAGTAGAGCAATATGCTACCAACTAGCACATGCAGATATAAATTCACTAACAATCATAAACCGAGATATAAATAAAGCACAATCACTTGCAAGTGACATAATGAACTCAGAAATACTAACTGAAATGAGATTCGACAGCACAAACAACATATCATTACAAATACAAGATGCAGACATCTTAATCAACACAACACCAGTAGGTATGAAAGGATACCCTGATCAAAACCCAATAGTATTAGCAGATAACATACCCGAAGATTTAATTATTAACGATATTGTCTATAATCCAATTGAAACTAATTTAATTAAAGAAGCTAAACAAGCCGGAGCAACAACAATTAGCGGAATAAAAATGCTTATTTACCAAGCTGCAGAATCAATAAAAATCTGGACAGGTAAAGAAGCACCTGTAGATATAATGGAAAATAAATTAAAAGAAATATTAACAGAAAACACACAAACAGAATAAAAATTCAAAAAACCTTTTTTAAATTATGACACCTAACAACAAAAAAGAAGTAATAAAACTCTTAAAAATCATTGGAGTGGACACAAGATTCATAAGTTACACTCCAAACACTATTTTTATAAACAACTTAAGATTCAGTAAGTTCTCAAGAAAAAAAGAAGAAACCTTCAAAAAATATTACCCTGAAATAGAAGTAAAAAGAAGTAGCTTACTTCAAAAAATTTGCAACCATTCAAGTAAAATATTATCTCAAACTTTAAAACCACAAGACACTGTACTTCTACCTGAAATAAAAGATGCAACAGATGAATTACTAGTAATTATACTCGAACCATATAGCAGAAAATATGGTATACAATTCATAGACTACAAAGATAAAGACAACTATGAAATAGATAAAATAGTGGAAAGTTTAACCGTAAATATTGAAGCATACAACATATTATCTGACATATTCAGTGGCAAAGGTATAAACTTTAAAAGACACCAAAAAGAGGACAGTATCCCGAGAATTTACCCCTTTTTAAATGTTTCCAATGAATGGATAAACAGTTTCTTAGAAGAAGAAAATATAATAAATTATCCAAAAAGAGAATATGGAAACTTAAGTTTAGAATTTATGGAATTCATCTCAAAAATTATTCCACAATATAAAGAAAATATTCTAAAATCAAAAGATTTCATCCAAAAATATCATATTGAAAATTAAAAAAAAAGAAGAATTAAAAACTGAAGAGACTTGTTTGTCCTTTATCTAAATTTTCTTCAGGTTCTTCATCTTTAGGTTTACGTTTTTTAGATTTATCCTCATCTTTAGAACTTTCTTTTTCAACAGATTTAACTTCTTCTTTTAAATCTTCTACAATTTCAGATTCCTTAACTTTTTCTTCGGCATCTTTTTTAGCTTCATCTACCACTTTTTCAGTAGATTCTCTAAATATTCCAGTACCCTGATAATGCTTAACATATTCTTCATGTTCTAAACGTTTAGCTTCATCAATTTCTTTTTCCATTTTAGTTATAACTTTTTTAGGAATCTTTCGTTTACGGAATCTTTTAATTTCATCATCTTCAAGTTCTAAAAATCTACTAATTTCATAAGCCATTTCGTCATTAGCAAAGATAACCTCAAATGTTGGAAACATGGTATAAGCTACTTCTAATGAAACATGCATCTTTTCTTCCATTTTTTCAGCTATACGATCACGTAATGCTCTTTTACCACGAGTTTGCCCCATTAAACGAAAAGCTTGAGAACCGGTTAAGCGTGTGAATTTTCGATAAGTTTCTTTTTTACTTAATGCTACACCTGGACCCATGAAATCAGAAGCATATCTCCAATAAGTGTAATCTCTAGTTGCACGAGCACGTCCAAAGAAAAGATCAGCTTGGGCAATATTTGCATATGCTGCTTTGATTTCACTTGGTTTTTCATACTCTCGAGGGATGTTTTCAGCAATATATTCCATTACAAGTGTAGGATCTTCATCAATCATCATGTCAGGTTTGATATGATTCACTGTTTTGCTTTTAAGTACAGTTCTAACAGTGTCAAAAATATTATTAGTATTATCTTTTTGACTAACACTTTCTAAATCAGATAATTCTATTTTATTACCTTCTTCACTTATAGCTTGTAAAGTGTTAATTGCTGCACGTAAATCCCCATTACTTCGTTTAGCTAAAGTTTTTATAGCTTCAGGATCAAATTCCACTCCTTCTTTTCTACAAATACGTTTTAATGTAGCCCCAACACTATTTGTATGGACTTTAGCCATTTTTATTACTAGACATTTGTTTTTAATAGTGGTTAATCTTTTACTATAAAAATCATTAGCCATCATAACCATAGGTTGCTTAGATTCTCCAATAATTTTATTGATAGCTCGTGTTCCTCCACGATCATCATTTCCATGAATACCATCAACTTCATCAAGTATAATAAGTTTATATGATTCACCAAATAGGGAATGTGTGCTGGATGATTCTCCAATAGTACTCATAAGTATATCATATGATCTTTTATCACTTGCATTAAGTTCTATATGCTCAGAAAATTCATTAGCTATAATGTAAGCTAAAGATGTTTTACCAATACCTGCTGGGCCAACAAGGAGTAAAGGTTTTTGTGGATTATCATTTTTCCATTCATTCACCCAATTCTCAATTTGTTTTCTAATTTTCCCATTACCCATTAATTCTTGAAAGGTTTTTGGTCTGTATTTATCTGTCCACAACATTGTATAAAAAGTCCTTTTATTATTATGATTAATAATTATTTAATGTTTATTTTCATAAAAACTTGGAAAGTAAAGCTTCTAATTGTATTCTTGGATTAGCCCCTTCTCTTATACGGAAATCAGTATCAGCAATACCTTCAATTAAATCCATATAAACTTCTCCTTCCATTTTACCTTCCATTGCACGTCTGCTAACCTCTTGATATATTTGGTTAACCATATCTTCTCCACTAGTACCTTGTAAAACCATAGTATTACGTAACATTTCCCTAGCACCCATAAAATCACCAGATAATGCTTTTGTAATCATTTGACTAATATCTTTAGGTTTAGCTTTACTTACAACATCATAAACTTTATCCTCAGTAATACCACCTTCAGAAGCAGCTGCTTGTAACATATTAACAGATTTACGCATATCTCCTTCAGCAAAGTACACTATAGTTTTAATAGCTTCTTCATCATAATCAAATCCTTCTTGATTTGCAATATATTCAAGCCGATTATTGATATCTTCACCTTTAATTGGTGCAAATCTAAAAATTGCACAACGTGATTGTATAGGATCTATAATTTTACTAGAATAATTACAGCTTAATATGAAACTAGCAGTTTTAGTATACATTTCCATTTCACGACGAAGAGCATGTTGAGCATCTTTAGTCATATTATCTACTTCATCAAGGAAAATTATACGGAAAGGAGCCCCAACAGGTTTTAATCTACAGAAATTTTTAATATTATTACGTACTGTATCAATTCCTCTAGCATCAGAAGCATTTAACTCAAGGAAATTTTGTCTCCAATATTCACCTAAAACAGCTTTAGCTAAAGCTAATGCAGTTGTAGTTTTCCCCACACCTGCAGGTCCTGTAAACATAAGATTCGGCATACTTTCTTCATTAACATACTTGTTTAATCTATTTACTATTTGTTTTTGACCCACAATATCCTCTAAATTTTGTGGTCTGTATTTCTCTACCCATGGACCAATCATATTATTAATCACCATTAAATTGATATCTAAATTAATTATAATTTTTATAAACTAAATAAGAATTAGTAACTATTTAAAATTAGTTTTTCATTTATAATAAAATTATTTATTACAAAAAAATAAGAGCATGAAAAAAATTACTTATCTTCAAAAGATATTAAAACTGAAAATCCTGATTTATCACTTAAATACTCAACTTCACCATTTAACTGCTCAACAAGATTATTAACAATATTAATACCAAGATTACTACTAGATACTGGAGAGAAATCATCAGGCGCCCCAACACCATTATCTGTCACAATTAAAGTAACTTTATCCTCATTTTTCTTAAGAACTACTGAAAATATTCCTTCATTCCCATCAGGAAATGCATGCTGAACAGTATTAATAGTAAGTTCATTTAAAATAAGCCCCAAAGGAATTATTTTATCAACATTCATATCAATATCATCTAAATCAAATTTAGGTTCAATATCACTTTTATAACTAAATAATAAAGTATTCACACTACGAAAAATATAACTTGGAGCATTTACCTGATTTTCCTGATCAAATTCATCATATAATTGTTCCTGAGCAAATGCCATAGATTGAATACGATTATAAGTTTTACGAACAGTATTTTCAGGATTATCAGGATTATAACGCATTTCAAGACCTAAAAGACTTTGAATAATTTGAAGATTATTTTTCACCCTATCATGAACTTCCCGTAAAAGTAATTCTTTTTCTTCAAGAAGATATTCTAATTCTTTTTTATTTTCTTGTAACTCTATTTCATAATTTTTTTGAGAAGTAATATTCTGAGCAAAAATTACAATAGCAACACAATTACCATAAACATCATAAAAAGATTTACACAACATAGACAAATACTTAATATTGCCTTTAGGAGTTTTAACCCTAAGATTAACAGCAGAATTAGGATTATCCTTATTTAAAGAATTAATAGCTTTATCAAAAATAGGTTTATCCTCTTTAAGAATCAAATCCAAATATGTATTAACATTCTTAGAATCTATTTCATCTGGATTAATCTCTAAAATCTTAAAAATTTCACTAGTCCAATTAATTTGATTATTTTCATATAAAGAAATTGCAATTTCCGCCATATCTTGAATAGTATTTAAGTTTCTTTGAACTCTTAAAGCATGAATTTCTTTCTCTTTAGATTCAGTAATATCCATAACACTAATCTGTGCCACATTTTTATTATCATAACGAGTAGGAATCGCGAATAAACGGAGATAACCCTCTTTCCCATCTTTTTTTGGGAATTTTACTTCAATATTTAAACTACTTACTGTGTGAGAAATTATTTCCTCAAACAATTCAACAATATTATTAGTATCAACATTGTCTGTTGTAATAACTTCAAAATTATTTTCAATCCATTTAAAAGATCCTAAACTAATAAATTCTTCTAGAGTATACCCAATCATATCAAAAAGTTTATCATTAGTACGTACAACTTCTCTTTTAGCATTAACTGTTAAAAGACCTTCATGAGAACCATAAAATAATCTTTCATCTTCATTTTTAAGTCTAGAATAATCTGTAATATCTTGACTATAAATATATAATAAATCATATTCTCTTACATAATAAACATTATATGCAAATATAAGTCTACCATCTTTATAAACTTCATCTATTGTGTCTATTCTACGCTTTTCATTCCATGCACGTTGAGCACAATCATTCAAATTTAAATCACTCATATTTTTAAAAAGATCACTACGATACCGTCCTATAATATTATCTGTTTCATCCCCAAACATAAAAACAGGTTTATTCAAATATTGATAAATAAAATCTTCACCATCATTATATGGTAAAAGTATCCCTATACTAAAATCGATATTATCAGCTACAGGAGTGTGTTCTAACTTAGGAACATCAACTATTTTATCAGAAAAGTGATGATAATCCCTTAAATCTTCTAAAACCATAGTTTTTTTAGTATTTTTATCTAAATCTACATGTGTTATAGTATACATTTGGCACCTTAATTAATCTAAATTCATTATTTAAATATGATTACATTATTAATATATCTTTTTAAAATTCAAAATTTATTAAAAAATAATGAACATTTAACAGGTATAGTTTATTTAAATGCGAATATACTAGAAAAAAAATTAAATAAAAATATTAAGTGAAACAAACAGAGTATAAAGAAAAATAATATATACTTAAACAACTATAAACATAAAAAATAAAATTATTAAATAAAAGGAAGTAATTTAATTGGTTAAAGGAACTTGGAAATTACGACTAAGATTAACTCTAGCTATGATAGCATTATTCATCTTAGTTTATGTAGTTATATTTTTAATAGGAAATTTACTAGGATTTCACTTAGGGGGCAGTATGTATGCTCTCATAGGATTAGTAATCATATTTATACAATATTTAATTGGACCAACATTAGTCGAAAGTAGTATGCGCGTTAAACATGTAACCCGTGAAGAAGCACCTAACATTTATGAAATGGTAGAAGAACTATCAAAAGCTGCAGACATACCTATGCCAAAAATAGGCATAAGTGAAACAAATGTTCCAAATGCATTTGCATACGGAAGAAGTAAACACAGTGGAAGAATATGTGTAACAAGAGGAATCCTTGGAGTAGTAAACCGTGATGAGTTAAAAGCTGTACTTGGACATGAAATAGGACACCTAAAACATAATGATATGGCAATAACCACCCTTGTAAGTGCAATACCTATGATATGTTACTATGTAGCTTTAAGCACACTATTCTCACATGATAGTCAAAATGGTGGAACAGCTATTTTAGGTTTAATAGCAATGGCATGTTATGCATTAGGACAATTAATAGTCTTATTCATAAGCCGAACACGTGAATACTATGCAGACCAAGCTAGTGTAGAGTTTGGAAACCGTCCAGAACACCTTGCAAGTGCATTATACAAATTAGTATATGGATCTGCACAATGCAACCCACAAGAAATCAAAGATATTGAAGGAAGTAAAGCTTTCTTCTTAAATGATGTAAGTAACACACAAAGAGACATATCAGAATTCTCACAAATTGACTTCAATAATGACGGAGTCCTTGGAGCTGACGAGTTAGAAAGATTACAAACTGAAAATATAAAAATTAACACAGGAAGTAAAATAATGGAACTTTTCAGCACTCACCCAGATATGGTAAAAAGAGTAAAAAGATTAAGTGATATTCAATCACAACAATAAAAAAAAAAGGAAAATTTAATTATTTTTTCCTTTTATTATTACATTTTTCATATAAAAACTATTTTTTTTAAGATTCCGTAGAATTTTGGCTTAAATCATATTTTACAACACCAATAATCCTATCAATAGTTACCCATTTATGTAAACCTTCTTCTACATAAACTCCATTATTATTAAAAACTAATTCTCTAGATTTATTATCACTCTGCAAATACACATTATTACCATTAACTTGACCTACTCTTTTAACAATCAACCCATATTCTGTATCATTACAAACAACTATTTCTCCAGCTTGAATATTACGAGTACGGTTAATCATAAGAGTATCCCCATTATGTAATGTAGGTTCCATACTAGTACCTTCAACCTTAGATACTAAAGGTAAAGAACCATCCCCTAATGGAGAATCAATATTAACATCTGCATTAGAATAACCATAAGATTTAGCAATTTCATTAACACCCTGTTTAAAAGAATCTGTATTAGTGTTTATCTCAACAGACTGGTTGGCTGCATAATCAATAATCTGATTATCAAGGGCACTTGTATCAGCATCAAAAAAAGGTATAGAAGAATCAGTGACAGAAACTTGATTACCATCAACTGTAACATCAAAGCTAATAGAATCACTACCCGCATAAACAACTGATACAGCAAGTATTAAAACAAGCAAAAATATTAAAAAGTAATGAATTTTCTTCATACTGATAAAACCTCCCTATTTTAAAGATTAGTTTATACTTTATCAATATCCATTATATCCATATTAAGCAGTAATTTCATAGTTTCAATATCTATTTGACCAGGAGCAGTAACATCATTACTAACTGCAAATGTAATAGGAGCATTGAATTTAGTAGCAATAACACGAGTATAAGAACCAACATCCCCCATACTAATTGCTATAGTATCTTCACAATGACTTAAAATAGCTAAAACTGTTAAAGTATCTTCTAAATCATTAGGCATTAAAGCAACCTTAGCAATATCCCCTAAAGCATGTTCCTGATTAACAATATCTAATAATTCATCTAAAGAAGGTGTTTTTTTAAAATCATGAAAAGAAATAATAGTTTTAGCATTACCCTTAGTTATTTCACTAATTAAATCAGAATCAGTTTGTAATTCAATATCCACATATTTAGCAACATCACAAGTTTCAAGTAGAATATCAACACGTTCTTCTTCAGAACCTTTAAAAAATCCTCCTTCACTTTGAACCCTATTTGTAGCTATAGTTGGAAAATTTATTTCCTCAATAATTTCACGAGCAAGTTGAGGAGTTGGATTATCTATACCATCAATACGAAGCTCTATTAAATCAGCACCCTTCTGAATGCAATCTTTAGCTTCTTTTATAATAGATTCTTTATCTTTTTTAAATACAGGTATAGCTATCTTAGTTTGAGAATACATACATTACCTCAAAATTTTATAATAAGTATGTATAAGTTTAGTTAAAGTATATAAAAAGAGTTCCTATTTGTATTAATGTTTTGTAAAATTAAAATAAAAAAAAGTATAAAGAATAAATTTATAAGAAATTTATTCTCCATTATCTGCAGGAGGTGTATACATACGTGCTGCAAATTCTTGATCTAACATGTATAAACCGTTTCCAGAATCCATTGCTAAATTAAGTTTGTTTAAATCATCATTAGCTGTTTCTTCTTCTTCAACTTGTTCATCAACAAACCATTGTAAAAATTGACTAGTAGCATAATCTTTTTCTTCAATAGATAGAGCAAGTACATCATTTATAAGTCCAGTTACTTTTTCTTCATGTGAAACTACATTTTCAAGTACAGCAACAGGATTTTCCCAATCAGTAGTTGGTTTTTCTATAGCTTCAATTGCTACTTTTCCTCCTCTTCTAATAATGTAATTATAAAATTTAATTGCATGATCTAATTCTTCTTTAGCATTTACCATTTCAAGGTTTGCAAATCCAGGTAATCCTTTATCTTCTAAATAAGCAGACATTGCCATGTATAAATATCCTGAATATAATTCTGCATTCATTTGTTTGTTTAATGCATCTAACACTTTTTCATTTATTGCCAAATTATCAAATCTCCATTATTTTTTTTAATTAATTATCTTTTTATAAACATGCTTTTTCCAACACCGCACATTGGACACATCCAATCATCAGGTAAATCCTCAAAAGCAGTGCCAGGCTCAATACCATTATCTGGGTCACCTATTTCTTCATCATATGCATATCCACATGCACTACAAATGTATTTTGCCATAATTATAACCTTTAATTTTTTTTTTAAAATCCTCTTTCACTATCATCTTCTTTTATAATGAAAAATGATTTATTTACCCCACATAATGGGCATTCCCAATCATCGGGTAAATCCTCAAAAGCAGTGCCAGGCTCAATACCATATTCTGGATCACCATTTTCTGGCACATATTCATAATCACATAGTTCACAGAAGTATCTGGTCATTATAAATTCATCTCACTTTTTTTTAAAAGAAATAATAATTAAAAGATTTTTTTTATTCTTCTGTTACAAAGAATTCTTTTTCAATTCCGCATAATGGACATACCCAATCATCAGGTAAATCCTCAAAAGCAGTACCTGGTGCAATACCATTTTCAGGATCACCATTTTCTGGTACGTACTCGTATCCACATGCATCACATATGTATTTTACCATTTTTTTCACACTTCAAAAAAATATTATATTATTTTAGATTTCTTTAAACATTTTCTTTGGAGCACCGCAGGATGGGCATTTAAATCCTTCAGGAACATCTTCCCATGCAGTTCCAGGTTCAACATTTTTTCTTTTTTCTCCTTTTTCTGTGTCATAAATATATCCACAGATTTTACATTTGTATTCAGCCATAATTCGTTTTCTCCTATATAATTTATTTTATATATTATATCATTTACAAATTATAAATTTCTAAATATAAAAGGTTTTTGTTTTTAAAATAGCAAACATAAAATATTATAAAAAAATTAATAAAAAAAATGAAACAAACTCCAAAAAAAAGAAAAAAAGAAAAAATTAAAAATTTTTAAAATTTAAGAATTATCGAAAGGTTGTGGTAATTCACAAACATCATTATCTTTAGCAAGATATTGATATAATAATCCAGCTAAAAGACCACCAACAATCGGTCCAATTACATAAATTGGGAAATACATCCAAAAGTTAGTTCCTCCAGCTAAAAAGTCAATAAGGTAAGGTCCAAATGTACGTGCAGGGTTAATACTTCCTCCAGATATACCACCTAAAAGAATGATAATTGTTGTAATAGTCATACCAATACTTAAACCTGCAAATCCAGGATCAGCCTTTTTATCAACAGCAACACCCATAACCACAAGAACTAAGAAAAATGTTCCAATAAATTCAGCGAATAAAGCTTGGAAGTAACCAATACCTGCTGCAGGAGCAGTTGCACCTAATCCTCCAATAGTAACAGCAGACATACCTAAACATAAGACTAAACAAATACTTGCAAGAGTTGCTCCAATACATTGTGCTATGATATAATAAATTGAATCCTTTCCAGAAATATTTTTAGTAATCCATAAACCTACAGTTACTGCAGGATTCATATGTGCTCCAGAAATTTTACCAAATAAATAAATACAAGCCATTGCAGTTAAACCGAATGCCATACTTATAGCTAACCAATCACCTAATCCACCTAATGCACCGATACCAGAAGCAGGGTTAATTGCATGAGCAATGAGTAATGTCATTACTGCTGCTCCAGTACCAAAAAATACTAAGAAAAATGTTCCTAAAATTTCAGC
>Ga0116193_1000684_pt1 | contig 30671 bp, 19 predicted proteins | sample AD_UKC115_MetaG_FD_89892 | JGI IMG/M metagenome (GOLD analysis project Ga0116193, IMG submission 89892) | Active sludge microbial communities of municipal wastewater-treating anaerobic digesters from Hong Kong - AD_UKC115_MetaG | ecosystem: Engineered > Bioreactor > Anaerobic > Digestate... | reverse complement strand
TTTAAACAAGAAATAGAAGGCGTAGATCAAATTTTAGATGCCTCTTTTATGTTAGATGCTAATACTGTTATTTTAAGTGCTGTAAAAAATGGTCATTCGGATATATTTATTTATAAAATTCAGGAAAATAAATTAGAACAAATAACCGATGATATTTATGATGATTTAAACCCCACTTATGTAACATTTCCTAATCGTTCAGGAATTATTTTTTCATCTAATCGTCCCAGTGCAGATGCACCAAACTCTGATACAGTAATACCCAGCAGAAACAGGTTTAATGTATTCTTAGTAGATATTTTAAACAGAAGTGCTATTAAGCAAATTACACAGCTTAGCAATTTAAAATACAGTGATGCAACTTATCCTATGCAATACAATGTAAACCATTTTACTTTTATTGCAGATGAAACAGGCATTGGTAATCGTTATGCAGGTTTCTTTTCTACACAAAGAGAAGGCTTGGATTCATTGTTTTATATAGGAGATGAATTATTAAGAAATCCTACAAAAAATGAATTGGATAGCACATTAGCTGCATGGAGAAAAGAAAAACCAGATAGTGTAAGTTATTTTCAAATTTATAAAGACTCTACTTACACTTTTCCTATAACCAATTACCAAAGCACCATTTTAGAAACACGTATTGCAGGTAATAATGGATTGGTAAGTGAAGTAAGAAGAGAAGGCGATTATAAATATTTATTCAAATTACAGGTAGATGAAAAAGCTTTATACAGCAGAAATGTAAATCCTGCATTAACCAATTACATGAGAGAATTGCGTGGTATAGCCAAACAACAAAAAGGCAAAGCAAGCAAAACAAAAAAAGAAACAACAACCAAAAATACTACAACACCCGAAAAGCCTGTTGCAGCAAGCGATACATCAAAACCAAAAAATAAAAAAGTTTTTCGTACAGAGTTTGATAATGAAGAAGAAACTACAGACACAACAGTAACAGTTGTTACCCAGAAAGAAACAACAGAAAAAGAAACTGCACCCAAAAAACGTTTGTTTAATTACAAATTAAAATTTGGAACAGATTATGTTTTAGGAGGAATTACAAACAACATTTTAATTAATCGTTATCAAATTTATGGTGGAGGCTCTGGACCAATACAGTTGAATAATGGCAATGATATAAACTGGAGTTTTAGAGTAGGCATTAGCGATGTAATGGAAGATATAAAAATTGTAGGAGGTATAAGATTTGGGCAATCATTAACTGATAAAGATGCTTTTATTTCTTTTCAAAATTTTCGTAGAAGATTGGATTGGGGAGTTACTTATTACAGAAGTGTAATTTCTAACTTTTTTCCTGCTGGTGGTTACAACAACAGGTTAAATACAAATTTGTATCAAGTAAATGTTTCCTATCCTTTTGATGAAACAAAAAGTTTAAAAGCAACGGTAGGTTATCGTTCAGACAGGGGTATTATGAAAGCAGAAGACCATTTGTCTTTACCTTTTAATGATACCATTACAAAATATGCACTTGCAAGAATAGAGTATGTATATGATAACACTATCAATCCTGCTCAAAATATTTGGAAAGGTTTGCGTTGGAAAACGTACATGGATTTTAATTTACCTATGGTAAAAGGAGCAACCAAAAATTTCAATTTTAATTTTGGTTTTGATGCAAGAAATTATTTAGAAATTTATAGAAACTTTATTTGGGCTACACGCATTGCAGGAGATTTTAGTTGGGGCGACCAAAAAATAATTTATTATTTAGGAGGTGTAGATGGTTGGATAAAACCTAAATTTAATAATGCAAACACACCAGCACCCGATCAAACCTATGCGTTTCAAAGCCTTGCTGTAAATATGCGTGGCTTTAATCAAAATGTTGCAAATGGCAATAATGCTGTTGTAATAAATAGTGAATTAAGGTTTCCTGTATTTGCAACATTGCTTAACAAACCTATCAACAATGCCTTTATTCGTAATTTTCAGTTAGTGCAATTTGTAGATTTAGGTACTGCTTGGAATGGTAAATTTAATGGCATAGAACGACCTTATACCATTTATCCAGGAAGCAATCCTGACGACCCTGTTTCTATAAGAATTAAAGCAGGAGGCATAGGACCCTTTGTTGGTGGATATGGGTTTGGTGCAAGAAGTACTTTATTGGGCTACTTCTTAAAAGCAGATGTAGCTTGGGAAATGAATGGTTTGTTTAAAGGAAAACCTATTTTTTATTTTGCTTTAGGACTTGATTTTTAAACCTACATTTTGATTTAATTTTTTTAGTTGAGTTATCTAAAATTTAAAGCCAATCATATTTTTACAGGAACAGAAATGTTGCCTGAGCATTTTGTTTTAATTACTAATTCAAAAGGAAAAATTGAAAATATTATTGAAGAAAAAGATGCAGGAGAAAACATTCAACAACTGCAAGGAATTATAACACCTGGCTTTATTAATACACATTGCCACACAGAGTTAAGTCATTTAAAAAATACCATTCAAGAAAAAACAGGGTTAGTAAATTTTGTATTAAACATAGTAAACAACAGAAATGCAGAAGAAGAAAATATTTTGCAAGCTATACAAAATGCAGAAGAAGAAATGTTGCAAAATGGTATTGTAGCTGTTGGAGATATTTGTAATACTGCATTTAGTTTACAACAAAAAATACAAAACAAAATTGCTTACTATAATTTTATAGAAGTAAGTGGATGGTTGCCTCAAATAGCAGAAAAAAAATTCAACGAAGCAGTAGCACTGGCACAAAAATTTTCTAAGCTGCAACAGCCTTGTGTTATAGTACCTCATGCACCTTATTCAGTTTCTGATAATCTTTGGAGTTTAATAAATCAGCAATTTCATCATCATACTATTACTATACACAATCAAGAAACCAAAGCTGAAAACGATTTGTTTTTAAATGGAACAGGAAACTTTATTACAATGTACAAGCAAATGAATATTGCACATAATAGTTTTAAACCATCAACCAAAAACAGCTTACCCTCCTACTTTCATCAACTTTACAATGCACAAAATATTTTGTTAGTACATAATACTTTTACTTCAATAACTGATATTCAATTTTTACAACAACAAACATTTTTTTCTCAACAACAAATTTACTTTTGCTTATGCCCCAATGCTAATTTGTATATTGAAAATGTTTTACCCAACATTGAATTACTGAGAGCAAACCATGTACAACTTACTTTAGGAACAGATAGTTTAGCAAGCAATCACAGCTTAAATATTGTTGATGAAATAAAAACTATTTTAAAACATTATCCTCAAATTGCTATTACTGAAGTTTTGCAATGGGCAACATTAAATGGTGCTAAAGCTTTAGCAATGGATAATACTTTAGGCAGTTTTGAAAAAGGTAAAACACCTGGTGTGGTTGTATTAAGCAATAATTTCAACTCTGTAAAAAGACTGATTTAACATTACAAAGTGGCTTTCTTTTTATGATACAATGCAAAATACAAAAGCATAAATATTATCATTAACCCTACACCTATTAAAGCTGCATAAGGTTTATCAATAACTACTGCTATTGCTACAATGCTATATGCTAAAACAAATAAAATACAAAGCACTGGCGTAATTTTTTTTATAAAGCCTTTTACATTCTCTTCTCCTAATTTTCTTTTTCTTAAAATAAGTAAAGTGGCTGCCGATAAACTCATTCCAAAACAATCTAAAAAAATACTAAAGCTTAAAACATCATCTACCCCTTTACCAAAAAAAGTAACTATTAAAGTAACCAAGGTAAATACAGTAAGACCAGGAATTAGTACTCCTGTTTTTTTATGTTTATAAGAAAATATTTTAGGAAAAACACCATCGTTACTCATAGCATACATAACTCTTGGATTGCTTAATAACACTACATTTACATAAGCCAAAACACCTAAAAACATACAAGCATCAAACACTTTTGCACCTGTTGTACCAAACCAAGACTCACACAACAAAGCACCAATAGCAGTTGCATTTTTCATTTTATCAAAACCAATTACTTGCACATACACATAGTTCAAAGCAAAGTACAGCAGCACTACAACTATCATTCCTGTAACAATGCCTCTTTGCATTGTTTTAGTATTTTTTATTTCTTCGCCAAAGTTTATTGTTTGTTGATAGCCTCCATAAGTAAACGAAACAGCTACCAAGCTTAACATTAAAAGCAACCATCCATTACTGCCAGTATATTCATAAATTTTTCCATTATCATAACCATGAGGCTCTACTTGAATATTAGTAAAAAAGGAAGAAATTAAAAGCAGTATTAATCCTATTTTAAACAGCATTAAAATATTTTGTGTTTTACTACTTGTTCTTAACCCCAATAAATTAACACCATAAAACAACAAAACTGCAAACGCTGCAAATGCAACATTGAAAAGCGTTCCAGAGGGTTTTGAAAATAACAAATCGCTTACATAATCTGCTCCTATTAAAACAACAACAGCTAAAGATGCTGCATTGCTTATAAGAATTAAAATATTTATTGTAAAGCCAATAGAGGGATGATAAGCATAAGCAAATACTTTGTAATAACCGCCAGTAACAGGTAATCTTACACCAATTTCTGCATAAGTTAATGCACCACATAAGGCTACCAAACCACATAAAAGCCAAGCTGCATAAAAAATAAATTCTGTACCTGCTTTTGCTGCAACAGTAGATGGAGTTTTAAAAATGCCCATTCCTATTACAAAACTTATCACTATCATGGTTAAAGAAAAATAACCAAGTTGTTGTTTTGATTGCATAGAAAAATTTGCTTGAAAATAAGCTATACCATTAAAGTAGCATAATTAATTTTTATCTCCATTCGCCATACAAAACAAAAGCACTCCAAAAATAGGGATGTGCATATTCTGGATTTTTGCTTAATGTTTCTTGTGCTTTTCTTAATGCCTCAACCTTAGACATAGTTATCAAATTTTTATAAAACTCTGTCATTAAAATACTGGTTGCTTTATCATCAACTTGCCAAAGCGATGCTACAACTGTACTTACATTGCTTTGTAAAAATGAATTTACAGGAGAAATGTACCAGCCTTTTACTTCTTCTTTTGATACAGCAGTTTCGCAAGCAGATAATGTTACTAAGCTGCAATTATTTATATCAAGACCATTGATTTTGCTTATAGTTAATTTTCCATCATCAGTAGTTCCTTTATTTGGTGCAAATACTAAATAGGAGTTATTAAAATCTGCATAATCCAATACACCATGTGTTGCAAAATGTACATATTGATAATTGCTTAAACCCTCAACAGCCTTAGATTCTGTTGCATCGCCTTCTGTATAAATGGTTGCATTTTTTACAATTCCTTTAAATGCCTTTACTTCGTCAGATGCATTGGGTAAAGACTTATCAGGATTGCCTAATGCTATGAAAGAAGAGTTGATATTGCTTGCAGTATAAGGCGAAGAAAATATGTCTAATTTATTGGTGTAAAAAATGGCATAATCTTCTACTAAGAAATGAAAAACTCCTTTTGAATCATTTTCGCCTAACACTTGAAAAGGAATGTTACTTAGTTTGCTATTAGGAATGATACAAACATTTTTTACATCTTTCATTTGGTCCTTAATAGGTGTTATAAGCATATTGAATAACACCGATGCCTCAGTTTTGAAATCTCCTTTTACGCCTGCATCTTTTGATTTTATGGTAGAGCGAAGTCTTATTGCTCCTGTTCCTGTTGCATTTAAAGGATTGCGTAAAATGGCTAATAATCTTTCGGCTTGTTTGTTTAAGTTTTGTTTTAACTCTATTGTTTTAATGGCTATTTCTTTATTGGTAGCAGTAAAAACAAAAAGCTGATTATCGTTTAAAATATATAAAACTACTAAGGTGCTATCTGGAATATATTTCATATTCTTTTTAAAATCGGCAGGGTTGGTTTTATTAAAGTAGGCTTGTAAATCTGGGTATTTTACCACAAGTCCATTAATGTAATTAATGTAATCTTTTTGTGCCACCTTTTGCACACTTTCTAATGATGCAATAAGTTCTTTATTTTGTTCTGCTAAAGGTTTTGATTTTTCTTTTGTAATGGCTTGTTCTACTGCATTTTGTTTTTGCATTAATTCATTACCTTTTTTTATTGCCTCTTCTTTTTCTTTATCATTGGTGGTATAACCTGCATTGTTTATTTGTTCTTTAATAGCTTGGTTATTGCTTTTATCTGCATAGTATAAAGCATCTTCTTTTTTGCCAGTTTTTGCTAAAGATGCTACCAACTTATTGTACAAATCTACCTTTCTGTAATCGGCACTATAAATTTTCTTTGCTTCGGCACCGCCAAATAATTTTTTTCCTGCTTCTTCTACCAACTCAACAGCCTGTTTAAAAAACACAATGGCACTATCCAATTGATTTTGATTATAAAAATTTAAACCATATTCATAACGCAATTCCCAAGCGTATTTGCTTTCATTGGAGTTTTTGGAGTAAATAGCTTTTTGGTAATGCTCTGCTGCTTTTGAAAAATTATTTTGTGCAGTGTATAATTTGCCTAAGTATAATTCTGCTCCTACTATATTTTCAGAAAGATTCATGTTTGTTGCTATTGCCAAACCTTCGGTTAAATATTTTTCGCTTTCAGCATATTTTTTTGTATCATAATATACCATGCCTAACTCAATATTAGCACTACTTAAAAGTCTGTTTAGTTTTTTTTCTTTTGCTAATTTGTAGCCTTCTAATAAATATTTTTCTGCTTTATCGTACTCTTTTTTGTAGTAATAAGTTTCGCCAATATTTGTTTTAAAGAGTACATGACTTTCGGTAGTAAATTTAATTTTTGAAATTAGTTTTTCGCCTGTTAAAAAATGGGTAAGTGCTTTATCATAATCTGCCTGAAAATAATATACATTACCAATATTATTTTGACAAGTACTGCTGCTCCAATCATCTTTTTCAATTTTATAAATACTATCAGCAGTTAAATAATAATTTACTGAAGCATCATAATCGTTTTTATAATTGCTTACAATACCCATGGTTAAATAACTGCTTGCAATTTGCCAACTATTATTTAAGTCTTTGAAAATATTAAAACAGCTATCAGCATAAGTTTGTGCTGCTACTAAATTGCCTTGAAGAATATTTAAAAAACTTAATCCACTATAAGCATCTCCTATATCTGCTCTATTATTAATTTTTCGTGCAGCATTAATAGATTTTTCGTACCAAATTTTTGATTCTATAAAGTCGCCTTTTGTTTGATAAGCATTGGCAATATTGTTGTAAATAGCAGGTATGCTTGACTTTTCTCCTAACGAATCTAAAATAACAACAGCTCTATTATAATAATTTATGGCTGCGTCAAAATTTAGTTTAGTAGAATAGGCACTGGCAATATATTTATAACAATTCGCTTCTTGTTTTTTATTTTTTTCGTGTATAGCATTATTTAGTGCACTACTAAAATATTTTTCACCAGTTTCATAATCATACTCCTTATATGCAATGGTACCCAAGCCTAAATTGGCAAATAATTCATTGTTTTTATCGCCAATTTCCTGAGCAATTTTGAAGCAATAATTGAAATAATATTTTGAAGTATCTATATTGAAATTATAAGCACTCCAAGCTAATTGATAAGCACTGTTTACCAAATCTACTTTATTTTTTGAAGCAATATTTAACTGATGCCATTTGAAAAAAGTTTGATATGCTTTTTGATATTGTTTATCGTAGTAATACACATCTCCAATATCTGAAAGTAAGCTTTTTAAAGATGCACTGTCTTTACCTAATGTATAATAATATGCAGAGCTATCATAAGCATTTAATGCTTTATCTTTTTCGCCTGTTTCTTTGTACAAGGCTCCAATTTTTTTCCAGGAGTATCCTAAGCCATTATAATTTTTTGCAGTTGTTCTGTAAATTAATGCTTGCTGATGTGCAGCAATAGCAGAATCGTATTTACCCAAATTCCAATACGCCTGGCCAATATTTGATTGAGAATAACCTGCATCACTATAATTATCAAAAGATAAATAAATATCTCTTGCTGTAGAATAATTATAAATTGCTGTACGATAATTGGCTAACTTAAATTCTATATCAGCTATATTATCCAATACATCTGCAATGTTTTTTCTGTCGTTCAATTTGGTATATAATTCTAATTGTTCGGTATAAATTTGTAATGCTTTTTGCAGTTCACTTTGTTGTTTATAAATTCTTGCTAATCTGCCTTGAATTCGAGTTACAGTTTGTAATGAGGCATAAGAATTTATTTCCTTGTATAGTTTTATAGCATTTATATAATGTTCAACAGCTTTTTTTAATTCGCCTTTTACTGCCTGTACAAATCCAGAGAAAAAATGATACTGTCCTAAAAATATAGTTTTCTGTGTTGCAGTTAATTTACTGCCAGATTGATTAATTTCAGAAAGTAATTTTTCAAATACAGCTATTGCTTCATCGTTTTTATTCAAAGAATTATAAACAAGCCCTTTTGATAATAATGTTTGGGCTTTATAATAATCGCTACCACATTTATTAAAAAAATAATAAGCTGTGTCGTACCATAAAATGGCTTTGTTATAGTTTTCTTTTTTCTTCCATAAAGCAGTATAGTGGTAATAATAATATCCTTGTAAAGTACATTCCTCTTCAAAAAAAGCCAATGTTATTTTAGCGGCATTAAATAACTCAATGGCTTTTGTTTCATTATCTAAATCTAAAGCATTAGATGCTTCATCAATCCAGTTGGTTATAAAATCTTTTTCAATAATTAATTTTTTATTCTTCGTTATAAAATTCTTCAACAGTATTGGTTTGTTTTTATATGCTATCACACTATCATAAATTTCTCTTTGGCTATAGGGGGCTTTGTTCATTACCCAAGTAGCAAAAGTTTCATTCAATTTCCAAGTATGACCAATATATTTACCTGGGTAATTTTTCACAAAATGTAAGAAGGTAAAAACATCTACTGGCTTACAATCTGCCATTACATTAAAAATACTTCTTCCTTGATAACGACCTTCTTTTAATGGTTCTTTTAAAGTTTCAAACCCTTTTTCATCTTTTAAAAAATCGTACGTTTTAAAAACATCAGATGCTCCAGTTTTTAGTAAACTATCTTCCAATTGCTTACTATCTCTATTAATTAAATCTACAATATTGTATAAAGGTTCATTATTCAAATCATTGAATTGAACATCTAATAAAGCCAGTTCAAAAAATATACTTCTGTAAGGTAGCTTTGGTACTTGAATAGAAAGAATTACATAATCTCCTTTTCTTATTTCATTTCCTTTATTAGTGCCTTGTTTTAATTTTGGTTTAATAAGCACATAAGCAGTAGTATCATTTACTTTATACACACTTGCATAACCTAATTCCAGGTCGCTTCTATCATCATCGTTAGATGTATAAACACCTTTTACCAAACCATTACTACCATTTTGAATACCAAAATTTTTACCACCATTTAATACTGCAATAACACTATCATTCGAAATTTTTTGTACCACTGCAATACGTATATACATTTCTCTTTGTTCTGTTGCACTATTTTTTTGAGCAAAACTTACAACAGAAAAAAATGAGAACGCAAACAATAAACTCGTCAGCTTTTTCATAGCTAAAATTTTGTGTAATATTATTAAATATAGATGGCTATTGCAATACCTTATAATGGGTATTTTTAATTTGATGCTTTAAAATTATTACTAAGCAATGTAAAATCCTAAGTTTTTCTTCAATAAAAAAAGCCTCTGATAATTTATCAAAGGCTTTACAAAATACAATTTTATACAAATTATTTTTTCTTTTCGTCTTTAGCTGCTGCAGCTTCATCTTGTTTTAACTGACGTGTCATAACAATAGAAGCAATAGGAATACGTGGAGAGTTCATAATTTCAATATTATCTGCCTTAATATCTTCTACACGTAAGTTACCATTGATGTTTAAATCTGTAATATCTACTTCAATATTTTCTTTTAAATATTTAGGATAAGTTTTTACCTTAACCGATTTCATTTTTAAAATTAATTTACCACCTTCTTTAACGCCTATTGCATTACCTGTATATTTTAAAGGTAAGTTAGCAATAACTTTTTTACCATCAACCAACTCTAATAAGTCAATATGTATTAACGTATCTGTAACCTTATCAAATTGTAAATCCTTTAAAATACATTTGTAAGTTTTGCCATTTACATTTACTTCGGCAATTTGAAATTCTGGTGTATAAACCAATGGTTTAAACGCTTTTTGAGAAGCAGCAAAGTTTACTTCTTCAGCACCCCCGTAAATTACAGCAGGCACTTTTTCCTGAGAGCGTATTTGACGGGTAGCTTTTTTGCCAAATTCGGTCCTCAGTTGTCCTTCGATTGTAACTGTTTTCATTATTTTTAAATTTTTTTGGACGGCAAAAGTAAGGGTAAACAATTAATTAATGCAATATGCTTCTTAAAATTTAAGATGCCTTACCGTATTGCCATTGTTTATCAACTGTTTCAAAGATTCTATACCTATTTTTAAATGCCTTTCTACAAACATGGTAGTTACTTTTTTATCGCTGGCTTCTGTTTTTACACCTTCTGGAATCATAGGGTTGTCGCTCACTAATAACAATGCTCCTGTTGGTATTTTATTGTAAAATCCTACAGTAAATACTGTTGCTGTTTCCATATCTATAGCATACACTCTTATTTTAGTTAGGTAATCTTTGAATACTTCATCATGCTCCCAAACTCTTCTATTGGTGGTATAAACAGAACCTGTCCAATAATCAGTTTTAAAATCTCTTATAGTAGTAGAAATGGCTTTTTGCAAAGCAAATGCAGGCAGTGCAGGCACTTCTGGAGGAAAATAATCGTTAGAAGTTCCCTCTCCTCTAATAGCTGCAATAGGTAAAATTAAATCTCCAATTTTATTTCTCTTTTTTAATCCACCACATTTGCCTAAAAAAAGTACAGCTTTTGGAGATATGGCTCCAAGCAAATCCATAATAGTTGCAGCACTTGGACTACCCATACCAAAATTTATAATAGTAATATCGCCAGCAGTAGCACATTGAAAAGGCTTATCATGTCCTATAATTTCTACATCATGCCATTTGGCAAATAATTCTACATAATTACTAAAGTTGGTAAGTAAAATATATTCACCAAAATTTTTTAATTGCTCGCCTGTATATCTTGGCAACCAGTTGTTAATAATGTCTTTTTTTGTTTTCATCTTTTTTATTTTATTTATTTTCTATTAGTAAATTTTATTGCAAAAACTTTATTGCATTATAAGAAAAAAGCTGCCTTACATTTGAAGTAAGCATTTGTAAAAATAAGGAACTATTTGTCAAGCAGAAAATGATAACAATAAATTACCCAAAATTTAATTTTAAAATCAAAGAAGAAAAAAGTAAAGAACTCATATTTGATGAAGTGAGAAAACTATGGGTACGCCTTACTCCTGAAGAATGGGTAAGGCAAAATTTTTTACAATATCTTATTCAACAAAAACATTACCCAGCTTCATTAATAGCTGTTGAAAAAGAAATTTTTATTGCAGATGTAAAGAAAAGATGCGATATAATTATTTATAAAAACAGCCTGCCTTTTATAATAGTTGAGTGCAAGGAAATGAATGTACCCATTAATGAAAAAGTTATCAATCAAATTTTAACTTACAATCAATCATTACGCGTAGCAATTTTAATTATCACCAATGGCAATAGCACTTTTGCTTATGAAACATTAACACAAAAAACTCTTACAGACATACCAGAATTTAATATTGCATAAATTTGCAGCATTATTTTTTTAACTACTTTTATTCAATTCTTTTTTCTTTGTAAAAAATATTTTTTATGGCTACATATAAACACTACGACACTCTAAAATATAAAACACCAACAGGCAATCAATTAAACTGTAAAGGCTGGATTCAAGAAGCAGCTTTAAGAATGTTGTTGAACAATTTAGACCCTGAAGTAGCCGAACGCCCAGACGATTTAATAGTTTATGGAGGTAGAGGAAAAGCTGCAAGAAACTTTGAGTCGTTGGATTTAATTATAAAAGCATTAAAAAATTTAGAAAACGATGAATCGCTTTTAATACAAAGTGGTAAACCTGTTGCAGTACTTAAAACGCATGAAGATGCCCCAAGAGTTTTAATAAGCAATTCTCAGTTAGTACCTAATTGGGCAAATTGGGAACATTTTGAAGAGTTGGAAAAAAAAGGTTTAATGATGTATGGACAAATGACTGCTGGAAGTTGGATTTACATAGGCAGTCAAGGAATTGTTCAAGGCACTTATGAAACTTATGCTGCTGCTGCTGATAAACATTTTGGTGGTTCATTAAAAGGAACATTAAATGTAACTGCAGGTTTGGGAGGAATGGGTGGTGCACAACCTTTAGCCATTACCATGAATGAAGGTGTAGCTCTTGTAGCAGAAGTGGAAGAATGGCGTATTGATAAAAGAATTGAAACCAAATATTTAGATGAAAAATATACCAACATTGATGCAGCTATTGATGCAGCTTTGCAATACAAACAACAAGGTGTTGCCAAAAGCATTGGTGTATTATGCAATGCTGTACATTTATTACAAAGATTAATTGAAAGAAATATTATACCAGATACATTAACTGATCAAACATCTGCTCATGACCCATTAATTGGTTATGTACCTCATACATTAAACAACGAACAAGCCAACGAATTAAGAGAAAAAAATAAAGAAGAATATATAAAACTGAGTTACGAAAGTATGTACCTCCATGTGCAATTAATGTTGCAATTACAAAAAAATGGTGCTATAACTTTTGATTATGGAAATAACATAAGAGCAAGAGCAAAAGAAAAAGGATTAAGCAATGCTTTTGATTTTCCAGGATTTGTACCAGCTTATATTCGTCCACTTTTTTGCGAAGGAAAAGGACCTTTTCGTTGGGCTGCATTAAGTGGAGATCCAGCAGACATTGCAGTTACAGACGAATTAATTATGCAAATGTTTCCTGAAAATAAAGGCTTATTGCGTTGGATGAAAATGGCAAAAGAAAAAATTGCTTTTCAAGGTTTACCAGCACGAATTTGTTGGTTAGGTCAAGGCGAAAGAGAAAAAGCCGGTTTAGCATTTAATGAATTGGTAAAAACAGGAAAAGTAAAAGCACCTATTGTTATTGGTAGAGATCATTTAGATACAGGAAGTGTTGCAAGCCCCAACAGAGAAACAGAATCAATGCTTGATGGCAGTGATGCTGTAGCTGATTGGCCTATTTTAAATGCTTTAGTAAATACTGCTGGAGGTGCAAGTTGGGTAAGCTTACATCATGGTGGAGGTGTAGGTATGGGTTATAGTATTCATGCAGGAATGGTAATTGTTGCAGATGGTACAGAAGCTGCAACAAAAAGATTAAGCAGGGTTTTAAGAAACGATCCTGGCATGGGTGTTATTCGTCATGCAGATGCTGGTTATGAATTGGCAAAACAAACAGCTAAAGAAAATAATTTGGATATAGCTAAAAAGTTTTCATAAGTCTGTATTTAAAAATATTATTATAATCTTCAAGAAAAAGTATAAGCTATTTTTTATAGCCTTTACTTATAATTATACAAAGCGGCGTACAACTTTAAATTTATATTTTTAAGCAAAACAGTAATAGTTTAAATGCAAGCAAATTTGATTTGCTTCTACCCTACACATATATTCCTTGCTACAATATTTTACCTTCTTGTTATTGGTATAAAGCATAAATAGTTGCCTATACGTTTATTTACAATTTCCATTTTTCTGCCTTTTTCAATTTTATATTTTTATACATTTAATAAAACATGTACCTTGTGTTGCTCTTAGAATAGAAATTATAATATAACCCAATTAAACTTTTTAATAATTTACCAATCATAACCTGAAACTATTTGTTTATGAAAAAATATTTACTTGTTTTAAGCAGTATATTTTTTATTATTTTACAATCAAATGCTCAAACTACAATAACAGTAGGTACAGAATCTAATAGTTTAGCATCTTCTCCAATTTATGGTAACTACAATTACTCGTACAATCAAATATTATATTTAGGTTCAGAAATTGCAGCTGCTGGAGGAAGTAGTGGCACAATTACTAAATTAAGGTTTAGAGTTTTTAATCCACCAACCGTTCCTGCAAATTCTAATAACTGGACAGTATATTTAGCAAATTCTTTTCAAACTACACTTACAGGAGGTTCAAATAATTTTTATCCTGCTGCTGCCATGACACAGGTTTTTTCAGGAATTGTAACCTTTCCTGCTGCTGGTAATTGGTTAGAAATAACTTTTACAACACCTTTCAATTATACTGGTGATAATTTAATGATTGCAATAGATGAAAATGCCTCTGGTCTTTCTAATGCAACATGGTATGCTTCTAATACACAAGCAGTAATGGTTAGACATTTATATGATAATACTATAAACCCTGACCCTAATTCACTTCCAGGTCCTTATGCTGGAAGCAGTGGAGTAGCAATTAATAGACCCAATATACAGTTGGATATTACTTTACCTCCATGTAGTGGAACACCAACACCAGGCAATACAATTGCAAGCGAAAATTCTGCTTGCTATGGAAGAACTGTAGATTTAAGTTTGCAAAATAGTACACCAGGAGCAGGTGTAACCTATCAATGGCAAAGATCATTAAACAATTTTACATGGAATAATGTTAATGGACAAACTGATGACACTTATTCCCCTCTTATTCTTGCTAATACTTATTATAGATGTGCAGTAACCTGTTCTGGAAATACCGGATACTCTAACAGTAAATTAATATCATCTACCTCAGCAATTTCAACTTTTCCTTATTTAGAAGGTTTTAATAATATTGGATCATTGCCTTCTTGCTGGACTGCAAGTGAAGGCAATTCTGGTGCTACACAACACTGGCAAACTGTAGCCACAGATGCTAATAATGGAGCAGGAAGCCCTGCAGAAGGAGTAGGATTTTTAAGAATGAATTATTATTTGGCTCAAGCTAATTTTAATCCTTACTTCCTTACTAGCCCTGCTTTTAAATTAGATACTATACCTAAAAGAGCCAGTTTTTCAATTTGGATGGGAGCTAATAGTGGTGCAAATAATTTAAAATTTCAAATTAGCACTAATGACGGAGTAACATGGACTACTTTAGCCAACTACTCAGCCAATCCTGCAAATACAGTTCCTAATGCACCTTGGGAAAATAAATTTGTTGATTTATCACCCTATGTTTCTAAAACTGTATTATTTAGATTAAATGCAACTTCTAATTATGGATTAGGTTATGTAAATATTGGATTTGATAATTTTAAAATTGCAGAACCGCCTACTTGTAATGCACCAACTTCTTTAGCTGTAAGTAATATTACCACTTCTTCTGCTTCACTTTCTTTCAATGGTTTGGGTGGCAGTGCATTTATTGTGGAGTATGGCTATACAGGTTTTACACCAGGAACTGCTGCAACTGCTGGTGTAGGAGGAACTGTTATTACAACTAATTCATCGCCTGTTGCCTTATCAGGTTTATTGGTTGGTACAAACTATGATGTTTATGTAAGACAAGATTGTACAAGTGATGGAAATGGATATAGTGCCAATAGTAGTAAAGCAATTTTTTCTACACTTTGTAGTGGTGTTTCAGTTCCTTATATACAAAATTTTGAAACTGCAATTATTCCAAACTTGCCTACTTGTACATCTATACAAAATGGAGGGCAGGGTAATAACTGGGTTACAGCAAATGTTAATTCTAATGGTTTTAATTCTAAAGTTTTAATGTATTCATTCAACCAAACTTATCCTGCAAATGTTTGGTTTTTTACAAGAGGTATAAACTTAAATGCAGGAGTTCCTTATTTCATTAGTTATAAATATGGTAATAATGTTTCCAGCAATTGGTCAGAAAAATTAAGAGTTTCTTATGGTAATGCAGCTGATTCTTCTGCTATGATAAATGTATTAGCTGATCATCCTTCTGTTGCTGGTGGAAATGCACAAACAAATACAGTTGTATTTACTCCATCTTCATCTGGAACTTATTATTTTGGATTTAAAGCCTACTCTCTTAAAGACCAATATTTTTTATATGTAGATGATATAAAAATTGATATATCGCCTTGGATTTGGACAGGCAATACAAATACAGATTGGAGTGTTGCATCTAATTGGAATTTAGGTTCAGTACCCAATAGCTCTTCAAATGTTGTAATTGCCAATACTCTTAATAGACCTATTTTAAATACTGGAACTTATTCAATTAAAAATTTAACAGTAGATTCTATTGCTACCTTAACTATAAATGGAAAATTACAACTAACAGGCAATCTAAATAATGAAGCAGTAATTACAGGAACGGGTACTTTAGAATTTAATGGAACTTCTGCACAAACCATTACTAATACAAGAGCAACAGATGCTATTGTAATTGGCACTTTTACAAGTAACAATAATACAAGTGTAACCTTAAGTAGTAATGGAAGAGTTAATATATCAGATGTAATAAACATCAATGCAGGACTTTTATATACAAACGGAAAATTGGTTTTAAAATCTACATCTCAAAAAACAGCCAGAATTGCACCTCTTATTACAGGAAGTATTACTGGATCTATTACAGTAGAACGTTTTATACCATCTAAAGCTGTTAGAAAATGGAGTTTTATTAGCAGCCCTGTAGCACAAACTTTAAGCAATAGCTGGCAACAACAAATACACATTACAGGTAATGGTATTGGAGGAACTATTTGTCCTTCATTAACCAAACACACCAACGGTTTTGATGCAACTTTTAGCAATGCACCAAGTGCTTATACTTATGATGCCTCTAAGGCTCAAGGACAAAGATGGCTGCCAATTCCAACTACAAATTCTTTTACCATTGCTGCTGGAAAAGGTTTTAGAGTAAATATAAGAGGACCCAGAAGTTTAGGTTGTAGTTTATTAGATGGAACGAATATGACACCAAGTGAGGTTACATTAAGCTCATCAGGTACCATTTCCAATGAATCTAAAAACCTTGGCACCTTTTCAATTACTTATCCCAACGTTGGTGTAGATAATTATGTTTTTGTAGGCAATCCTTATCCAAGTGCCATTAGTTTTAGTGCTTTACAAGCAAGTAATTGGGCTTCTATTAATACAAATTATGCTGTGTATATTCCTACTAATGCAGCAGGTGTTTATTCTTATTGGAGTGATGATGATGGAGAGTTTACAGGTGGCTCTGGTTATGATAATAATTATGGAAATATTATTGCTAATGGACAAGCTGTTTTCTTACAATCTACCGTTGCAGGTGCAGTAACTTTAAACTTTAATGAAAACCAAAAAACCTCAGAAAATAACACAGGCTATTTTCGTCCTAATAAAGTGATTAATGAAAAACTTAAAATAAGTTACAGCAATATGCAAGAAAAAATTGATGAAGTAGTAATACGATATTCAAATGATTTAAGTGTTACCAATTCAGCAATAGGAAAATCAGATATACCAAGCATGAATAGTGGTACTTATATTACAAGTTTAAAAAACAACCAACATTTAGTTGTACAAACAAGAGCATTAAATACTTTAAGCAGCGATGAAGTTGGGCTAAACATTGGTGCTACACAAAGCGGCAACTATAAATTTGATTTTAGTGATTACGAAAAATTTATTAATACAGATATTTATTTAATAGACCACTTAGCAAATATTACTCAAGATGTAAAACAACAGCCTGAATATGTGTTTAGCGTTGATGTAAATAATGATGCAACAAAAGGTTCTGCAAGATTTAGTGTAGTATTTAATAAAAAAATACAACCAGAAATTGTTTACAATAATATCAATCTATACCCTAATCCTGCCAACAAACAAGTAACCTTAATTTTACCACAAAATGCCGATAACAGTATTAACTATAACATAAAAGTTTCTGATATTACCGGTAAAACTATTTTGCAACAATTTGCTGCTGGAGGTAGCAACCAACTTAATATTGAAAAATTAATTGCAGGTGTTTACATCATAGAAATTACAGATAATAAAAACAACAGAATTACCAAGAAATTAGTAAAAAATTAAACCAATACATACACTTGTAAAACCAAAGAAAAGCCTATGACAGCTAAAGCAAATCGTATTTTATTAGCTGATGATGAACCAGATATTTTAGAAATTATTAGTTATAATTTATCCAAAGAAGGTTATGAAGTTTTTACAGCCTCTAATGGCGATGAAGCAATAGATAAAGCCAAAAAACTACAACCAGATTTAATTATTTTGGATATAATGATGCCTAAAAAAACAGGTGTTGAAGTATGTGCTATTTTAAGAAATCAAAAACTATTTAACAATACACTTATCATTTTCTTAACTGCATTAAACGATGAGGATACACAAATTAAGGGTTTGGAAACTGGTGCAGATGATTATATTACAAAGCCAATAAATCCAAGAGTTTTGGTAAGTCGTGTACATGCTTTGTTTAGAAGAATAAATAAGGAAGAAGATAAAAACACACCAACTGAAAACAAAATAAACATAGACCCTGAAAGGTTTATAGTTACTATCAATAATGCAGAAATTATTTTAGCCAAAAAAGAATTTGAACTACTGTATTTATTAGCCTCAAAACCTGGTCGTGTTTTTTTACGCAACGAAATACTTGAAAATGTTTGGGGAGCTGATGTTATTGTTGGCGATAGAACAATAGATGTTCATATAAGAAAAATACGACAAAAGCTAAACATGGATTGCATTACAACTGTTAAAGGTGTTGGGTACAAGTTCGAATATTTATAAATACCCATTCAACTTTTATCCTACTGCACTTTGAATATTTACATGTAGCATTTCTCTTGCAGTTGCAGCAATAGCTTGAGCATCATATTCACATTCTCTGTGCAATTCTTTTAAAGTTCCATGCTCAACCAATCTATCTGGAATACCTAACATTTTTACAGAAGCAGTGTAATTATTGGCAACCATAAATTCTACAACAGCACTTCCAAAACCACCAACTACTGTTCCATCTTCTACTGTAATTATTTTATTATATTTTGCAAAAACTTCGTGCAATAATTTTTCATCTATTGGTTTTGCAAAACGCATATCATAATGTGCAGGATTAATACCTTCTGTTTTTAATTCACGAATAGCAGCTTGAGCAAAATTGCCAGGATGACCAAAAGAAAGAATGGCTATTTCTTCTCCATCATTTATTTTTCTTCCTGTACCAATTTTAATTTCTTCAAAAGGAGTTTTCCATTCTGGCATAACACCCTCACCTCTTGGATAACGAATTACAAAAGGATTTTTAGTTGTTTCTAACTGTGATGTAAACATTAAGTTTCTCAACTCTTGTTCATTCATTGGTGCAGATACCACCATATTTGGAATACAACGGAAATAAGCAATATCATAACATCCATGATGTGTAGGTCCATCATCTCCTACAACTCCTGCTCTATCTAAACAAAGTGTTACAGGTAAATTTTGTATAGCAATATCATGTACAACTTGGTCGTAAGCTCTTTGCATAAAAGAAGAATAAATGTTGCAAAAAACTTTCATACCCTGTGTTGCCAAACCTGCACTTAACGTAGCTGCATGTTGCTCACAAATGCCTACATCAAAAGCACGGTTAGGCATTTTTTCCATCATGTATTTTAATGAACAACCACTGGGCATAGCAGGTGTAACTCCCATAATTTTATCATTCATTTCTGCTAACTCAATTATGGTATAACCAAAAACATCTTGGTATTTTATGGGTTGCGGTGTAAGATGTTGTTTCTTATAAATTTCTCCAGTTATTTTATCAAATAATCCTGGTGCATGCCATTTGGTTTGATCTTTTTCGGCTAATTCATATCCTTTTCCTTTGGTTGTAATTATATGCAATAATTTAGGTCCAGGAATTTTCTTTAAATCTTTTAGTGTATCTACCAACTTGGAAATATTATGACCATCAATTGGTCCAAAATATCTAAAGTGCAAAGCTTCGAACAAGTTGCTGCTTTTATTAACCATTCCTTTTACAGAAGTTTCTAATTTAGATGCCATTTCTCTTGTAAAGGTTTTGCCCACTGGTAATTTACCTAATAATTTCCAAACATCGTCTCTTACTTTATTATAAGTAGGACTTGTAGAAATATCAGTTAAATATTCTTTCAATGCACCAACATTTGGGTCAATGCTCATGCAGTTATCATTTAAAATAACTAACATATCAGTATCTGCAACACCTGCATGATTCATAGCTTCAAAAGCCATTCCTGCTGTCATACTTCCATCTCCAATTATAGCTACACTTTTTCTGTTTTCTCCTTTGTATTTTGCAGCCATTGCCATTCCTAATGCAGCAGAAATTGATGTTGATGAATGCCCAACTCCAAAAGTATCATACTCACTTTCGCTTCTTTTAGGAAAACCACTTAAACCTTTGTATTTACGATTGGTAATAAAATTATCTCTACGACCTGTAAGAATTTTATGCCCATAAGCCTGATGACCTACATCCCAAACCAATTGATCATAAGGAGTATTATATACATAATGCAAAGCAACTGTAAGCTCTACTACACCAAGGCTTGCAGCAAAATGTCCTCCATGTACACTTACAACATCAATAATATATTGACGTAGTTCATTACATACCTGATGCAACTCTTCACGACTTACTTTTTTTAAATCATCAGGATTATTTATTTTTTTTAATAAAACGCCAGGAGTTATCTCCATTTTTAAAAATAATTTATGGTGTAAAAGTAATGTTTATAAACTTTATATACAAGGGTGCTGGTTATTTTGAGTTTTGAATGATGAGTTATAGACTGTTATATAGTTATATTTTTTGCAAAATTCTGCATATCAACTCCATCATAATTACCACTACTCATTAATAATAAATTGCTGTTATTATAATTTTGTTGATGAAGCCAATTATTGAGTTCTTCTTTTGAATTTATAACTATTAATCCTTCTTTGTTAAACCCTTCATACACCAACTCTTTAGGCAATGCTGGCATTCGTTTTAATTCAAGTGCATGTTGAGAATAAAACACTACTGCTACATCGGCATATTGCAAAGAATTGTTGTACTCTTTCAAAAAATCTTTACTCAAGCTGCTATAAGTATGTAATTCAAGAATAGCAATTAATTTTCTATTAGGATATTGATGTTTAACTGCTTCAATAGTTGCTTTTACTTTGCTGGGTGCATGAGCAAAATCTCTATACACATTTATTGAATGATTGCTTGTCATTAACTCCAATCTTTTAGATGCACCTGTAAAATTTGCAATAGCATTTAAAAAATCTTTCGTAGCAATTCCTAATTCTTTACAAGCATAATATGCGGCAAATAAATTTTGTAAATTATGATTGCCAAAAACTTTTAAAGCAGTTGTTTCATTATCTATAGAAATATGTGTTATACCATTTTCAATAGTATGTTCAGGAATTGCATAAGGTTGATACCTTATATCATTTCTTTTATTTTTTTCTACCAACTCTTTTAATACACTATCATTTTCATTGTAAATTAAAATGCCATTTTTTTCAATTTTTTGAATAAAAATCACAAACTGTTCTTTATATATTTCAAATGTTGGAAACACATTAATATGATCCCAAGCTATACCTGTAAGAATAGCTACATGCGGAAAAAGAAAATGAAATTTGGGACGTTTTTCTAACACACTTGCTGGGTATTCATCTCCCTCACAAATAATTACAGGTGCATTTGTAATATGCACAGAATTTTTAAACCCTTGAAGAATTGCTCCTGCTAAATAATCAAACTCTTTATGTAGAGTTTGCAATACATACATTATCATACTTGTAGTAGTTGTTTTGCCATGACTACCACCTACAACCACTCTTTTTTTATTTATACTTTCTTGAAATATATATTCAGGAAACGAATAAATTTTTATACCCAATTCCTTTGCTTTTGCAATTTCAGGGTTATCTGCTTTTGCGTGCATACCTAAAATCACAGCATCTACATCTTTTGTAATTAATTCAGGTTGCCATCCTGTTTTTAATGGCAATAAACCTGCTTGTTGTAAATTAGATTTTGCAGGTTCAAAAATTTCATCATCTGTACCCGTAACTGTATAATTTTTATTTTTTAAGGCTATGGCTAACTGGTGCATTACGCTTCCACCAATAGATGTAAAATGAACTTTCATGCTCTTAATGGGTTATTTTATAGTATATTTTTAAAAAAGTGAATAAAAATATGGCTAAATTTAATGATTAATGCAACATTTTGACTGAAAACACTATCTTCGTTATATAAAATTTAAAAAGGCATAATTAATTATAGTCTATGAAAAAGTTTTTAGTAGCTGTTGTATTTCTATCTTTTACTGCAATTTTAGTTTCATCTTGTGGTGCTGCTCGTTATGGAGCAGGCAAAGGTTGCCCTACCACTAACCCAAGATATTTTAGAGGTTAATACAATAAAATTATGGATTTCATTACGCTCAATGCTTTAACTCAGTTGAATGAGTTAAAAGAAAAGTCATTTAATAAATTACAAGTTATTTTTAAACATAGCACTCGTTGCCCTATAAGTAAAATGGCTTTGAGTCGTATAGATAGAGCAACAGAAATTGCTACTGCTGATTATTATTTATTAAAAGTTATTGAAGACCGACCTGTTTCAAATGCTGTTGCAGAAACTTTTAATGTGCAACATCAATCTCCTCAAATTTTACTGATTAAAAATGGCTCTTGTATTTTTACAGAAAGCCAAAATGCAATTAGCATGGAAGATATTATTGAGCAGCAATAATTTTCTACATTTTTACTTTACATTGCTTTTAAAACTTTTATAAAATAGAGTTTATCTAAATTTTTTATTTCGTTTAAAATATTTTCATCAGCATTTATTATTTGGCTTTCGCTATTGTTGTTGAAATTAATTTTTTGAGTATTATTATTTAGCCAAATTGGTAAATTAAAACCTTCTACACAATGGGTATATTTTAGTATAACTTTTTTTTCATTTTCTACAACTTTATACTCCAAAACTGGTATTTGAGTAGTTCTTAAATATTGGTCAAAAACTTTTTGAAAATTAAAGCCTGCATTTTTGTTTATGTAGCTTTCTATTTCTTTTGTATCTACAGTTTTATGGTAAAATTTATTATTCAAGCCTTGTAATATTTTTCTAAATTCTGTATCATTATTTATTGCATGTCGTATAGTGTGTAGCATGTTGCTGCCTTTATCGTACATATCACTACTGCCCTCTTTGTTTACACCATAAAAGCCAATAATAGGTATATCGTTTCTTATGTTTTTTCTTTGTCCATAATTGTATTCATTGGCTGCTTGTTTGCCATAATAATATTCAGTAAATAAAGTTTCGCTATAAGTTGTAAAGGCTTCATGAATCCATAAATCTGCAACATCGTTGGCTGTAATATTATTGCCAAACCATTCATGCCCACTTTCATGTACAATAATAAAATCCCATTTTAAGCCCCAGCCTGTTTTACCACTTCTGTCTGTTCCTAAATATCCATTTTTATAATTATTGCCATAAGCAATAGCACTTTGATGTTCCATACCTAAATGTGGTGCTTCTACTAATTTATAACCATCTTCATAAAAAGGATAAGGACCAAACCAATACTCAAATGCACGCAGCATAAGCTTTACCTGTTCAAATTGTTTTAATGCCTTATCTACATTATAATCTAAAACCCAGTAGCTTAAATTTAATGTTCCTTTTTTTCCTTTTAATGTATCATTAATAACAGCATATTTACCAATGTATGGAATAATGTTGTAGTTGTTAATTGGATTTTTTACTTGCCAAGTGTAGGTTTTTAAATTAGTATTAGGTTCGGAATTTATTGAAAAAAGTTGCCCATTGCCAACAGCAACTAAAGTATCTGGCACAGTAATTTTTAAAGTTGCTCCCAAATCTGGTTCATCGCTTTGATGATCTTTGCAAGGAAACCATGCACTTGCTCCTAAGCCTTGTACAGCAACACTTACAAAAGGATTGCCTTGTTTGTCTTTTGTCCAAATCCATCCACCATCCCAAGGTGGTTTTATGGCTTCTTTGGGTTTGCCATGATAGTAGATGTGAAAATTGATTCTATTCCCCTTTCTTTGAATTGTATTTAATTCAACTAAAACAATGTTGCCTGTTTGTATAAATTTATATTGCTCATGTATAGAGGCAAGGGCTGTTTTAACTCCATTTTTTACTGTAAAAAAATTTCCTTTTGATACAATGCTATCCACTATTAAAGGCTGTTGTAAATCTAATTGCATTGTTCTTCCAGTAGTTGTTGCTATTGCTTGTATTAAAACAATTCCTGTAATTTCTTTAGTTTCTATATTTGGAGTTACTGCAATATCGTATCGCAAAACATTCCACCAGTTTCTGTTTTCATTTAGTGTACCTCTTAAAGAATCGGCATGTGTGAAATTTGTTTTTTTATTGAGTAATTGTGCTTGAGTGGTATGTAAAAGTATAAAATAAAAAAAGCTGCATAGTATTACAGAACGTACAAGAGTGCGACGCAACAAGGGTTTCATAGTATTGTTGTTGTGGGTAACCCATAAAATATTTTCTTTCATGTTTTAAAAGTATGATATTCGGGTTAATGATTTTTAAAAAGAAGTATAAAATTTTCATTTTTGGTATGGTTGTTTTGTTGGCAGCCTGTACACAAAAACAAGGTGTTGGGAAAAAAGTTTTTTGCTACAACGAAACTGCTGGCATTGCAACGCTTGACCCTGCATTTGCAAAAAATCAAAGTATTATGTGGGCTGTGCATCAGTTGTATAATACGTTGGTTGAGGTTGATAGTAATTTGAATATTGTGCCTTCGCTTGCTACAAAATGGACAGTAAGCAGCGACAGAAAAATGTACACTTTTTATTTGCGTAATGATGTTTTTTTTCACGACAATATTGCTTTTAAAAATGGCAAAGGAAGAAAGATGAATGCCCATGATGTGGCATATAGTTTTAACAGAATTATAGATAAACAAACTGCAAGTAGTGGTGCATGGATTTTTAACAATCGTGTAGATAGTATTGAACCTTTTAAAGCAATCAATGACACCGTTTTTCAAATAAAATTGTTGCAACCTTTTCATCCTATATTGGGTATTTTGAGTATGCAGTATTGTAGCATTGTTCCTAAAGAAGTGGTTGAAAAATTTGGTAAAGATTTTAGAAACAATCCTTGTGGTACAGGTGCTTTTAAATTTTTTATGTGGCAAGAAGGGCAAGCATTGGTGTTGCATAAAAATGAACATTATTGGGAGAAAGATGTTGATGGAAGCACGTTACCAAAATTAGATGCTGTAACCATTTCTTTTTTTGATAATAAGGCTACCGAGTTTTTGCAATTCAGGCAAGGAAAACTTAGTTTTATAAACGATATAGATGCAAGTTTTAAAGATGAGGTTTTAAGTAAAACTGGTGAGCTAAGAAATGAATGGAAAGGAAAATTAATGTTGAATAAACATGCTTATTTAAACACAGAATATTTGGGTATTTTGATGGATGAAAATAATGAAGTTGTAAAAAACTCTCCATTAAAAATTAAAGCTGTTCGTAAAGCTATTAATTATGCCATTAATAAAAAGCAGTTAATGATGTATATGCGTAACAGCATTGGTTTTGCTGCAGAAAGTGGTTTTGTTCCTTATGGTTTACCTGGCAATAATGCTTTGCAGGTAAAAGGTTACGAATACAATATTACCCAAGCAAAAACTTTGTTGAAAGAAGCAGGCTTTAATAATAATTTTCCAACCATTAAATTGCTTACCATTCCTGTATATGCAGATGTGGCAAGCTTTATAGCCAAGCAGTGTGAAGAAGTTGGATTAAAAATTCAGGTAGAAGTGGTGCAAAAAAGTTTGCTCTTAGAACAAACAGCAAAAAGTAAAGCTTTGTTTTTTAGAGGAAGTTGGATTGCCGATTATCCTGATGCTGAAAATTATTTAGCAGTATTTTATAGCAAAAATCCTGCACCTCCTAATTATACAAGATATAAAAACCCAACTTACGATAAATTGTATGAGCAAGCATTGCAGGAAAACAATGATAGTATTCGTTACAATTTGTATAGAGCTATGGATAGCTTAATTGTAGATGATGCTCCTGTAGTACCTATTTGGTACGATATGGTAATTCATTTGGTGCATAATAAAATAAAAGGTTTACACCCCAATGCCTTGAATTTATTGGATTTGAGAAAGGTAAACATTATAGAATAATTATCCATCGCCTTCGCAACTACATTCCCAATCTGTATCTAAATCTATGCAAGTAACTACTGTAACTTCATCATTACAAGGTGCAAAAACAATTCTTAATTTTTGTTTATCTTGGCTTATACCTTCTACTGCATATTTTTTATTACAATCGGCTCCTTTTAAATCACTTTTAGCATAATTAATTTTCCCATTCTCTAAAATATATTTTACTTCTCTTTCATCAATATGCCTGCAATCCATTCTACAACGAGCATGTTTGGAATAATTAATGCTAGAGGGGTTTCTGTTTAAACCTCTTTTGGTGTAAGTCTTTTCTTGTTCGGTGGTGTTGTTACTTTTTTTAAGAGTACAATTTCTTAACACAGCTGCAACAACAACCATAGCAGCCAATAACAAATAAGGTAAAAGCTTTTTTTTCATTCTTAATTAAGTTTAGGAAATAATTACTTAATAATTTTTTTTAGTGCAGCCATTGAAAAACCATTTTCATAAGCCTTTATTAAATTTCCTTTTTTGTTGTAAATAGCAGTAAATGGTGTAAACCTTACTTTGTAAAAAGAAGGTAAAAAATATTTTTCATCTCTTCCGGCACGAATGTTTTCAAAATTTTTCAAGCTAAATTTTCCTTCAAATGCAGTTAATTCTTCCATTTTATTAAAACATGCTAAAACAAAAAAAGTATTAGGTACAGTGTTGATGCTATCTGTAATATGTTTTATTAAATGTTTACAATGATCACAATCTGTATTAAAATAAATAATAACTGTGTTTTTATTTTCAGGCAAATCATTTTTTGTAAATACACTACTATCAGTTAAAACAATATTAAATGGAGGCAAATAAGGTACTTGCAAATAAGGCGGTTTATTGTTTTCTTTTTCTTGAGAAAAAACTATTAATGAAGCAATAGTAAAAACAATGGAAAGCAAAATTTTTTTCATAGCATAAAATTAAGTATTAAAAACAAAAGTACTTTCGCTTTGTTTTAAATCTTTAACATGAATATACTTTTATTAGGTAGTGGAGGTCGTGAACATGCACTTGCCTGGAAAATGCAGCAAAGTAAACTCTGTAATAAATTATTTATTGCTCCAGGTAATGCAGGTACAGCTTCTATAGGTATAAATATTGATGTAAATGCTAATAACTTTAATGCACAAAAACAATTTTGTTTAGAAAATAAAATTGATATAGTAGTTGTAGGACCAGAAGAACCTTTAGTTAATGGCATTTATGATTTTTATATTAATGATGATGAGTTAAAAAACTTAATAATTGTAGCTCCTTCAAAAAAAGCTGCTCAATTAGAAGGCAGTAAATCTTTCAGCAAACAATTTATGCAAAGGCATCAAATACCTACTGCTGCTTATGCTGAATTTACTTTAGAAAATTTTGAAGAAGGTAAAAAATACATCAGTAATCATAGCTTACCCATTGTTTTAAAAGCAGATGGATTGGCTGCAGGCAAAGGTGTTATTATTTGCGAAACAACAGAAAAAGCATTACTTGTTTTAGAAGAAATGCTTGTAAAAAAACAATTTGGTAATGCAAGCAGTAAAGTGGTTGTTGAAGAATTTTTGCAAGGAATAGAACTTAGTGTTTTTGTTGTAACTAATGGAAAAAATTATAAAATCATAGGTCATGCTAAGGATTATAAACGAATAGGAGAAGGCGATACAGGCTTAAACACAGGAGGCATGGGCTGTGTAACACCTATTCCTTTTGCTGATACTAATTTTATGCAAAAAGTAGAAGAAAAAATTATTGCACCAACAATTCAGGGTTTGCAAAAAGAAAATTTAACCTACAACGGTTTTATATTTTTTGGATTAATGAATAACAATGGAAACCCTTTTGTAATAGAATACAACTGTCGTTTAGGCGACCCAGAAACTGAAGTAGTTTTGCCTCGTTTAAAAACAGATTTACTAACTCTTTTTCTTGCCATGTACAATAATACTTTAGCAGATACTACAGTTGAATACCATGATGGAAGTTTTGCAACAATAATGGCTGTAAGTGGTGGCTATCCTCAAGAGTATGAGAAAAATAAAAAAATTATTGGTTTAGAAAAAATGGAGAAAAATAATGCTACACATATTTTTCATGCAGGTACAAAGTTTGATACAGAAGGAAATATTTTAACCAATGGAGGTAGAGTATTAGCAGTAACAGCACAAGCAGCAACACTGCAAGAAGCTGTAGAAAAATCTAAAAATGTATTGCAAGCAATTTCTTTTGAAGGAATGTATTTTAGGAATGATATAGGCTTTGAATTTTTCTAAATAAATAAGGCATACAAAACCAATAATTCTGTACGCCTTATTACCACTTTTATATTAATTGTTTATTGGCTTTTCTTATTTAGTTTGCTATGTTTTCTACTATAACCAAAATAAATTATAAATCCTAAAGCAAGCCATCCTATTAATCTTGCCCAGTTTTCCCAACCCAAACCAAAAATCATTGCACCGCACGATATAATACCTAAAATAGGTATAAGTGGTACAAATGGAGTTTTAAATTGTCGTTGCATATTGGGTTCTTTTTTTCTTAAAATAATTACAGCAGCACATACCAACATAAATGCAAATAAAGTTCCAATGCTTGTCATGTGTCCTACTACATCACCTGGAACAAAAGCAGCAAACAATGCTACTAATACAAGAATTACTAAATTGCCTTTGTAAGGAGTTTTATATTTAGGATGTACCTCAGAAAAAGATTTTGGCAATAATCCATCTTTACTCATAGAATAAAACACACGACTTTGTCCTAACAACATTACCAATATTACAGAAGAAAATCCTGCAAGAATAGCAACAGTAATAGATTTACTTAACCAACCATAACCAGGCATAGCTTCTTTAATTGCAGCTACAACAGAGGCTTCGCCTCCTTTGCTTGGATCTCTAAAAAACTCAACAGGTGCTAAACCAGAAAGCACATGAGAAAATAAAACATACAAGAGTGTACAAATAATCAATGAACCTAAAATACCAAAAGGCATATTTTTTTTAGGATTTTTGGTTTCTTGTGCAGCAGTGCTTACAGCATCAAAACCAATGAAAGCAAAAAACACAGTTCCTGCAGCTCCTAAAATTCCCATTATACCACCAAAGTTGTATGTTGTGCCATGATGGTCTGTATATTTTGTTGCTTCAGGAATATAAGGTGTGTGATTAGCAGGATTAATAAAATTCCATCCTAAAGCAATAATTAAAATAACAATAGCCACTTTTAAAATTACAATGAAATTATTTACAGTTGCTGATTCTTTAATTCCTTTAATTAATAATAAACTCAGCAAAACCACAATACCTAAAGCTGGTAAATTAATAATACCATTTACACCATCAACAGAAGTTTGAAAAGGAGAATGACACCATTGATAAGGAATAGGACTGAGATGAAAGACCTCAACCAATAAATTATTCAAATACTCACTCCAAGCAATGCCAACCGTTGCTGCACCAACTGCATATTCTAACACCAAATCCCAACCTATAATCCAAGCAAGCAATTCGCCCATAGTTGCATAAGTATAAGTATATGCACTACCAGAAATAGGAATTGAAGAGGAAAGTTCTGCATAACATAAACCTGCAAAAGTGCAACCCAAAGCAGCTACTAAAAAGCCAATGGTTACAGATGGTCCAGCATTTTGTGCAATAGCTGCAGCAGTTCGTACAAATAAACCTGCACCAATTATAGCACCAATACCCAATGCTATTAAACCCCAACCTCCTAATGTACGTTTAAGTGTATTATCGCCACTTTCTCCTGCCTCTTTAAGCAGTATATCAATAGATTTTTTTTGGAATAAGCTCATAATGTAGTTTTGGTTTAGTATTAATTTGAGAGTTGAAAAATAATACTTTTCAATTTATTTATACAAATCTTTTTGATAAACAAACTTTTTCTTACCCATAAACAATGGTTTAAATTCTATGCTAATTAGGTAATTCATTTAAGATTTTTATCTTTAGCTACTTAAACAGCCTTTAAAAACAATGCCTGTTTATTTTGTTTATTTTAAAACATTGCAATATTCTTGCGTATGAATAAAAAAAGAACTGCACTTGGTTTATTTATCCTCTTTACTTGCACAGCCATACTTTATTTTCTTAAACTTAAATTTAATATAGCTGTACCCGAAGTAATTTTAATTTCTTCAAGATGGTTGTTTGTAGCTGTTTTATTTTATTATGGCATACTAAGAAAAAATCTTACTACATGGATTTTAATAAGTATGGTTATTGGTATTTCTATTGGATTAGATTTTCCAAATTTTGCTACCAATTTACAAGTACTTAGTAAAATATTTTTACGCTTAGTAAAAACTATTATTGCACCCATTTTATTTTCAACACTTGTAGTTGGTATTGCAGGACATTCTAACTTAAAACAAGTAGGAAGAATGGGTTGGAAATCTATA
>Ga0116193_1000683_pt1 | contig 30684 bp, 30 predicted proteins | sample AD_UKC115_MetaG_FD_89892 | JGI IMG/M metagenome (GOLD analysis project Ga0116193, IMG submission 89892) | Active sludge microbial communities of municipal wastewater-treating anaerobic digesters from Hong Kong - AD_UKC115_MetaG | ecosystem: Engineered > Bioreactor > Anaerobic > Digestate... | reverse complement strand
GTCGTACTCGATGTGTGCGACCTTGGCGTTGACGCCGTCCTTGTCGTTGCGACGGAAGTCGATCACCCGGTAGGCGCGCTTGTGGCCACCGCCCTTGTGCCGGGTGGTGATCCGGCCGTGCGCGTTGCGACCACCGGTGCCGTGCAGCGGACGGATCAGCGACTTCTCCGGAGTCGAGCGAGTGATCTCGGCGAAATCGGAGACGCTGGCACCGCGGCGACCGGGGGTCGTCGGCTTGTACTTGCGAATTCCCATGTCTCTAGGTCTCTTCCAGTCCTGTACCTGTTCCGGGCGCGGGGCCTAAGCAGGCGCTCCGAACAGATCGATCGGCTTGCTGCCGGCGGCCAGGGTCACGATGGCGCGCTTGGTGCTCTTGCGCTGGCCGTAGCCGGCCCGGGTGCGCTTGCGCTTGCCCTGCCGGTTGGCGGTGTTCACCGAATCGACCTTGACGTTGAAGATCTTCTCGATCGCGATCTTGATCTGCGTCTTGTTCGAATCCGGGTGCACCACGAACGTGTACACGTTGTCCTCGATGAGCCCGTACGACTTCTCCGAGATGACCGGAGCCAGGATGATGTCGCGGGGGTCGGTCACGGTTGCCATCAGGCCGACACTCCTTCTTTCTGGTCCGTCTTGCTCGCGCCCTCGATGTAGGCGTTCAGCGCCTCGACCGAGAACACCACGTCGTCGGCGTTGAGCACGTCGTAGGTGTTCAGCTGATCCGGCGAAATCACATGCACGCCGGGCAGGTTGCGGACGCTGCGGGCGCCCACCTCGTCGGTGCGGCCGATCACCAGCAGCAGCTTCTTGTTCTCGCTGACGCTGGCCAGGAACGACTTGGCGCTCTTGGTGGACGGCGTCTGGCCGCTGACGACCTCGGTGACCGCGTGGATCCGGTCGTTGCGGGCCCGGTCCGAGAGCGCGCTGCGCAGTGCGGCGGCGATCATCTTCTTCGGGGTCCGCTGGCTGTAGTCGCGCGGCTTGGGGCCGTGCACCACGCCACCGCCGGTGAACTGCGGAGCGCGGGTCGAACCCTGACGGGCGCGGCCGGTGCCCTTCTGGCGGTACGGCTTCTTGCCGCCGCCGGAAACCTCACCGCGGGTCTTGGTCGAGTGCGTGCCCTGGCGCTTGGCGGCCAGCTGCGCGATGACGACCTGGTGCATGAGCGCGATGTTCGGCTCGACGTCGAACAGGGCGGCCGGCAACTCGACCGCGCCGTCCTTCTTGCCGTCCGGCGTACGGACGTCAATCTTCTTGGTCATTACTTCTCACCCTTTTTGATCGCAGTGCGAACCATGACGAGCCCGCCGTTGCGGCCGGGGATGGCGCCCTTGATCAGCAGCACGCCGTTCTCGGCGTCCACCTTGTGCACCTTCAGGTTCTGCGTGGTGACCTTGTCGCTACCCATCCGGCCCGACATCCGGGTGCCCTTGAAGACACGGCCGGGGGTGGCGCAGCCACCGATGGAGCCGGGGCGGCGGTGGACGGCCTGGGCGCCGTGGCTGGCGCCCTGGCCGCGGAAGCCGTGCCGCTTCATGGTGCCGGCAAAGCCCTTGCCCTTGGAGGTGCCGGTGACGTCGACGTAGCTGCCGTCGGCGAAGATCTCGGCGGTCAGCTCCTGGCCGACCTCGTACTCCGCGGCCGCCGACTCATCGTCGAGGCGCAGTTCGGCCAGATGCCGGCGCGGGTTGACCCCGGCGGCGGCGTACTGCCCGGTGACCGGCTTGGTCACCTTGCGCGGGCTGATCTCGCCGTAGGCGAGCTGGACGGCGGCATAGCCGTCGCGCTCCGTGGTGCGGATGCGCGTCACAACATTGGGCCCGGCCTTGACGACCGTGACGGGAACAACCTTGTTGTTCTCGTCGAACACCTGGGTCATACCCAGCTTGGTGCCCAGAATTCCCTTGCGTGCCATGAGTTCTGGTTCTCCTACTGGATGTTCACGTCGACGCTGGCCGGCAGATCGATGCGCATCAGGGCGTCAACGGTCTTCGGGGTCGGGTCGAGAATGTCGATCAGACGCTTGTGCGTACGCATCTCGAAGTGCTCCCGCGAGTCCTTGTACTTATGCGGGGACCGGATGACGCAATAGACGTTCTTCTCGGTCGGCAGCGGCACCGGGCCGACCACACTGGCGCCGGTTCGGGTGACCGTCTCGACGATCTTCCGGGCCGAGGCGTCGATCGCCTCGTGGTCGTAGGCCTTCAGCCTGATGCGGATCTTTTGTCCCGCCACGCTTCTCCTACCTCACTGTTACACCGAGCCCGTCTCCGGGCCCGGCTCTTACCGGCGCATTCGCGCTCGTATGCCGCCGCTGTTTACCTGTCTCAAGGTCACCGGCCCCCGCGGTCGGGTGTGTCGCACCCTCACGCAGTCCCCCGCGCGCCCCGAGAAGGGTCGCGATCGAAAGTGGGACCGGATGCGCCCGGTTGGGCGCGGTAGTGCCTCACCAGGCGAACCCGGCTCAAGGCAACCCGAACAGTATGCCCTAGATCAGCGCCCGCTCCAAATCCCCGCCAACCCCCGCCGAAACGTGCGTTCGGGTGGAAAAACGCGACCAGACGACGCCATTTTGCCGATCTCGGGACGGCCGGCGCGACCCGGTGAACTTACTCCGGAGTAAGGTCCGTGGGATGTCCGTGCATTCTGACTCCAGCCCCACCTACCGGATCTGGCAGCGGATCGGTCACCGCCCGGGCGGCAGCCGGTTGTTCTCGGCGGCGGCGATGGCCCGGGTGCCGTATTTCGCCTCGGTGCTGCCGCACATCGAGCGGATGGAACCCGGTTTCGCGCAGGTCTCGGTGCCGAACTGGTTCTTCGTGCACAACCACCTGCGCACGGTGCACGCGATCGCCTCGTGCAACGCGGCCGAGGTCGCGATGGGGATGTTGATGGAGGCGACCGTGCCGACGACCCACCGCTGGATCCCGAAGGCGATGACGGTGAACTATCTGGACAAGGCGACAACGTCACTGCGGGCCACGGCCCGGATCGACGTGCCTGATTTCGCGGCCATCACCGAGGGCGTCGAACTGGCCGTTCCGGTCAGCATCACCGACCGCAGCGGCAAGGAAGTCGTGCACGCCGACATCACCACCTGGGTGACGACGGCCTGACTCAGGGACCGGCCCAGAACGCGCACTGGTGATCCCGGGCGAAGGTCGTGCCCACCCGGGGCCCGTCGGCACCGAAGGACATCCGGGGGCCGTCGGCGCCGCGTAACGCCGGCCAGTCCGGCGCACCGGGGGCGTGCGGGGTGCCGGCGCTGACGAACGAGGTCCAATAGTCGATCATCTGGTCGCTCAACCGCTGCTGGGCCGGTGTCAGGGCTGGAGCGCCGCCGATGTCGAACAGGTAGCGCAGGTCGAGTCCGTGACTGGCGCCCAGCTCGAACGGCAGATGCTGCAGCGCGTCCGGCGTGGGCGGCCGCGGGTCGGCGAACTCGTAGGCGTAGACCGGTGCGACGGCCGCCTGGCCGACGGCCATCCGCTCGCCGACGCAGGAGAAGTAGGCATCGGTGACGGCCGCGGAATAGGCCGCGGCGACCGATCCGCCGAACCGGTCCAGCGGGTAGTGCGCGGCGACGGCGCCGGCCCGCGGTCCGAACGCCTCCGCCAGCAGGCCCGGATATTCGGCCGGCGCGGGTACCGTGCCGAGCCGCAGGTACCGCAGCGCCATGAAGAAGGTGAACTCGTCGCGGGTGGACCCGACGAGCAGCGGCACCGGCCGGCCGTGCCCGGCCGAGATCGCGGCGACCGGTTCGACCGGCAGGACGGGCGTTCCGACCACGGGGCCGCTGAGCTGGTTCCCGCCGATGTGGACGAACCAGGGCGGTTCGGCCAGCTTCGCCGCCGGCAGGGCCCGCAGGCAGGCGGCGGCGGTGGCCGGGTCGGCGCAGCCGCGTTCGGCGGCCCAGGCGCGACTGTCGGGTTCGGCGGTCGCCGGGGTGGCCTGCGCGGTGCACGGGCCACTGGCGATGATCGCCGCACGGAACAGGCCGGCCGATCCGGGGGCGACCAGGTGATCGCAGACCGATATCCCGCCCGCGGACTGTCCGGCGACGGTGACCTGGTCGGGATCGCCACCGAACGCGCCGATGTTGTCGCGCACCCAGCGCAGGGCGGCCTGCTGGTCGGCCAGGCCGTAGTTGCCGGGTGGCCCCAGTGCGGGGTGGGCCAGGAAGCCCGGCGCCCCGAGCCGGTAGTTCACGGTGACGACGACGATGTTGCCGCGGATCGCGAGGCGGCGGGCGTCGTAGATGTCGGCGCTGCCGTTGGCGAAGGCGCCGCCGTGGATCCACACCATCACCGGGCGCCCGCGCGCCCCCGTCGGCGACCACACGTCGAGGGACAGGCAGTCCTCACCGGCAGGTCGCCCGTAGTCGGGGTCGCGAGTGGTGTCCTGCACGCACCGGGTTGCGGGCGTGGTCGCGTCCCGCACACCCGGCCACGGCGCGACAGGTTGCGGCGGCTGCCAGCGCAGCGGCCCCACCGGCGGTGCGCCGTACGGAATCCCTTGGAAGAGAACATGATCCGCGGCCACGGTGCCACGCACCGCTCCGGCGCGGCTGTGCACCACGCCGTCGGGCCCGGCACCGTGGGCGCAACCGGCGAGCATCGGGACGGCGATCAGCACGGCGCGGACGGCCCGAGAAAGGATTGGCCGGATCGGTCCGGTGACCACGCCCAACGAGACTACGGCACGGGATTCCCGGAATTCCGGGCCGAAAGCCACTTGGCATAAGTTCCGTTATGGAACACACTGAAACCTGACACCCGTCAAATTCGTCCTCCGACAGCCCCAGGAGTGCCATGACCGTCCCCACGGACCGCAGGACCAGCGACGCCGCCCTGGTGCTCGCCGACCCCAGCGCCTACGCCGACGACGAGAAACTGCACGGCGGCCTGACCTGGTTGCGGGCCAACGAGCCGGTGGCCTGGGTCGACGGCGTGGTTGACGGCAAGCGCGTCTACCTGCCGTTCTGGGCGATCACCAAGCACGCCGACATCATGGACATCGAGCGCGACAACGCGCTGTGGCTCAGCGCCCCGCGCCCGCTGCTGATGCCGGCCGACCTCGACGAAGCCCTGATGGCCGACCGCAAGGCCGGCACCGGCCTCGAGACCCTGATCCACATGGACGACCCGCATCACCGCGACGTCCGCAAGATCGGCGCCGACTGGTTCCGGCCCAAGGCCATGCGCGACCTGAAGGTCCGTGTCGACGAACTGGCCAAGCGGTATGTCGACCGGATGCGCGACATCGGCCCGGAGTGCGACTTCGTCGAGGAGATCGCCGTCAACTTCCCCCTCTACGTCATCCTGTCGCTGCTGGGCCTGCCCGAGGACGACTTCCCCCGGATGCTGAAGCTGACCCAGGAGATGTTCGGCGGCCAGGACGAGGAACACCAGCGCGGTGGCACCCCCGAGGACATGCTCGCGGTGCTGATGGACTTCTTCATGTACTTCGCGAAGCTGACCGCCGCCCGGCGCGAGCACCCGACCGACGACCTCGCCTCGGCGATCGCCAACGGCAAGATCGACGGTGAGCCGATGTCGGACATGGACACCGCGTCGTACTACGTGATCGTCGCCAGCGCCGGCCACGACACCACCAAGGACGCGATCTCCGGGGGCCTGCGCGCCTTGATCGAGAACCCCGATCAGCTGCAACGGCTGCGCGAGAACATGGAGCTGATGCCACTGGCGGTCGAGGAGATGATCCGCTGGGCCACCCCGGTCAAGGAGTTCATGCGAACCGCCGCCGAGGACACCGAGGTGCGCGGCGTCAAGATCGCCAAGGGTGAGAACGTCTACCTCGCCTACGTCTCCGGCAACCGGGACGAGGACGTGTTCGACGACCCGTTCGCGTTCGACATCGGCCGGGACCCCAACAAGCACGTGGCGTTCGGCTACGGCGTGCACTTCTGCCTGGGCGCGGCGCTGGCCCGGATGGAGATGAACAGCTTCTTCACCGAACTGGTTCCCCGGCTGAAATCCATCGAGTTGGCCGGCCCGCCCCAGCTGTCTGCGACGACGTTCGTGGGCGGTCTCAAGCACCTGCCGATCCGCTACGAGATCAGCTGACGCGCGCTCACTGCTTGCCGTACACGTGCAGGAAGCCCTCGACGGCGGCCCGCACACTCTCGCGGTAGTCGATATCGGGCAGGGTGCTCAGCCGCGCGGTGACCAGTGGGCCCAGCAGCAGCGTCATCGCGGTCGCGCGGTCGAAGTCGCCGAGTTCCGCGGCGGCCTGCGGACTGTCGAAGATCGCGTCGAACGGCGCCGCGTACTGCTGGGCGATCCGCTCGCGCAGGGTACGCACCTCGTTGGAGTCGGCGCGGTCGGGCAGCTGGTCCAGGTCACGGCCCAGTGCCAGCCAGTTCATGGCGCTCAGCAACGCCGGCGCGTCGGCGATGTGCTCCGCCCAGGCTTCCAGCAGGGCGGTCAGCCGGTCCCGTAGCGAACCGCGCTCCGGGGGCATCGGGGCGGGCGGGATGAGGCTCTGGAACGCCGCCGCCAGCAGGTCGTTGCCGCTGGGGAAATGCCGGTACAGCGTGGCCCGGGCGACGTTGGCCCCGCGGAGCACCGCATCCACGGTCACCGCGCTCGGGCCGCCCGATCGCAGCAGTGCGGTCGCCGATTCGAGCAGCCGGGCCCGGGAGCGCGCCGGCCGCGGGTCCGTTCGTGCCATCCCTGTCCCATCGCACACAAGACTGTTAGTCTCGAAACTTGCCGATACGGGAGGAGGCGCCCGCAATGCTCGATGCCCCCGCTCCGCTCGACCAGCGTACCGACCCGGTGGCCCGCCCCCTGTCGGAGCGAGCCCAGCAGTGGACACTCATCGTGGCCTGCCTGGCGCTGTCGCTGGTGATGGCGTCGCTGGTCGCACTCAACACGGCCCTGGCCGACATCGCGCGCGAGACCTCTGCCAGCCAGACCCAACTGACCTGGATCGTCGACAGCTACACCGTGGTGATGGCCTGCCTGCTGCTGCCCGCCGGCGCCATCGGCGACCGCTACGGCCGACGCGGCGCCCTGGTCCTGGGGCTCGCGATCTTCGCCGTCGCCTCCGTGATCCCGCTGCTGCGGTCGGACCCGGGCACGTTGATCGCCGGTCGGGCCGCCGCGGGCCTGGGCGCGGCGTTCATCATGCCGGCCACCCTGTCGCTCATCACCGCGGCCCATCCCCCGGAGCGGCGTACCCGGGCCGTCGGGATCTGGGCCGGCATCGCCGGCTGCGGCGGAATTCTCGGCATGCTGGGATCCGGTGTGCTGCTTCACTTCTGGTCCTGGAAGTCGATCTTCTGGGGATTCCTGGGCGCCGCGGTCGGGCTGGCCGCGGTCGGTCTCACCATCGCCACCAGCAAGGACCCCGAATCCAAACCGATCGATTGGCGGGGTGCGGCCGTCATCGCCGCGGCGGTCGCGGTGTTCGTGTTCGGCATCCTCGAGGCGCCGGCCCGCGGCTGGAGCGACCCGCTGGTCTACGGCTGCCTGATCACCGGAGTGCTGTTGGCCGGAGCGTTCGGAGTGGTCGAACTGCGCCGGCCCCACCCGCTGCTCGACGTCCGGCTGTTCGCCGACCCGACCTTCCGGACCGGCGCCGCCGCCATCGTGGTGTTCTTCGTCGCGATCTTCAGCTTCCTGTTCCTGGCCATGCAGTACATCCAGTTGGTGATGGGGTACGACGCCCTGCAGACCGCGTTCGCCCTGACCCCGCTGGCCCCGCCCATGCTGCTGCTGTCGGTGCTGGCGTTCTGGTACGTGCCGAGGATGGGGCTGCGCCTGGTGGTCCTCGTCGGACTGCTCGTGGTCGCCGTCGGCTTCACCTCCCTGCGCGTGCTCGACGTCGGTTCGGGCTATCTCGACCTGGCGTGGCCGCTGCTGATCCTGAGCGCCGGGATCGGACTGTGCACCACGCCGACCACTTCGGCGATCATGAGCTCCGTACCCGACGACAAACAGGGGGTGGCGTCGGCGGTCAACGACACCACGCGCGAAGTCGGTGCCGCTCTCGGTATAGCGCTGACGGGGTCGTTGCTCGCGTCGCGGTACACCGCCGTCATGCAGTCGCCCGTGGCCACCCTGCCGCCCGAGGTCCAGCGGGGCGCGCAACGCTCACTCGGTGAGGCACTCGGCATGGCGGATCATCTCGGGCCCGCCGGGCCACAGCTGGCCGACGCCGCCCGGGCCGCGTTCGTGTCGGCCATGCACGACACGGTCCTGACGCTGGGCGTCGTGGTGGCGGCGTGCGCCGTCCTCATCGCGCTGTGGGCACCCGGACGCGACGGGCGACAGCTGGCCGTCGTGCGCGGGCTGCGGGACCGCCGGGCCAGGGCGGCCGCCTTCCTCGTCCGAGAGGGCTAGCGGACGAACTCGGCGGCCCGGTGCGCCAGCGCGATGGTGGTCGCGTGGGGACCCCGGCTCGGGATCGACGGCATGATCGAACCGTCGATCACCCACAGTCCGTCGACCCCGCGCACGCGGCACCCGGGGTCCAGCACCGCCGCCTCGTCACCGTCCCGCCCCATCGGTGCCGTGCCGCACAGATGCTGCGACGTCGACCACTCCGGCTCACCGATATGCGTTGCCGCCGAGGCCAATTCGCGGGCGACCCGGGCGCCGTGGTCGAGCGCCGCCAGGTCCGCCGGCTCGGCGTCGTAGTGATGCGTGATCGCCGGGGGCACGGCGGGATCGGCCGACACCAGCCGCACGGCTCCGCGCGCCCGCGGATTCATCAGGGCTACTCCGATGTGCGGCCAGTCCGGATGCCCGGTGCTGCCGTCGCCGACCATCGCGATGAAACCGCCTGTGTAGGGCCGGATCTCGATGCCCTCGGCCAGGCTCAGAACCACCTCGAGCACGGGCCGCGACGGCGCCACCGGCCAGTCGGTCGCGAGCACCCACTCGGCGTGGTCCGCGGTGTGCAGCCCGACCGGGGCCGGTGTCACCACGGGCACTCCCGCAGCATGCAGCATGGCCTCGTCGCCGATGCCGGACAGCATCAACAGGTGGGCGCTGCCGATGGCGCCGGCGGACAGTACGATCCGGTCGGCGGTGAGCAGCGCGGCGCCGGACGGCCCGAGCACCCGGACCCCGACGGCGCGCACGCCGTCGAACACGATCTGCAGCGCCCGGGTCGCCGACAGCACGGTCAGATTCGGGCGGGCACCGGCCGGCACCAGGAACGCCGCTCCCGCGCCGGTGCGCACACCGTCGACGATGTTGCTGGGCACCAATCCGACGCCGGCCGGCAGGGTATCCGCGGCACCGTCGTTGACATCGTCGACCCACGGATAACCCGCCTGCGCCGCCGATTCGATGAGACTCGCTGTGGCACCGACAATCTCGTGTGCCCGGCGGACTCGGATCGGGCCCCGGTCGCCGTGTGCGGGCGCGCCGGGGAAATCGAGGTCGGTCTCGATTGCGCGGAAGTGCGGCAGCACGTCGGCCCAGGACCAGCCGGGCAATTCCCAGCCGTCGAGGTCGGCCGGCAGGGCACGGCAGAAGTATCCCCCGTTGACCGCCCCGGAACCGCCCACCGTCGCGCCGCGCACCAGGTTCATCGTGCGCGGCGGTCGGTCGGTGAGCTGGGTCGCGAACCTGGCCACCAGCGGGCTGGCCCCTCCGATCGGCAGCTGCAGGCCGTTGCCGGTCAGGGCGGCCACCCCCGGTACCTCGGGCCCCGGCCCCGCCTCGAGCACCGTGACCCGGCAGTCGGGGTTTGCCGAAAGTCGTTCGGCCACCACCGATCCGGCGCTACCGGCACCGACGATCAGGATGTCACTGTGAGTGTTCGGGAGCACCGCGGCGGTCAGGTCCGGATCTGCGGCTTCAGCGGTCCGATGGTGCGCTCCCGGACCACACCGGTCCACAGCCCGGCGCCGTACGCCAGATCATCGAGGCGCTTGAGGATCAGGTACGGCATCAGCCCGAGGGGCTTGCCATCGTCGACCACCGCATTGCGCCGGGCCAGCCAGTCGGCGACGCCGTCGAGCACGGCGGCGATCAGGATCGCCCGCCGGCACCGCCGCGACACCACCGCCGCCACCATCGCCACCGGCCAGTAGTGCCGGCAGGCGGCGGCGGCCAACTGCATCGCGGCGGCCCACAGGCCCTGACCCGTGACCCTGGCGACATCGCCGGGCTGGGTCTCCGGGGCCCGCATGGCGTTGGAGATCCGCCGCCCCGCGACCGCCATCGCGATGCCGGAGGCCACCAGACCCGGCCAGTTGCCCGACACCAGCATCACCCAGGCCGCCAGCATGGTTCCGGAGATCGCCAGCGGTGCGGTCTTGTCCGGATGCCGGGACGACAGCGGAGCCGCGGAGGTTCCGTAGAATGCCTTGCGCACCAACCAGTCCCGCAGCTTGGTCCGATGATCATGACCCACCAGCGCGATGGGTTCGTACCGCAGCCGGGCACCCGACTCGATCAACCGCCAGCACAGGTCGACGTCCTCACCGGAGGCCATGGCCTCGTCGAAGCCACCGATGTCGCCCACGGTCGTGCGCCGGCAGATGATGGCGGCGCTGGGCACGTAGGAGACCGTGCTGTAGGGCAGCACCGGAGCCTCCCGGTGCCCCAGGTCCAGCGACGAACGAATCATCTCGTAGCGGGCGACCGGGTTGTCCTGCGGGTCCAGGCCCACGATGCGCGGCGCCACGAGCGCCACCGCCGGATCAGAGAAATGTCCCAGTAGGGCTTCCAACCACCCGCGCCGCGGCACCACATCCGAGTCGAGGAACGCCACGAAGTCGCTGCCGGTCGCGGCCAGACCGGTGTTACGCGCTGCTGCGGGCCCCCGGCTGACGGGATGCCGGATCACCGTGACCTCGGCGGGGACGTCGGCGAAGTCACCGTCGGCCAGCGGCTCGGTGGAGCCGTCGTCCACTACTATCACCCGCAGACCGCGTAACACCGACGTCAGGCGCCGCACCCCGGAACGGTTGTCACGCACCGGGATAACCACCGTCACATCGCGGTGCGACGGACCACCCGACGGGCGGGGATGGGCGACGGTGGCGTCCAGCAGGGTCCGGGCGAACTGCGCGCTCTGCGCGTCACGGACCTCGACACGGCCGTCGCCGAGCAGGGTGCGCGCGGCCGGGGCCAGCCGCAGCAGGCGGGTGGGCGACCCGCCGAGCAGGGCGGCCCCGTGACCGAGCACCCGCACGCGGCGGTCGACCTGGACGGCGAACCCGTCCGGCAAACGGGGTTGGGTCATTGCAGCATCCCGTTGTGGTCCGGCTCCCAGCGCCGGACCCGGCCGAGTGCCCCGGCGACCATCTCGGCGAACAGCGCTGCCCCCGCGTCGGCGTTCGCTGTGGTCGGATCGCCCAGCACTCCCACCTCACTCACCGCAGCGACTCCCCCATGGACCATGCTCGGCATCAGGTCTACCAGCGGAGCGGTGTTCCCCGGGCGGGTTTCGCCGATCACGACATCCTCCGGCGAAAGATGTAGCAATACAGACGTTTCGGTGTGGCCCGCATGTGCGTCGCCGCCGCTGACCAGGCACGGGCACCACGCCGCGTCACGGCCCTCGTACCGCAGCCGGGCCACCGCCGACCGCAGCGCCCCCACGTTGCCGCCGTGGCCGTTGACGAAGACCAGCCGGGACGCCCAGTTCAGCGCCGATCTGCCGAACTCCAGCAGGACGAGGCTCAGGGCCTCCGCGCCGATCGAGACGGTGCCGGGGAAACCCTCGTGTTCGCCGCTGGCGCCGTAGGACAGGGCCGAGGCGAGCAGGGCGTCAGCGGTATCGCCGGCGACGGCGGCGGCGACCGCCGTCGCGATCCGGGTGTCGGTGTCCAGCGGCAGGTGAGGCCCGTGCTGCTCGGTGGAACCCACGGGGATCACCACTACCGGAGAGGTGTCATGGAGTTGCCTCGACGTCGAGTTCCCAAGAATCTTGGGGAAGACCACCTGCCGATGGTAGGACGAATTCACCTGTCGTGCACCGGTTGTTCGGATTGTTCGGACCCGGAATGCCCGGACGGTCACGCCCGTCCCGTCAGCCCCGTTGGCACCAACGGCGCCGTCAGGCCCCGAGGGTTCGGGTGAAGCCGTCCGGGATCAGGATGTCGTCGCGGGTGAGGTCGTGGATGGACTCCTTGGCCAGCCCTCGCAGCGCCGAGTCGATGCCGCCGTGCAGGATGTCCAGGACGTTCTCGACGCCGGCCTGGCCGTTGGCGGCCAGGCCCCACAGGTAGGCCCGGCCGATCATCACCGCGCGGGCGCCCAGTGCCACGGCCTTGACGACGTCGCTGCCGCGCCGGATGCCGCCGTCCAGCAACACCTCGACCTGATCACCCACGGCGTCGGCGATGGCGGGCAGGCACCGGATGGCCGCGGGTGTGCCGTCCAGGTTGTTGCCGCCGTGGTTGGACACCGTGATCGCCGAAACCCCGGCATCCACAGCACGTTTGGCATCGTCGACCCGCACCATGCCCTTGAGCAGGAACGGGCCGCCCCACTGCTCACGCAGCCAGGCGATGTCGTCCCAGGTCGGCGGCGGGGTGCCCATCCACTGGCCGTAGGCCTCGAAGAAGGTGGGTCCCGCCTCGCCCCGGCGGCCCTGATTGGGCACCCGCAGGTCGGGCGGGCGCAGGTGCTTGCCGAAGCTCCACAGCCACCGCGGTTTGGTGATGACCTCCGGCGACATCTTGATCATCGTCTTGAGGTCCATCTTCTCGGGGATCTTCGGGCTGCCCCAGTCGCGCCCGTGCGAGAAGCTCCAGTCGGTGGTGGCGATCATGCCGACGGCGCCAGCGTCCTTGGCGCGCTGCACCCGTTCGGCGATCTCGTCGCGGCTGCCCAGCCAGTAGATCTGGAAGAAGATCTTGTCGTTGACCGCCGTCACGTCCTCCATCGGCTTGCTGGCGAACGAGGACAGCCCCATCGCCGTCCCGCGGGCGGCGGCGGCGCGGGCGACGGCCACCTCGCCGTCGGGGTCGACGGCCTGCACCCCGGTGGGCGAGATGATGACGGGCATCGAGATGTCCTGGCCCATAACGGTTGTGGCCATATCGCGCTTCTCGGTGGCGCCCACGACATGCGGCGCGAAGCCGAGCTCGGCGAATGCCTCCACATTGTCGGATACGGACACACCTTTTTCGCTGGCGGAGATCAGCGAGGAGTAGGCCGACTTGGGCAGGCGCTTCTTCGCGCGCTGCTGGGCGATGGCGACGGTTTCGAACCAGGTATCACGAGCCATGATCTAGACGGGACTTTCGTTGCAGAATTTCTTCGGGGGGACGCCCAGGGTGAGCAGGACCGGCTCCTTGCGCTTGCCGGTGCGGGAGTGGTCGACGGCCGGCTTGGGCACCTCACGGGTGCCGGCGAGGGCCTGTTCGGAATAGCCCTGCACACATTCGGGATCGGGGCCGTCCAGCGGCAGGCCGGTGAAGAACTTGGCGGCCATGCAGCCGCCCCGGCAGGCGTCGTAGTGCCCACAGCTGCCACAGGCCCCGGCCGACTGCGGCTCGCGCAGCTCGCGGAACAGTGCCGAGTTCTGCCAGACGTTCTGGAACCCGTTCTCCGACAAGATATTTCCGGCCAGGAACTTGTCGTGGATGGCGAACGGGCAGGCGTAGACGTCACCCACCGGGTCGATCAGGCAGACCACCCGGCCGGCGCCGCACAGGTTCAGGCCGGCCAGCGCGCCCGGCTCGCCCAGTCCCGACAGATGGAAGAACGAGTCACCGGTGAGCACCCGCTCGCCATGGGCCACCAGCCAGTCGTAGAGCTGCACCTGCTGGGCCGGGGTGGGGTGCAGTTCGTCCCACACGTCGGCGCCGCGGCCCGACGGGCGCAGCCGGGTGATCCGCAGTGTGGCGGCGTACTGGTCGGCCAGGGCCTTGAAGTCGTCGAGCTGATCGACGTTGTGGCGGGTGACCACCACCGAGATCTTGGCGTCCTTGAAGCCGGCATCGGCCAGGTTCTGCAGCGCGCGCGTGGCCATGTCGAACGAGCCCTGGCCGCGCACCGCGTCGTTCACCTCGGCGGTGGCGCCGTCCAGCGAGATCTGGACGTCGACGTAGTCGCTGGCGGCCAGGCGGGCGGCCACCTCCTCGTTGATGCGCACCCCGTTGGTGGAGAACTTCACCCCCACGTGGTGCGCGGTGGCGTAGTCGACCAGCTCCCAGAAGTCGGGGCGCACGGTCGGTTCGCCGCCGCCGATGTTCACGTAGAACACCTGCATGCGCTCGAGTTCGTCGATGATCGCCTTGCACTGATCGGTGGACAGCTCGCGCGGGTCCCGCTTGCCCGACGAGGACAGGCAGTGCACGCACGCCAGGTTGCACGCGTAGGTCAGTTCCCACGTCAGGCAGATCGGGGCGTCCAGACCCAGCTCGAACTGGTCGACCAGGCGCGGGACGGGCGCGGGGGCACCCGGTGTGGGCGTGGTCAAGGTAGTGGTCACGATCACTCCTGTGGCACAAGCATTTTGGAGCTGACAAGGGTGGCAAGCGCACGCAGATATGGCTCCTGCGCATCGCCGTCGAGACCGGCGGCCCGGCAGGCCGACCGAACGTCGTCGTACTCGTCGAGCGACTCGATCAGCGCCAGGATGGTCCGGTTCTTCAAGAAGGACAGCTTGCGGGTCCCGAAGTGGTAGAGCAGCGCACCGAACGGCTCGGGCCGCACTGCCACCTGGGGGTGCAGACGCCAGCCGCGATCGGGGTCGAACCCGACCACGGCGGGCGCCTCGGCCACGGTCAGTAGACGCCGCACATGCCGTCGATGGACACCTCTTCGACGAGGGACTCTTCGACGAGTGCGGCGTCGGTGGTGAGGTCGTTGTTCTGATCCATGATGTTCCCTTTCGTCGTGTGAGCCTGGACACAGAGGGTCCGTGCGGGACAGAATATGGCATCCGGTGCCGAAACGCTACTGTCCGATCGGAGAGGAGGTCGCGGTGGGATCACCCGCACCAACAGCCAGGGTCGGGCGCCGCCGTTCCACCACCCGCGGCGACATCGCGGACGTGGCGATCGATCTGTTCAGCGCGCACGGTTTCGACGCCGTCAGCGTCGACGACGTCGCCGCGGCCGCCGGCATCGCGCGCCGCACCCTGTTCCGGTACTACACCTCGAAGAACGCGATCCTCTGGGGCGACTTCGACACGCACCTCGAGCACCTCGCGAACCTGCTCGACCAGGTCGACGACAACGTGCCGCTGCCCGAGGCGCTGCGATCGACCCTGCTGGCGTTCAACACCTTCGGCGAGGGCGAAGCGGTACAGCACCGTAACCGGATGCGCGTGATCCTGGAAACCGCTGAGCTGCAAGCCTATTCGATGACGATGTACGCCGGCTGGCGCGAGGTGATCGCGAGGTTCGTGGCCGCCCGCACGGGGTCCAAGACATCCGATGTCGGTCCTCGGACCACCGCCTGGGCGATGCTCTCGGTCGCGCTGTCGGCCTACGAGAGCTGGCTGGCCGACGAGTCGGTGACGCTGCACGATGCGCTCGGGGCCGCGTTCGACGTGGTGGCCCCGGGGCTGGGGCGTATCCCATGAACGGGCTCTCGGACTCGGTGCGCCGGCAGGGCCGGATCTGCGCCCGGCTGGGCTCGCCGATGTACGGCGAGCTGCTCGACCGGATCGCCGACGACATCGACGCCGGCGGCCCGTTCGCGGAGTTGCTGGCCGGGCACGAGGCGGATCCGATGGCCGACGCCACCCCGCTGCGGTTGCTGGGTGGGTTGCACCGCATGGTGCTGACCGGCGCCGCACCGCGGCTGGCCGCCTTCTACCCCAGCGCCGGTGGAACCTGGGACAGCAGCGCCTGGCCGGTGATCGTGGACTCGGCCCGCGAGCACGCGGACCGGCTGCGCGCCACGCTGGCGATGCCGCCGCAGACCAACGAAGTGGGCCGGGCGGCGGCACTCATCGGCGCGCTGCTGCGCCTGGTCGATCGATTCCCCTACCCCGTACGGCTTTTCGAGATCGGCACCAGCGGCGGACTGAACCTGCGGGCCGACCACTTCCGGTTCCGCTACGACGGCGACGAGTGGGGGCCGGCGTGGTCCCCGGTCGTCATCGAGAACGCCTGGCAGGGCCGCCGGCCGCCCGATGCGCCGTTGCGGATCGTCGAACGCCACGGCTTCGACATCACGCCCATAGATGTGACGGCCGCCGCCGGAGAATTGACCCTGCTGAGCTATGTGTGGCCGGACATGCCCGAACGGATGGCCCGGCTGCGCGCGGCCGTCAACATCGCCCGGCAGGTGCCCGCGGGCCTGGACCGGATGTCCGCCGCCCGCGCGGTGGCAGGGCTGCGACTGGTGCGCGGCACCATGACGGTGCTGTGGCACTCGATCACCTGGCAGTACCTCGACGACGCCGAGCGGGCGGGGGTCGCGGCGCGGGTTGCCGAGCTGGCCGGCCGGGCCGATGACGCCACGCCGTTCGTCTGGCTCAGCCTCGAGCCGATGCGCCGGGGACCCGGCGACCGCAACGAATTCGTCGTACGGGCCCGCTGCTGGCCGGCCGGCACCGACGAGATCCTCGGCGTCTGCTCCCCACACGGTCCCCCCGTCGTCTGGGAGTAGGGCCCTTCCGCCGAGTGTGCGTGTCAGTACGCAACACGCCGCGACCGAGCGAACTTCTGTGCACCTTCAGCACGGCAAAGCGACCGTTATCCACAGGGCGCAGTGACGGTGAGTGCACCGCACGCCGGCTTCGAGCCACCATGCCCCGGTGGACGACGACCTGAATCGGCTCCTCGACGCCCAGGGCGGCGTGGCAACCGCGGCGCAACTACTGGCGGTAATGAGCAGGCGCGAACTTGCCTTCAAATTGAAAACCGGCCAGCTGCAACGGATCTGGCACGGTGTGCACGGCCGGCCAGACCCTGACGACGCGACCCGACTGCGCGCACTGGACCTGCTGACCGGATCTCGGGTGGCCGTGTGCCTCGGCACCGCGGCAGCGATTCACGGTTTCGACACCGAGGACACGCGCGACCTGCACGTCTTCGACCCGCCTGTCATCAACTACGAACCGCCCGCGGACTGGTGGTGCACCGGCGCTACGACTCGCCGTTGGTCTTGCGCGACGGGCGGTTGGTATCCGCACCGGCGTGGTGTGCGATCGAGGTGGCACGCGGCCTACGACGGCCCCGCGCACTGGCCACCCTGGACGCCGCCCTGCGTAGCGGCGCCTGCACGCCGACGACACTGCATCACGCCGCCGTCGCGCAGTTCGGCCGGCGCGGGATCGTGGCGGTCCGCGCCCTGTTGCCCCTGGCCGATCCGCTCGCGGAGTCTCCAATGGAGAGCGAGGCCAGGCTGGTCATGCTTGACGGCGGGCTGCCCGGTCCCGACCTTCAGCACGAGATCCTGGACCGCCACGGCCGGCTCTGGCGGGTGGATTTCGCCTGGCCGGAACTCCGCATCGCCGTCGAGTACGACAGCGACGAGTGGCACAGCGGTGCCGAAGCGCTGCACCGCGACCGCGACCGCCGTGACGCGCTGCGCGACGCGGGCTGGCTGGTCATCGTCATCTTCGCCGACGACGTCCGCCGCTCGCCCAACGAACTGGTCCATCGACTACGTGCCGAGTTGCACTCGGCGGCCGCCCGGCTCGACACCCGGGCCTGCGCCGAGAGTGCATGAAAGTCCGCTCCCAGCGGCGTGTCGGCGTACCCACACGCACGCTCGCGGTAAATGCTGACAGGCGGAGGGGCTAGCCCAGGATGTCGGAAATCGGTGCGCCGGAAGCGATCTTGGCCCGGGCCTTCATCACCTTGCCCGGCATACCGCCGCCGACGACCCCCACCAGCACGCCGTCGCGCTCGTAGTAGGCCAGGAACTTGCGGCCGTCGTCCTCGACCACATGCACCACGTCGTCGGCCTCCGGCTCACCCAGGCACTGGATCTTGACGTCGTACTGATCGCTCCAGAAGTACGGCACCACAACGGATTCCGGTGCATCCTGGCCGAACATGGACGGCACCAGCACCCGGGCCTGCTCGGCCACGTTGCTCCAGTGCTCCACGCGTGCCTGATGACCGGTGGCGTCCCGCCAGGACGCGACGTCGCCCAGCGCCCAGACGTGCTCGGCGCTGGTGCGCCCGACGTTGTCGCAGACGATCCCGTTGTCGACGGCGATCCCGGAACCCTCGAGGAAGTCGAGGGCCGGGCGCGACCCGATGCCGACGATGACGAGATCGGCGTCCAGTTCGGTGCCGTCGGCGAGGACGACCTGCTGCACGCGGCTGTCCCCACGCACCTCGGCCACCCCGACGCCGGTGCGCACGTCGACACCCTCGGCGCGGTGCAGCCGGCTGACCAGTGCGCCGATCTGCTCGCCGAGGACCGAGGCCAGCGGCTGCGGCTGCGGCTCGACCAGCGCGACGTCGACGCCGAGATTGCGCAGGCTCGCGGCGACCTCACAGCCGATGAAACCCGCGCCGATCACCACCGCCTTGCGGGCCGAGCCGGCCTCGCTGCGCAGCGCCTGGCTCTCGTCGTAGGACCGCAGCACGTGGATGCCGCCGAGGTCCGGGAAGGACGGGATGCGCCGCGGCACCAGACCGGTGGCGATGACGAGCTCGTCGTAGTCCACGGTGCTGCCGTCGGCCAGGGTGACGCTGCGGGCGGCCGGATCCACCGCGGTGACGGCCGAACCGAGCCGCAGCGTGATGTTGTTCTCGTCGTAGAACTCCTGCGGCTTGAGCGTGACGTCACCGAAGTCGTGCTCGTCCTTGTGCAGCACGTCCTTGGACAGCGGCGGCCGGTCGTACGGCAGGTGCACCTCGTCGCTGACGATGACGATGTCGCCGGCGTACTCGGCGCGCCGCAACTGCTCGGCGGTCCGCGACGCGGCCAGCCCCCCACCCACGATCACGATTTTTTGGGTTACCACGGGGTCTTTTTTTACACGACGAGCGCGGCCGACGGTCTCGCACCCTTACCGTTCGGGCGGCGCACGGTCGATCAGATTCGACAGCACCACGATGCTCTCGCTGCGTTCGATGTCCGCACTGGACCGAATCCGCTCGAGTGCGGTCTCGAGGTGGCTCATGTCGCGGGCCAGCACGTGCAGGATCGCATCGGAGGTGCCGGTGACGGTGGCGGCCCCGATCACCTCGGGGATGTCGACCCAGGCGCGGCGCAGTTCGTCGGGGGCGATGGTGCCGTGGCAGTACACCTGGACGTAGGCCTCGGTGCCCCAGCCCAGCGCGCTGCGGTCGACCACCGTGGTGAATCCGCGGATGACGCCCGCGTCGAGCATCCGGTCGACGCGGCGCTTGACCGCCGGCGCGGACAGGTTCACCCGTTCGCCGATCTCGGCGAAGGTGGCGCGCGCGTGCTCGGCGAGCACCGTCAGGATGTGTTCGTCGGTGTCGTCCAGCCGATCCATGACGCCTCCCGCCATTGCGAAGCAACAAAACGTCGCATTCCGTACTTCAGGACAACAGATACAGCCCCAGAACGCAAGATACGGCGATTGATTGCGTGACGCGCAAGAAATATCATTGATTCATATCAGTCTTGGATCCCCGGGGACTCACCCCTGGCTGCCGCGCATCAGTGGGCACGGATCCCGGAAAATCGGAACATTGGAGGCACCCCGTGACCATGCTGGACACCGTGACGACCGACGCCGCCGGCTCCACCGACGCCGCCATCGCGGTGGACGCGCGTTACACCGCACACAACTACTCCCCCCTACCCATTGTGGCGGCCTCCGCCGAGGGCTGCTGGGTCACCGACGTCGAGGGCAACCGCTACCTGGACTGCCTGGCGGCCTACTCCGCGGTGAACTTCGGCCACCGCCACCCGCAGATCACCGCCACCGCGCACGCCCAGCTCGACTCCGTCACGCTGGTCAGCCGCGCCTTCCACTCCGACAAGCTGGGCCCGTTCAGCCAGGCGCTGGCCGCACTGTGCGGCAAGGACATGGTGCTGCCGATGAACACCGGCGCCGAGGCCGTCGAGAGCGGCATCAAGGTGGCCCGCAAGTGGGGCACCGACGTCAAGGGCGTGGCGGAGGGCCGCGCCAACATCATCGTGATGGACGGCAACTTCCACGGCCGCACCACCACGATCATCAGCTTCTCCTCCGACGAGTCCGCCCGCCGCGGCTTCGGCCCGTTCACGCCCGGCTTCCGCTCCGTGCCCTACGGGGACGCCGACGCCGTCGCGGCCGCCATCGACGACGACACCGTCGCGGTGCTGTTCGAACCCATCCAGGGCGAGGCCGGCATCGTCGTGCCGCCCGCCGACTTCCTGCCGCGGGTGCGCCAGATCTGCACCGAGCGCAACGTGCTGATGATCGCCGACGAGATCCAGTCCGGGCTGGCCCGCACCGGCCACACCTTCGCCTGCCAGCACTGGGGCGTCGAACCGGACATGTACCTGCTCGGCAAGGCACTCGGCGGCGGCGTGGTACCCGTCTCCGCGGTGGTCGCCAACGCCGACATCCTGGGCGTCCTGCACCCCGGCGAACACGGCTCCACCTTCGGCGGCAACCCGATGGCCGCCGCGGTGGGAACCACCGTCGTGCAGATGCTGGCGACCGGCGAATACCAGCGTCGCGCAACCGAACTCGGCAAGCACCTGCACACCCGGCTCGAGGCGCTGATCGGCCACGGCGTGCTCGCCGTGCGCGGAATGGGCCTGTGGGCCGGCGTCGACATCGACCCGGAACTGGGCACCGGTAAGCACATCAGCATGCTGCTGGCGCAGCGCGGCGTCCTGGTCAAGGACACCCACGGCTCCACCCTGCGATTCGCACCCCCGCTGGTGATCACCGACGAAGAGATCGACTGGGCCATCGACCAATTCACCGCCGCGATGGACGAGGCGCGAGTAGAAAATATGAAACGAACCTCATAGGGACACAGGAGGCATCATGGGCTCATCTGCGCTCAGCCTGACCGAGCAGATGCTGCGCCGGCGACCGGCAGTCGGTGCGCCGGTCGCCCACGGAGCCTCCGATCACCTGAAGCGAAGTATCGGCACATTCCAGTTGACGATGTTCGGTGTCGGCGCCACCGTCGGCACCGGCATCTTCATCGTGTTGCAGCAGGCGGTGCCCAAGGCCGGGCCCGCGGTGCTGGTGTCCTTCATCCTGGCCGGCATCGCCGCCGGGCTGTCGGCCATCTGTTACGCCGAAATGGCCGCGGCGGTACCGGTTTCCGGCTCCACCTATTCCTACGCCTACACCACGATGGGCGAGGTGGTCGCGATGGGCGTCGCGGCCTGCCTGCTCCTCGAATACGGCGTCTCGATGTCGGCGACGTCCATCGGATGGAGTCAGTACCTCAACGAACTCCTGAACAACGTCTTCGGATTCCGGATACCCGAGGCACTCACATCGGCACCCTGGGGCACCGAGCATCCCGGCATCATGAATTTGCCCGCCACCATTCTGATCGCATTGTGCGCACTGCTGCTGATCCGCGGCGCCAGCGAATCCGCGACCGTCAACACCATCATGGTGATCATCAAACTGGCCGTGCTGGCCCTGTTCGTCGCGGTCGCGTTCACCGCGTTCAACAGCGACCACTTCCATGACTTCTGGGCCAAGGGATTTCACGGCATCACGGGCGCCGCGGCCACCATCTTCTTCACCTTCATCGGCCTGGACGCGGTGTCGACCGCCGGCGACGAGGTCAAGAACCCGCAGAAAACCATGCCGCGCGCGATCATCGCCGCTCTCCTGGTGGTCACCAGCATCTACATCCTGGTGGCGTTCGCCGGCCTCGGCACGCAGGACGCCGCGGAGTTCGGGTCCGACGAGCAGGCCGAAGCGGGGCTGTCGGTCATCCTGCGCAACGTGCTGCACGGCCAGACCTGGGCGTCGAACATCCTGGCGCTCGGTGCGGTGATCTCGATCTTCTCGGTCACCCTGGTGGTGATGTACGGCCAGACCCGCATCCTGTTCGCGATGGGCCGCGACGGTCTGCTGCCGTCGCGCTTCGCCAAGGTCAACCCGACCACCATGACGCCGGTGAACAACACCATCATCGTGGCGATCATCACCGGACTGCTGGCCGGCTTCGTGCCCATCGACTACCTGTGGGATCTGGTGTCCATCGGCACCCTGGTCGCGTTCATCGTGGTGTCGGTCGGCGTGATCATCCTGCGGGTACGCGAGCCCGACCTGCCCCGCTCGTTCAAGGTTCCGGGCTATCCGGTGACCCCGGTGCTGTCGGTGCTCGCCTGCCTGATCGTGCTGGCCGGCCTGCCACGCATCACCTGGGTGTGGTTCATCCTGTGGGTCGCCGTGGTGCTGGTGTTCTACTTCCTGTGGAGCCGGCACCACAGTGCCCTCAACGACGGCGGCGACGGGGTGATCCCGACGGTCGCACCGGGTGTCGGATCGTGACCGTCGTCGTCGGCTACGTCGTCGGCAAGAGCGGGCCCGCCCCGCTGAACCTTGCGGTCGAGGTGGCCGCCGCGCTGGGCACCTCGCTCGTGGTGGCCACCGTCGTACCGCAGCCGTGGAGTACCCCGTCGATGGCACGGGTGGACGCCGAATATGCCGCGTGGGCAAACACTTTGGCCGCTGAATCCCGGGCGGAGGCCGCCGCGCACCTGGCGGACACCACCGGCCTGGACATCTCCTACCGGCAGGTGTCGGCGGGCACGTCCGGCGACGGGCTGGTCGAGCTCACCGAGGAACTCGGCGCGGACGTGCTGGTGGTCGGCTCCTCCTCCGACGGCGCACTCGGTCAGGTCGTGCTCGGCACCACGACGGACTGGCTCCTGCACAGTTCGCCCGTGCCGGTGGCGATCAGCCCACGCGGCTACCGGGGCGCGCGCGGCGGCCGGATCACCCGGCTGACGTGTGCCTACTCCGGATCCCCCAACTCGGTTCGGGTGGTCGAGCTGGTGGCCGAGCTGACCGCCGGCCGACCGGTGGCGATGCGGGTGATCAGCTTCGCGATCCGCGGCCGCACCATGTTCCCGCCGGAGGTCGGCCTGCACGCCGAGGATTCGATCCTCGAGGTGTGGGCCGCGGACCTGCGCACCATGCTGGCCAAACTGCGGTCCGACGGCATCGTCACCGGCGACGTGGAATTGCAGGTGATCACCGGGAACGGCTGGGATCAGGCGCTGGACAACACCGAGTGGGACGACGGCGAGCTGCTGATGCTCGGCACCACCGGCCGGCGCGGCATCAAGGGCGTGTTCCTCGGCTCGCACGGCGCCAAGATCATCCGGTACAGCCCCGTGCCGGTGGTGGTGCTCCCCAAGTAACCCCATCCGCCCAAACGCACGTTTCGGCGCGAGTGAGAATGCCGGTGTCAGTACTTCATCGTGCCGCGGTCGACGGCGATCTGCGATCCCGAGATGGTGGCCGACGCATCACCGGCCAGCCAGGCCACCACATCGGCCACCTCCTCCGGACGCATGAACTCCTGCAGTCCGGCCTTGCCGGCGTGATTCTTCGGCTTGTACGGCATCGGCGCGAAGCTGTGCAGGAACTGCGGGTACTTTCCGAAGATCGCCATCATGGCCTCGGCCTCGACCATCGGGGTGTCGATCGAATACGGGTGGATGGAGTTGACCCGGATCCCGAACTCCCCCAACTCGATTGCCAATGCATTGGTCAGCGCCGTCAGGCCCGCCTTCGACGCGGAGTAGTGCCCGTTGCCCGGGGTGGCCTTCAGGCCGGCCGACGAGCTGACGATGACCACCGACCCGCCGTTGCCGGCCTCGATCATCGCCGGTGCGACGGCGCGGACCGTGCGCCACGTTCCGGACAGGTTGACGTCGATGACGTCGTCCCACTGCTCTTCGGTCATCTCGAAAAGCCGCCCCCACGAGAGGATTCCGGCGTTGGCCACCAGGATATCCAGGCGGCCGAACTGTTCGACGGCCTCGGCGACCAGCTGCTGCTGGGCGGCCAGGTCGCGGATGTCCACCTCCCGGACCAGCGCCGTGCGGCCGGTGGCCTCGACCAGCCGCGCGGTCTCGGCGAGATCGTCGGCCGTGGGCATCGGGTAGGTGACGTAGTCGGAGACCGGCTTGCAGACGTCCAGGGCCACGATGTCGGCGCCGTCGGCCGCCAGCCGAACGGCGTGCGCGCGGCCCTGCCCGCGCGCGGCCCCGGTGACGAACGCGACCCGGCCGTCGAGTGATCCCATGCCGTCAGGCTAGCAGCAGAACTAGAACATGTTCTAGAAGCCACCGGTTATCGGGTCAGCGCCGCCTGAACAGCATCCCGACCAACCAGCCGGCGGCGAACAGCGCCGTCAGCAGCAACCACATCGGGGAGGTCACCGTCAGCCAGAACAGGTGCACCGGCACGCGGTCCCGGTTCTGGGCGATGAACGCCACCGCGAGCACCGCCAGCACCAGGGCCAGCCAGTTGCGGAGCGCGAAACCCGTTACCGCGCCCCGGTTCTGCGAGTTCTCAGGAGCCATGGCCGTGTCCTCTGGGCTGTCTAGTAGTCGATCGGGGCACGGATGATCGGGCAGGTCATGCAGTGCCCGCCGCCGCGCCCACGACCGAGTTCGGCACCGACGATGGTGATGACCTCCACCCCGGCCTTGCGCAGCAACGCGTTGGTGTGCGTGTTGCGGTCATAGGCGAACACCACGCCGGGCGCGACGGCGACGAGGTTGTTCCCGCTGTCCCACTGCTGACGTTCGGAGTCGTAGTGGGTGCCGCCCGTCTCGACGACCCGCAGGGCGGGCAGACCGAGCGCGGCGGCGACGACGTCGACGAACGACCGGCTCTCCTCGGTGACTTCCACGCCGCCGTCGTCGCCGGGCCGCAGGGTGAACGGGGTGATGGTGTTGACGATCTCGGGGTAGATGGTGACCACGTCGCGGTCGGCGAAGGTGAACACCGTGTCCAGGTGCATCGCCGCGCGCAGCTTCGGCATGCCCGCCACGATCACCTGCTCGGCGGCTCCGGTGCGGAACAACTCGGCGGCCACCTGGGTGATGGCCTGGCGCGACGACCGTTCACTCATCCCGATGAGCACCACGCCGTTGCCCGGGACCAGTACGTCACCGCCCTCCAATGTCGCCAGGGCCCAAGACTTTTCGGGATCGCCCCACCACACGGTCGAACCCACGTAGTCCGGGTGGAACTCGTAGATGGCCTTCATCAGCAGGGTCTCGTCGTGCCGCGCCGGCCAGAACAACGGGTTCAGCGTGACCCCGCCGTAGATCCAGCACGTGGTGTCGCGGGTGTAGAGGGTGTTGGGCAGCGGCGGCATCAGGTATTCGGTGAGGCCGGCGTTCTCCCGGGCCAGCAGCCGGTAGCCGGAGGCCACCCCCGGCGGCAGGTCACGAATGGACATGCCGCCGATCAGCAATTCGGCCAGCCGGCTCGGTGCCTGCTCGTCGAGGAACGACCGGGTGTCGTCCACCAGACCCGGGCCGACCTCGTTGGCGATGATCTTGCGGTCCAGCAGCCAGGCCTTGGCCTCGGGAATCGCCATCGTCTGGGCCAGCAGCTCGTGCAACTCGACCACCTCGACGTCGCGAGCGCGCATCTTGTCGATGAAGTCGAAATGGTCGCGCCGCGCGTTCTGCACCCACAAGACGTCGTCGAACAACAGGTCGTCACAGTTCGACGGGGTCAGGCGTTCGTGGGCGAGCCCCGGCGAGCACACCAGAACCTTGTGCAGCACACCGACTTCCGAATGCACGCCATAGCCGGCGGATGGCTGGGTCATGCTGTCCCTTCTGTCTAGATCTGGATGGAGCCGTTGATCAACCCGTAGATGCCGGCGATGGCGCCGAGCACGATGACGCCGAACAGCACGGCTTCGGCGGGCGCGAACACCCGCAGGTTCCGTTCCCGCCGGGCGATGACGTAGAGGATGGCGCCCGGCGCGTAGAGGATGCAGGACAACAGCAGATGGTCCCAGCCGGCGGCCCAGACCAGGAACAGGGTGTAGATCGTGGCGATCGCGGCGATGATCGTGTCGGGCACCAACGAGCGCCTGTCCTCGTAGGTCTCCCGGGTCAGCGTCAGTTTCAGCGCGTAGGCGGCCGCCAGCAGGTACGGGATCAGCGCCAGCGCCGCCGTCAGGTCGAGCATGAAATCCAGTGCGTCCGAGGCGAACAGCAGCAGGACCAACAGCAACTGCACCAGTCCGCCGGCCATGATGAGGGCGGGAACCGGGGCACCGTGTCTGTTCTCCCGGGTGAGGAACTTCGGCATGTCCTGGGACTTCGCCGGGATGTAGAGCATCTCGGCCGCCATCAGCGTCCAGGCCAGGTAGGCGCCCAGCACCGACAGGACCGCACCGGCCTTGATGAACACCGAACCCCACGGCCCGACAATGGATTCCAGCACCGAGGCCACCGACGGCTGGCTGACGGCAGCCAGCTCCGATTGCGGCAGCACACCATAGGACGTCAGCGTGACCAGCATCAGCACGGCCAGCACCGAGAGGAATCCGATCACCGTCGCACGCCCGACGTCCTCGCGTTTGCGGGCGAACCGGGAGTACACGCTGGCACCCTCGATGCCGAGGAAGACGAACACCGTGATCAGCATGGTGCCCTTGGCCTGCTCGAAGAGCGAACTCCACGAGTAGTTTCCGTCGCCGCCCCAGAAGTTGTCGGTGAACACCCCACCCTTGAAGGCGACGATCGCAATCACCACGAACACGACGATCGGGATGATCTTCGCGAAGGTGACGATCCGGTTTATCGAGGCGGCCTCCTTGACCCCGCGCAGGATCAGGTAGAAGAACAGCCATACGCCCACCGAGGACAGGACGACCGCCAGCACGGTGTCCCCGGCGCCCAGTGCGGGGAACAGCGCGCCCAGCGTCGTCATGATCAGCACCCAGTACGACGTGTTGCCCGCGCACGCCGACGCCCAGAAGCCGAACGCGGAGTTGAAGCCCATGTAGTCGCCGAAACCGGCCTTGGCGTAGGTGAACAGGCCGGCATCGAGGTCCGGCTTGCGGGTGGCCAGCCGCTGGAACACGAAGGCCAGCATCAGCATGCCGGTACCGGCGATCGCCCAGGCGATCAGCGCACCGGCCACCCCGGTCTCGACGCCGAACCGACGGGGCAACAGGAAGACACCGGATCCGATCATCGACCCGATGACCATGGCCGTCAGCGTCGGGAGGCTGACCTTCTGGTCGCGGGTCACCGCTTCGGCATCGGTCATGTGGCCCCTTCGGTGTCGGATACGGGTTGCGTCTTGACGATCTTGAAGCCGGTGAAACCGTACAGCACGCTCAGCAGCGGGCTGATCCAGTTGAAGAACGCGAACACCGCGTACGACAGTGTCGGCACGCCCAGCACCGCCCCCATGAACGCCCCGCACGAATTCCACGGCACCAGCGGCGACGTCACGGTCGCACTGTCCGCGGCCAGCCGCGACAGGTTCTGCGGAGCCAAACCACGCGCGGCGAACTCGGCGCGGAACATCCGGCTCGGTAGCACCAGCGCGATGTACTGGTCCCCGGCCACCACATTGAGCCCGAAGCCGAACCCGAACACCGTCAGATAGAGCCGGCCCCGCGTCCTGGCCCGTTCGATCATCGGCGTGATCAGCCGGTCGATGAGACCCAGTTGCTCGAGCAGCGCCCCGAAGGTGACGGCGGCGATGATCAGCCAGATGGTGAGCAGCATGCTGTCCATCCCGCCGCGGGACAGCAGCCGGTCGATGTCGGCGATGCCGGAGTTCATCTGGAACCCGTTGGCCATCGTCTTCCAGACCGCCTGGATGGAACCCACGATCGGGTTGGCGTGGCCGCCGATCTCGTGGATGAACCCGTTGACCACGTCGCGCTGCAGGATCGTGGCCTGGATACCGGCGAAGATGGCCGAACCCAGCAGCGCCAGCGACGCCGGCGCCTTGCGGATCGACAGGAACGCCAGCAGCACCAACGGCAGCAGGTTCAGCGGCGTGATCCAGAAGATGGCGTCGAGCTTGGTCAGCTCGATGTCCTGATAGGCCGCGTCGTGGGTGGGCGCGGGCCCGACGAAACCGGCGACGGTGAACCCGACGGCGGCCAGCAGGAAGGCCGGCACGCTGGTCCAGATCTGCGAACGGATATGCGTGTACAGGTCGACCCCGACCATCTGCGAGGTGAGGATGGTCGTCTCCGACAGCGGCGAGGTCTTGTCCCCGAGATAGGCGCCCGAGATGACGGCGCCGGCCGTGATCGCCGGCGACACCCCCAGTACGGCCGCGATGCCGATCAGCCCGACACCGACCGTCGCCGCGGTGGTCCACGAGCTGCCGATGGACAGCGCGACCACACCGCAGATGACCGCCGTGGCGACGTAGAACACGGCCGGCGACAGCACGTGCATGCCGTAGTAGACCAGGGTCGGGATGGTGCCCGACAGGTTCCAGGTGCCGATCAGCGCGCCGACGGCCAGCAGGATGAAGATCGCGCTGGTGATGGACGTCAGGGCACTTTGCCCGGCTGCCTGGACCGCCGACCAGGGATGGCCGTTGCGCAGCCCGATCAGTGCCGCGATCGCACAGCACACCAGCAGGCCGACCTGGATCGGGCCGTCGAGGGCGTCGAGCCCGAACAGCGCCAGCGATACCGCGATCAGGGTGGTCAACGCGACCAGCGGGATCAGCGCATCGGCCATCGACGGGCGCCTGATGTCCGGTGCCGGTTCTTGCTCCTCGGTCATCGTCCGCCTTCCCCCGAGCCGCGCTCGAGGCCATTGTGCAAGCGGCCGGCCCGGCGCCGCGAGAGAATTCGGTCCCCGAACCCGGGGACGTTCGCCGGGCTCAGAGCTCGGAGATGATCTGCTGGCGCTTGGCGGTGTATTCCGCGTCGGTGATCGTGCCGCTGTCGCGCAGCGTGTCCAGTTCGGTCAGGCGGTCGGCCACTGACCGCGCCGGTTCGCTCGAGGGCTGTCCCGAGGCGGGCGCCGAAGTCCGGCCTGCCGCGCGGACGATCTGCATGACCTGCTGGCGCACCGCGGGATTGGACCGGATGTCGATGGTGCCCTGCACCGGAATGTTGTTGGCCTTCAGTATCCGCATGATGTCCATCAGCGGGGCGGCCTGGCCGGACAGATCGTAGGTCTTGCCGTCCTCGTCGAGCGTGAACTGTGCGGGTACCGCGCCGTTGACGAGAGCGCTTCTGTCCCAATCGATCTGGTACTTGTTGGTGGCGGGATCGACGAGCACGACAAGTTTGCGTCCGTTGAGGATCTGCATGCGCGCCGGGCTGGAGGTCATCGTCTGCTCGGAATCGAACCCGGCGCCGCCCGGCATTTCGACGTGGAATGCCACCTTGATCATCTGCTGATCGTTGACGAACACCGGGGTGTCGTTGATGCTGGTGATCCGCGCCAGGGCGAGCACGCCGGAACTCTCCAGGAACTGTGACGTCGCAGCGCTCCTGGCACCGTAGTTCGCCATTGCCAGTGCGATCAGCACATCGGCCCCGGTGACCAGTAGGCCCCACCAGAACATCCACTTCAACAGCGGATCCGCGCCCAGCGCGAAATACACCGCCAGGAAGATCGGCCCCACCAAGCCGCCGCACAGCAGCACGAACCCCTGGGCCTTGAGGTAGCGGAGCAGCACGGTGTCAGCGTAGATGCCGCACGCCGGACGAGCAGACGTAAAGGCCCCCATTTCCCGGAGGAAATGGGGGCCTTTACGTCTGCTCGCGCAGGAACTACTTGTGGATCTTGGTAACCCGGCCGGCGCCGACGGTACGGCCGCCCTCGCGGATCGCGAAGCGCAGGCCCTCGTCCATGGCGACGGGCTGGATCAGCTTGACGGAGATGTCGGTGTTGTCACCGGGCATCACCATCTCGGTGCCCTCGGGCAGGGTCACCACGCCGGTCACGTCCGTGGTCCGGAAGTAGAACTGCGGACGGTAGTTGTTGAAGAACGGCGTGTGGCGGCCGCCCTCGTCCTTGGACAGGATGTAGACGCTGCCGTCGAACTCGGTGTGCGGGGTGGTGGTGCCGGGCTTGACCACAACCTGGCCACGCTCGACGTCCTCACGCTTGATGCCACGAACCAGCAGACCGACGTTGTCGCCCGCCATGCCCTGATCGAGCAGCTTGCGGAACATCTCGACACCGGTGACGGTGGTCTTGGTGACGGTCGGGCGGATGCCGACGATCTCGACTTCCTCGTTCACGTTGATCACGCCACGCTCGACACGACCGGTGACCACGGTGCCGCGGCCGGTGATGGTGAAGACGTCCTCGACGGGCATCAGGAACGGCTTGTCGGTCTCGCGGACCGGGTCCGGGATCGACTCGTCGACCGCGTCCATCAGATCCTCGACGGACTTGACCCACTTCGCGTCACCCTCGAGGGCCTTCAGCGCCGACACCTTGATGACCGGGGCGTCCTCGTCGAAGTCCTGGGCGGCCAGCAGTTCGCGGACCTCCATCTCGACGAGCTCGATGAGCTCCTCGTCGTCCACCATGTCGGCCTTGTTCAGCGCAACCAGGATGTAGGGCACGCCGACCTGGCGGGCCAGCAGCACGTGCTCGCGGGTCTGCGGCATCGGGCCGTCGGTGGCGGCGACCACCAGGATCGCGCCGTCCATCTGGGCGGCACCGGTGATCATGTTCTTGATGTAGTCAGCGTGACCGGGGGCATCCACGTGGGCGTAGTGCCGCTTGTCGGTCTGGTACTCAACATGCGAGATGTTGATGGTGATACCGCGCTGACGCTCCTCGGGCGCATTGTCGATCTGGTCGAATGCGCGCGACTCGTTCAAATCGGGGTACT